>OGCO01005101.1_pt1 | contig 13129 bp, 10 predicted proteins | sample 1570171 | NCBI WGS metagenome assembly OGCO01 (sample SAMEA4370583, study PRJEB24528) | human gut metagenome | reverse complement strand
CTGGGGGATTGACTCCCACCACTGATACCAGCTTGTTTCTCACCACCTATAGAGGCGGAGTCATCTCCCAACTGATATAAAAAATAACAGGTAAACATATCGCTTTCAATGTCATATTTAAACTCTGACATTGAGTGCCATATATCCACCTGCTATTTTTTAATATTTTCCTTCTATATAATGATGTTGGAACAAAACCCCAGCTGATATTATCTCATTTTCAGAATCGGACTGATCTTCTTGTAGATCAGAAGTACTACAGCGGATACCATTGCACCTTTCAAAAGGTTAAATGGTGCTACTGCAAATACGACAAATGTAAGCAAATTCGTAATATGTCCGTTTACTGCTGTTCCCATTCCTACCAACGCATCGATTGGCATGCTAAATGCTTTTGCATAAGCCGGAAGTAATACATATGCATTTAAAAAGCAACCGATAAATGCCATAAATACAGTTCCTGCTGCCATTCCGATCATTGCACTTTTTCTGGAGTGTTTTGCTTTATAAATCCATGCTGCCGGAAGGATAAAGGCACAACCAATTGCAAAGTTGGCAATATCACCGACACCTGCTGTTGATGTTCCACTGATCAGAAGATGTAATACGATTTTAACAAGTTCAATCATCGCTCCTGCTGCCGGTCCCATTGCAAAGCAGCCGATCAGTGCCGGAACTTCGCTGAAATCAATCTTGTAAAATGCCGGTGCAAATGGAAGCGGAATTTCAAATGCCATTAAAATAACTGCAATTGCCCCCAGCATTCCCACCTGGGTAATGAATCTTACTTTTGACATACCTGCTGTGTTTGATTTGTTCTGTGTTGCTACATTTGTACTCATTTCTTTCTCTCCTTTTTATCTGCGGTGTGTCTGATCTGTGCAAATGAAACCCTCAGACACTGTCCTCTTTTATTCGTAAGAAAGAATACTTCTTTTGGAACTATGCTTCTTTAGAATGTACCACTAAAAGAGGTCCACCGAACCTTTTTGTCGTATGCTTGACAACACAAAATCCCCCGACGCTTACGCTTCGGGGGACTTAATATACATTCACCATAATTCTTCTCTCATCCAGACTTTACTGTCGGTTCCGGAATCTCACCAGATCAGCCACTGCATACACTTACGCAGCGGGTCGCGGACTTTACCGCCGGTTGGGAATTACACCCTGCCCCGAAGAATCTCTCTTATCTGTATTTGATTATAATCCTCTGATTAGTCCTTTTCAAGGCTTTTTTCAAAAATCTTTTTACTGGAAGGACATCATCAGATCGTCCTGATGCACTGTCTCACCTGGTTTTACATAAATCTTGTCTACAACACCTTCGATCGTAGATACAACGATTGTCTCCATCTTCATAGCTTCCAGAGTAAGAAGCGGTGTATTGACTTTGACCGGATCTCCCTCTTTGACAAGGACATTTCCTACGATACCTGGGATATTTGCTCCAAGCTGTTTCGGATTGGACTTGCTTGCCTTAAGCTTACGATCTGTCTTGATCTCCAGTTTCTTATCCAGAATCTTGACGTTACGGATAGATCCATTTACCTGGAACATCAATGTACGGTATCCGTCCTCGTCCGGCTCGCTTGCTTCCAGATATTTGATCAGAAGTTCCTTTCCTTCGCCAATCTTCAAGTAAGTCTCCTCACCCTTTCTAAGGCCATAGAAGTATACGTGACTTTCCAATCTTGTAACATCATTGTAAATCTCAAAGTGTTCGCAATAGTCCTCATATACCTTCGGATACAGCGCATAGCTGACTGCTTTCTTGCACATATCTGCTTCTGAGCGATCCTCATAATGATATTTCTCGCACAGATCCTTCTTAATCTGATCCAGATCAACTGCCGGGAGAAGTGCACCTGGACGTTCTGTCAGTGGTTTAATATCTTTCAGGACAATCTTCTGCAGTTCCTTCGGGAATCCACCATACGGCTGTCCCATCATACCCTGGAAATAAGATACGACGGAATCCGGATAGGATAATCCGGCACCTTCTGTCAGAATATTATCTTTTGTCAGGCCATTCTTGTACATAAAGATAGCCAGATCACCAACTGCCTTGGAAGTTGGAGTTACTTTTACGATGTTTCCAAGCAGATCATTGGCGTCTTTGTAAAGTCCCTTGATTGCTTCAAAATCATCCGGTGATCCCATACTTGTTACCTGTGCAAGCAAGTTGGAGTACTGTCCTCCCGGAATCTCATATTTGTAAATCTCTGTGTTTGGAGATTTCATATCACTTTCAAATGGTGCATATACTTCACGCACACGGCTGTAGTAGTGACTTAATTCTGTCAGTTCCTCCGGCTTCAGGCCAGTGTCACGTCTTGTTCCACGAAGTGCCTCTGCTACTGCGTTCATAGACGGCTGACTGGTCAGTGATGACATAGACTCAATTGCCAGGTCGACAATATCTACGCCGGCTTCTGCCGCCATCATAACAGTACTTACACCATTTCCCGTGGAATCGTGCGTATGCAAATGTAATGGTACATGAAGTTCTCTCTTCAGTGTGCTGATCAGTTCTTTTGCTGCCAGCGGCTTCAGAAGTCCTGCCATATCCTTGATCGCAATAGAATGGCATCCTAAGGACTCCAGTTCTTTCGCCATCTTCACATAATAATCTAATGTATACTTTGTCTCGTTCGGACTTGTAATATCTCCTGTGTAGCAGATTGCACCTTCAACGATCTTTCCAGTCTTAAGTGCCTCCTCGATTGGCAGTTTCATAGTCTCGATCCAGTTCAGACTGTCAAAAATACGGAATACATCGATTCCATTCTCTGCTGAGATCTGAATGAACTCTTTTACAAGGTTGTCCGGATAGTTGCTGTATCCAACGGCATTGGACGCACGAAGCAACATCTGGATCAATGTGTTCGGCATACGCTCTCTTAAAGTTGTCAGACGTTTCCACGGTGACTCCTTCAGGAATCGGTACGCTGTATCAAATGTAGCACCTCCCCATGCCTCTACTGAAAATGCGTTCTGCATAAATGCATTTGTCGCATAAGCGGCACCGCACAGATCTTTGCTACGCATACGTGTTGCCACCAGTGACTGCTGCGCATCACGCATACTTGTATCTGTAACATAAAGCTTTTCTTCTTTTAAAATCTTCTGCATGTAGCCTTCTGCACCAAGTTTTAAAAATTCATCTCTTGCACCATAGACCGGTTTATCATGGTCAAATGTCGGCAGAATACGGTTATCGAACTGTTTCTTCTTACCCATGTCAGAATTGATGATACGATCACCGATAAACTCAATGATCTTAGTCGCACGGTTCAGGCTGTGTGTCAGGCGGAATAACTCCGGTGTCTCCTCGATAAATGTTGTGTAACACTGACCGGACTGGAATGTCGGGTGGTTCAGCACATTGATCAGGAACGGAATATTTGTCTTAACTCCACGGATACGCATCTCCTGAAGGGCACGCTCGGATTTTCTCACTGCACCTGCAAAGGTACGGTCATGAGAAATAATCTTTACAAGCAAACTGTCATAGTGTGGTGATACAACGGCTCCGACATATGCACAGCCACCGTCCAGACGGATACCATTACCGGAACCGGAACGATATACTGTCATCTCACCTGTATCCGGCAGGAAGTTATTTGCCGGATCTTCAGAAGTAACACGAGTCTGAATAGAATATCCGTTACATGTAACATCTTCCTGTGATTTAATATGTATCTCTTCTGAATCAAGAGCATATCCTTCTGCAACCAGGATCTGAGCCTGCACGATATCAATTCCTGTCACCATCTCACTGACTGTATGCTCTACCTGAATACGAGGGTTCATTTCAATAAAGTATGGATTGTTATCTCTGTCTACCAGAAACTCCAGTGTTCCTGCATTGACATATCCAACATTTTTACAAAGACGGATTGCTGCATCAAAAATCTTCTCTCTTGTCTCGTCTGGAATGGTAAATGCCGGCGCATACTCTACGACCTTCTGGTGACGTCTCTGCACAGAGCAGTCACGATCAAACAGATGCACAACATTGCCGTAATTATCTCCGATTACCTGAACCTCAATATGCTTTGGTCCTTTCAGATATTTCTCAACGAAAATCATATCATCACCGAAAGCTTTTTTAGATTCATTTCTCGCCTCGTTGAATTCTTTTTCCAGATCAGCCGGATCATTGACAATACGCATACCGCGTCCGCCACCACCGTTGGAAGCTTTCAGCATAATCGGATATCCGACCATGTCTGCAATCTTCGCTGCCTCTTCATAAGACTTCATCGCGTGATCTACTCCAGGAATGATTGGTACATCTGCTGCAATGGCAATCTGTTTGGAAGAAATCTTATCTCCCATTGCTCTCATAATATCACTGGAAGGTCCAATAAATGTAATGCCATTCTGTTCACATGCATCTACAAACTCCGGATTCTCTGACAGGAACCCATATCCAGGATGGATTGCATCTACGCCTGCATTCAGTGCAATCTTAATAATTGTATCAATATCAAGATATGCATCGATTGGTCCTTTATCAGGATTCAGGGGATAGGATTCGTCTGCTTTGGAACGGAAAAGAGCGTATCTGTCTTCCTTAGAATAAATGCTGACTGTCACAATTCCGAGCTCATTGAGCGCGCGGAATACTCGAATGGCGATTTCCCCACGGTTCGCCACCAGAACTTTCTTGAACTGTTTCATTGTCTTCTTCCTCTCTTTTTTTATTGGTTTGCAATTAGCCTTTTTCTCTCTAATCCCACGGGCAATTACAACTTGACCGAAAAGTCGCATGATAGTTCATCTGCCCCACACGGATTACATGCACTTTTGATTTAGTTTACAGGATTTTTCTGAGAAATGCAAGATAAAAATATGACAACTTCATTTTTTGACGATAGTTAAGAAAATAACAATGGAATTTGCAAGATTTTAAATATTAAAATTCATTTTTATCTCTTTTTTTCCTTTTTTCTTGTCTATAACGGATAAAAATTGCATCAAAACTTTTCTTTTCCATGATTCACACTTTTTTAACAATCTAAACACAAATCGAAAACATTTTTTCATTATTATATAGACATCAGCAAGAGCGATGCTGTAACAATTTTCTTTTTCATACTTTTTCCTTTAAGGGCGTGTGAAAAAACGAGAGTTTTTTCATGCGTCCTTTTACTTATGGATGTAATAGTAGTTATATTACATAAAAAAGGGTACACTTCCCCTTACCCCATAAGAATGCTATTATGAAATCCTATGCGGCAGTTGCAACTTTTTTCTGTTTGTTGTGATATTTATAAAGATTGTGCCCGATAGAAACGAGAAATACTTCAAGCAATACAGATTTTATTCCTCTTCGAACAATTCTTTTGTACCAACGGTCATTTTTCATGATACCAAAGGTACCTTCTGCCTGAATGGATCTGTTCATCCGTAGAAGAGCGCCCTGGATACTTTCGAGATTTTCTATCACTTCCTGATGCATTGCTGTAAGTTCGCGGTTGATCCGAACGATACGGTTTTTGTCTGTCTTTTTACATTGTTCTGCATACGGACAACCGGAGCAGTCTTCGCACTGATATACTTCTTCCTGACGTCCATACTTGTTCCCTTTTACATTTTTACGATACTGAAGATAAAATTTTTTCCCATTTGGGCAACGCATAATTCCGTATTCTTCGATTAAAAAATTTACTGCACGAAATGGATCTTCCCGATACTTCTTGCCGGTAGTCTCTTTCTTGAACATGGAAATTTTCATGTACTTTTCCATTCCGTGCTGTTCACAGAAGATGTAATTGTTGTAAGAACCATATCCGGCATCTGCCACCGGGTATTTTGGATAAAAACCATATGTCGTATAAAACTTGTTCATCAATGGAACAAAGCAATCCATATCTGAGCGATACTGATTTACATCGACACCAGCAATGTATTTATCTGCAACACCAACCTGCACATTATAAGCTGGAAGCAGCTGATCATTTCCCATATAATCTTTTTGATACGCATGAAAGTTGCAGAATGATCTGTTTTGGAGTAGCTGTTGCGCTCTTCTCCGCAGATCTTTATTTTTTCCACATATTCTTCTAACTTAGTAGCATATTCCCTAAGTTCCTCATAATGTCGTTGCTGCGTGGTTTTACGATGTCCCCTGCCATAAACAAACATTGTTTCATTAATCTGCCAGACTTCTGCATACTGTTCAGCAGCTTCCTTCAGATACTCTGGTGCGTACTCACTATTGATACAAAGTTTCATACCTGTACATGAAAGTTCCTCATTGATTTCCTCAAAGAGTGTAGTTATCTTACCAAAGAGACGGTATCTGGATTTTTCGGTTGCTTTTTTCCATACCCAGGAGTATTTATTCGCATTTGCTTCAAACTTGGATCCATCAATGTATAGATGTTGAAGATCTACATGCTCTGTCTCGAAGATTTTTTTGTTTATATCTTGAAATATTTCTTCAATGGAATCAGCAAGTACTTCGTTGATGAAGTAGCCGAAAGTACGGTAAGAAGGTGCTTGATGATCCATAAGATACATGAAGCGGAGATTGACTTTACACTGATCCTCCAGTTCACGCAATGATATATAGCCATTCGCCATAAATCCAAACAAAACTGTTTTCAGCATGCTGACCGGGTCATATCTGAGTCTTCCTGTATAATGTTGAGGAATATTTTTCAGATATTTCTCCAGTTCGATTTCTCCCATAAATCTGTCAAAAGTCAGCACTAGATCACAGATGTCCAAATAATCTTGAATTAGCATTTGCAAAACTGCCTGTTTTGGGTTAGAATAGATTGTTTTATTATTTTTTCACAAATTAATTATAACAGAAAGGTAAACGCAAAATAGCAAGTACCTGTTCAAAATCATTCAATGTGAGATAATAGACTCATCACTACATAGTCCAAATAGTTTAGTACTCAACTTTTTAGACTTTATCATAGGAGGTGAGTCATGAAATCTCACACAAGTTTAGTTGCACAGCAAACGCTCCGTGAGGATGCGCAGTGATTCTGATAGGAATAAGTCAGCTTCGCTGACCAGAATCACGCGCCAAGTCTCACGAACGTTCGACTTGAATATGAATATTTTCGTGTTCCTTTGAAGCATGCATTGACATTCCATATCAGACTTTTTATACTGGGAAATGTAAATTTCAAAGAAGAGCTTATGTAATAGGCTGTAAGGAGTTTTCAGAAAGTAGGAATCCAATATGAACTGTAATGATTCTATGATAAATAATTCTATGCTCAAGAAGATGAATGATCCTGGCAGAAATTTCCAAATCCTTGCCATTTCAAACCGACATCTCTGCAATCAACCTTTTGAAGACCAGATTAAACGGGTCTGCGAATGGCACCCGGACGCTCTCGTTCTTAGAGAAAAGGATTTGCCAGAAGACGAATACAAAGCATTAGCAAAAAATATTCTGGATATCTGTAAAGCTTACGATGTCCCATGTATCTTACATACTTACTGGAAAGCAGCGCTGGAGCTTGGACATGATGCCATTCATTTGCCACTGCCTCTGTTACGGGAGTTATCTGCCAAGTCGCAGAATTATTTACAAAGTCAGAATTCGACAATCTCGCAGAGTTTTCATGTTACAGACTTCCATAAAATCGGCACATCTGTTCATTCTGTCGAGGATGCCATGGAAGCAGAACGGCTCGGTGCGGCCTATGTGACAGCCGGACACATTTTCACAACAGATTGTAAAAAAGGTCTGCCGCCACGTGGACTTGATTTTTTGAAAAATGTCTGTGATGCAGTCACGATTCCTGTCTACGGAATCGGTGGAATAAAATTTGACCCGCATCAATGGAACAACCTGAAAAAACAAGGTGCCTGCGGTGGATGTATTATGTCAGGAATGATGCAGCTTTAAAACTGCATCTTTTTTAATAATAGGAAAGAGCGAACTGTTTTTTGCAGTTCGCTCTCTTACATATCTGCTCGATTCCATTCTTATTTTTCAAATTTTTTTCAGAAATAACTTTCCGATCATTGCACATATGGATTATACAGAAAGAACGCTCCAGCAAAAGCCAGCGCCAGATATATCATTGGTTCCCATTTTCTTCCATCAGCCTCTGTTTGATTTTCCACATGTCCATCACCTTTTTCTTTCTGTTTTCCACAAACTAACACATAAATCCCTCTCCAGATCAGATATCCTGCGCACACGCCGATCGTATTTGCAAGCAAGTCATCAATATCTGTTGCGCGCGCATTAAACATCTGAGAAATTTCAATTGTTAACGACAGTAAAAATCCTGTAACCGTGACATTTGTTATGCTTCTGCATTTCTTCCATATACATGGTATCAATAGGCCAAGCGGCAAAAACATGATTATATTTAACACAAACCCCTTGTCCAATCCTGCCAGTGGATTCCAGTTATATCCGCCACTGATGGCATCTTTAAGTCTTACAATGTCTGCCAACAGGCCAATCCCTGTCACTTTAAATACCATCCACAGATAAACAAGCATTACATAAACTCCAAAATAATATTTTGCAGGCACACGCCTGGAATTTTGCTTTGCTTTGATTTCCATTAGTCCCTGATATATCAGACACGGCAGCAACAACGTAAGAAGCAGATAACCACTGTACATAAAATCCTCAACTATATAAGTATATAAAATCCTCACATAATCCATAACATTTCCTCTCCTTTTTCCAGCCTTTATCTTCACACCTGATATATTAGAATACATTTCTTAACAACTTCTTTGGAATATTCTTAATATTCTCTGTAGCTTTAACCCATGCCTGTATCATGCAGTCCGATAACACCAGTTCCATCTGAATGTAATCAACATTTCTTTCAATTTGTTTCTTGAATTATCAGACAAATACATCTATCATAATCATATAAATATGATGCCAGGGTCAAAAGGTCTAAATCTACATGAGCTTGCTCATAAGTGGATGAAAGACCTTGGGACGCGCCCCAATATGAGCCTAAAAGTGGGATGACAATCCCACGATATGCGAATAATTGGGAGGATTGTGGGAGTGCAAAGCACGGAACAATCCGAAGGCATGATACTTGCAGCTCAGCAAACCAGAGCTGCATTTGGGGAATCAATTACAAATTCAAAAATGAATTCAATGATATAGGAGGGCTTTTCTTATGACACAGGCTGAAATCAAACAACTGATTCAGAAACAGCGGACTTTTTTTCATTCCGATGCTACGCTTGATGTAGAATATCGTATACATGCACTTCAAAAATTAAAAGCATGCATCTTAAAATATGAAAATGAAATTAATATTGCAATCCGTGCAGATTTGGGGAAATGTGCTTTTGAAAGCTACATGTGCGAAACTGGTCTCGTCCTAAGCGAACTGACTTATATGATAAGGCATACGCGCAAATTTGCGAAAGAGCGCACAGTCAGGACTCCACTGGCACAGTTTCACTCCAGGAGCTATCAAAAACCGTCACCGTATGGTGTCACACTGATTATGAGTCCATGGAATTATCCGTTCATGCTCACCATAGAGCCGTTGATTGATGCACTGGCAGCAGGAAATACAGCTATCCTGAAGCCAAGTGCCTATTCTGCACATACTACTGCTCTGATCAGCCGTATGATCCAGGAATGCTTCGATGAAAAATATGTGGCCGTTGTCACAGGTGGGCGTGAGGAAAATAATTTCTTGCTAAATGAACATTTTGACTACATCTTCTTTACCGGAAGCCAGGAAGTAGGGAAGGAAGTGATGCGGCATGCTTCCAACCATCTGACTCCAATCACCCTTGAGCTCGGTGGTAAAAGCCCTTGCATCGTTCATAAAAGTGCCGATATCAAACTTGCTGCTAAACGTATTGTTTTTGGTAAATTTTTAAATTGCGGGCAGACATGTGTTGCTCCTGATTACATTTACTGCGACCGCACAGTCAAAGATAAACTTATAAAAGAATTGAAAAAACAGATTCAAAAACAATATAGTAAACAGCCTCTGGCACATAAAGAATATGGCAAAATTATCAATTTAAAACATTTTGACCGGCTGCTTGGACTGATTGATTACGACAAAGTGGTCTATGGAGGCACTTTCGACCATCACACTTTACAGATCGAGCCAACAATCATGGACAACGTCACCTTTTCGGACGCTGTCATGCAGGAAGAAATCTTCGGACCGGTTCTTCCAATCCTGACTTACGATTCTATCAACGAAGCCGTGAATAATATCCGTGCCATGTCCCATCCGCTTGCACTTTATATTTTCGCAGGAGATACTCATGTAGCGGAAAATGTAATTGCAAGAATCGGGTTCGGCGGAGGCTGCATCAACGATACACTGATTCACCTTGCCACAAGCGAAATGCCTTTCGGCGGATTTGGCGAAAGCGGCATGGGCAGTTACCACGGAAAGACCGGATTTGATACATTTACACATTACAAGAGTATTGTGGATAAGAAGACCTGGCTGGATCTGCCAATGCGATATCAGCCTTACAAGAAGATAAATAATAAGTTGTTACATATGTTTCTAAAATAAATGCTATCTAAAAGCAACAGACCAGTTTACAGTTCTCCCACAAAACCGCAAACTGGCCTGTTGTTTTTTATCAGAATTGGACCTTTATATCAAGCCATGATTGTTGTACAGTAGGTTCAATCGAAAGATAAGTAATCATATAAGGAAAGAGGTTTTACTATGAATTCAAATTTGAAAAAAATTGTGATGACAGCACTTTTTGCTGCACTTGCATGTGTTGCCACCATGTCTATCCATATTCCAACACCTGGCACAGGCGGATATATACATCCAGGTGACGCAATCGTAATCCTGTCAGGAGTTGTTCTTGGACCAAGTTATGGACTGTTGGCAGCTGGTATCGGTTCCGCAATGTCAGACCTCCTCGGTGGATATTTTGTATACGTTCCGATTACATTTGTAATCAAAGGACTGATTGCTCTGTTTTCAGGACTTGTTTACCAGAAAATTGCAAAAGATTCCAAATCACGTTATGTAGCAGTGCTTCTCGGTGGCGTGATCGATATCGTACTGGTAGCCGGTGGATATTTTATCTGTGAATTTTTCCTTTATGGATCATCTGCAGCAGCAAGTATTCCAGCCAATATTATTCAGGGAGTCGGCGGACTGATTATCTCCTTCGTACTGTACCCGGTATTAATGGCAATTCCAGATGTAAAACAGCTCACATATAAGACAAAATAAACTATGAGAAACACGCTTCGCGAGTTTCTCAAGTTATCGCGGCAGTCGCCAAGGTCTCGTGCAAGCACGGACTTTGGCTCGTTGCTCGCGTAAATCAATTGGGGACGTAGTAAACTTTAAAAGTACTACGTCCCCATCATTGATTATCGGTGTCCCTTTTAGAACACTTTTGTTGTCCATTTACTCATATCCCACACTTCATTCACCACGTCCTGATAGAATTCCGGCTCATGACAGATTAAGAGTATACTGCCGCGATATTCCTGTAATGCTTTTTTCAGGGAGTCTTTGGCATCTACATCCAGATGGTTTGTCGGCTCGTCCAGAAGCAGGATATTCGTGTCTCTGTTAATGAGTTTACAGAGGCGTACTTTTGCTTGTTCTCCTCCACTTAATACTCGCACCTGACTTTCGATATGCTTTGTTGTAAGTCCGCATTTTGCCAGAGCGGAACGCACTTCATACTGGCTAAATGAAGGGAATTCCTGCCAGATTTCTTCGATACAGGTCGTGCGGTTCTCTCCTTTTACTTCTTGTTCAAAGTATCCGATTTCCAGATTTTCTCCCAGTTCGCATGTTCCGGACAGAGATGGAATGAGTCCCAGAATACTTTTTAAAAGCGTTGTCTTTCCGATACCATTGGTTCCTACAAGAGCAATCTTCTGTCCACGCTCCATGCTCAGGTTTAATGGTTTTGACAATGGCTCATCATATCCTGTCACAAGGTCATGCGTTTCAAAAAGAAATTTTCCTGGTGTCTTTCCATAGCGGAAATGAAATTCCGGCTTTGGTTTTTCTGCTGCCAGTTCGATGACATCCATTTTGTCCAGCTTCTTCTGGCGGGACATGGCCATATTTCGTGTCGATACGCGTGCTTTGTTGCGCGCAACAAAGTCTTTAAGTTCACTGATTTCCTGCTGTTGACGGCGATATGCAGCTTCAAGCTGTGCTTTCTTTACTGCGTAGACTTCCTGGAAATGTTCATAATCTCCTACATAACGGTTCAATTCCTGATTTTCCATATGGTAAATGATGTTAACCACTTCATTTAAGAATGGAATGTCATGTGAAATCAGGATAAATGCATTTTCATAATCCAAAAGATAGCGCTTCAGCCATGCAATGTGCTCTTCGTCCAGATAATTGGTCGGCTCATCAAGAAGCAGAATACCCGGCTTTTCAAGTAATAATTTTGCCAGCAACACTTTCGTTCTCTGACCTCCGCTTAAATCTGTGACATCGCGTTCCAGTCCGAGATCCAGAAGTCCAAGTGCTCTTGCCACCTCTTCTACTTTTGCATCGATGGTGTAGAAATCATGTAAAGTCAGTTCATCTTGAATCGTTCCCAGTTCTTCCATCAACTGCTCCATCTGCTCTGGATCTGCATCTCCAAGCTGGTCACAGATTTCATTCATGCGCTGCTCTTTTTGAAGAAGTGGATCAAATGCTGACTTTAATACGCCGCCAATCGTCATTCCCTTTTCCAGTACTGCATGCTGATCCAGATATCCTGCATGGACATTCTTTGACCATTCTACTTTCCCTTCATCCGGCATCAGCTTTCCAGTCACAATATTCATAAATGTGGACTTTCCTTCACCATTAGCTCCTACAAGTCCGATATGTTCCCCTTTTAAAAGACGGAATGAAACATCTGAGAAAATTGCCCTGTCACCAAAGCCATGGGTAAGATGTTCAACATTTAAAATACTCATTTTTACTTTCTCCTTTATCTGCAAAAATTGTTCATTTTATTACTGATTAAAAATCACCTCAATAATTGTTCATTTTATTACTGATTGAAAATCACCTCAATAATTGTTCATTTTATTACTGATTGAAAATCACCTCAAGGATTGTACCTCCCGACGGATTGGACTTAACTGTAATACTGCCATCATGCACTCTCACGATCTCATGGA
>OGCO01005098.1_pt1 | contig 13149 bp, 10 predicted proteins | sample 1570171 | NCBI WGS metagenome assembly OGCO01 (sample SAMEA4370583, study PRJEB24528) | human gut metagenome | reverse complement strand
CATTGATTTTTACCTGCTCCAGCGTCACTGCGCCGCTGTCGATGCCCTGCAGCAGATTGTCGTAATCGCCCTTGCTGCCGGGCATGAACAGGTCGCCGCCTGCCGCAGCCACATACTGCGCCTGCGAATCCCGGTGGGCAGAGCGTGCGTCCCCGGTCATCGGCGTGACCCAGTCGGTCATGACGATGCCCTGATACCCAAACTCGGCGCGCAGAATATCCGTGACAAGCCCGCGGCTTTCGGCGGTGTGGGTGCCGTTCAGCAGGTTGTAGGAGGTCATGACGGCCTTGGGCTGGGACTCCCGCACGCAGATGCCGAAGCCCTTTAAGTAAATTTCACGCATGGCGCGCTCGGAAACCATGCTGTTGTTGCGGGTGCGGTTGTACTCTTTATTGTTGGCGGCATAATGCTTGATGGTCGTGCCGCAGCCCTTATGAGCCTGCACACCGCGCGTCATGGCGGCGGCCATCTTGCCGGAGACGAGCGGATCCTCAGAGTAGTACTCAAAGTTGCGCCCGCAGCGGATCGAACGATGAATATTCAGCGCCGGGGCAAGCCACAGATGCACGCCGAAGTGCTCCATCTCCTCGCCGACGATGCCGCCGCACCGCTGCACAAAATCCGTGTCAAAGCTCTGCGCCAGCGCGGTGCCGATGGGAATGGCCGTGCAGTATTGGGTCTTGATCTCGCAGCCGGCCTTCGGCTTGCCGTTGCCGCCCATCAGGCTCATCACCAGTTTCATCGGGCCGGACAGCATTTCCATAATGGAATCCGGCACCGAGGCATTGCCGACAGCGTGCTTGCCCTTGCCGTCCTCATAATACTCCTTCGCAAGGCGCAGACCGGCAGGGCCGTCGGCCATGACCAGCCAGGGAATGCCCTTGACAGTGCTGCAGCTCTCACCCGCCGCACCGCAGACATGGCGGCCTGCTGTGCCGATCATCGAAGCAAAGCCCTTTGCGTTCGGATCAAAATTGCCAATCAGAAGCAGGGCGGCGTCCTCCTTGGTCAGGGCGTCCACCTCGGGCAAAATTTCCTCGGTGCGGGCATAGTCTATCGTTTCACAGACAATCGAGGCCGGGTCGATTTCGATGACCGGCACACCCTCCGGGCGCTCCATCGCGGCGGCAGGGGCGGTAAGGTCGGTGAAATCCGTGCTGCCCAGCACATTTTTTGCCTGCAGGGTCGTGACGGTCTTGTCCAGATGCAGAACGGCGGCGGGGACGGTTTCGGCGCTGCTGACACCGACACGGACAAGGTGATCACCGGCCTCGAGAATATAGGAGGCAGTTTCGGCATCATAAGCTGCCATCTCCGGCAAGGTAAAGGAGCAGGTGACAGTTTCTGCTTCTCCCGGGGCAAGTGTGCGGGTCTTGGCAAAGGCGCAAAGCTCCTGCCGGGGCGCATCGAGCTTACCGGCAGGCTTGCTCAGGTAGACCTGCACGACCTGTCGCCCCGCCATAGCACCGATGTTTTCCACGGTAGTACGCACAGTGACCTGCGCACCGTTCGCCTCCACCCCGGCAGTCCCAAGGCGGAACTCTGTGTAGGAAAGCCCGTATCCAAAGGGGAACAGAGCTTTTTTGCGGAAGGTATCAAAATAGCGGTAGCCCACATAGATGCCCTCGCGGTAGCGGGTTTCGTTCATGTCCTCAAAGTCGGGCATTTCAGGGTATTCCTCAAAGGCGGCCCAGGTGGTCGTCAGCTTGCCGGAGGGATTGGCCTTGCCCAGCAGAATATCCGCCAGCGCACCGCCGGTCTCGACACCGAGCTGGGACAGCAGCAGAATGTTGCGCACGCTCATAACGGGGGAGAGATCCACCACGCCGCCGACATTCAGCACCAGCATAAAGCGGGTGAACTTTTTGTCCAGCGCCAGAATATCCCGCACCTCGGAATCGGTCAGGCGGATGTCACCCTTGAGCGGCGTGCGGTCGTTGCCCTCACCGGATATGCGGGAAACAACGTAAATTGCTGCATCGCCCTCAGCGTTGAGCGGCAGGTCGTATTCAGGCTCAGGCATGACCTTGCCCATGCCGTAGAGGATAAAGTTCTGCTTGGCGGCTTTGGCGTCCTTTTTCAGCTGCTTCAAAAAGGCTTTGTGGGCCTTTTCCCGCGCCTGCTCGTAGCCGACGTGCCACTCCATCCCGGTCAGGGTAAAGCCTGCCTGCTGCAGTCCTTCCTCAATGGTTACGATGTAGCGTGAATTTACCTCACCGGAGCCGGTGCCGCCCCGGATCGTGCGGCGCACGCCGCTGCCATAGGCGGCAAGGGTGCAGGGCTTTTCCAGCGGAAAGCTGCCGTCCTTTTTCAGCAGCACGGTGCAGCCCGCCAAATCTTTGCGCAGCGTTTCGATGTGGCGCAGCTCATAATCGGCCATTGCAGTGGTATTTTTCATACAAAACATCCTCCTTTTTCATTAGTATACAAGAAATACCCTCAGGCAGGGGAGGGAACATTTCGTGTTTTGAGATAATAATTAGGGCAATACCCTATAAAATGCGCTTCAAAAATGGCTCGTCGATTTTGCCATTTTTGCGCTATACAACAAAAACAGCCCATGACATCTTTTTGTCATGGGCTTATGGCGGAAAGAAAGGGATTCGAACCCTTGAGGGCTTTAGGGGCCCTACACGATTTCCAGTCGTGCGCCTTAGACCAGCTCAGCCATCTTTCCACATATTCAGTTGCGCAGCGCCTGACTGCATGAGCTATTATAGCAATACAAACTTCAAATGTCAAGCCTTATTTTGCATTTTTTTGCAAAAAAATCTGCGATGGGCAAGGTGTATGCAAAACGTGCGTGCAAACTGCATATTTTGCACGTTTTATCCTCTTGCAAACGGCGGCGCAAGGTGCTAAAACTATAGGGGTATGAAACATCTAATAAGAGGTAAGGAGAGGATATTTCATGTATTCCGTGTTCCGTGACCTGGCGATCATCATTTTGAGCGCAAAGTTCTTTGCGCTGGTCGCCCGCAAATGCAAGGCCCCGCAGGTCGTGGGCGAAATCATTGCCGGCCTGATCATCGGACCGTGCCTGTTGAACCTGGTACAGACCAGCGACGCCGTCTCGATTTTTGCGGAAATCGGTGTGGTGCTGCTGATGTTCTCCACCGGTCTTGGCACGAACCTGAAGGAGCTGATGCGCGCAGGCCCCATTGCGACGCTGATCGCCTGCGTCGGCGTCTTGGTGCCGCTGGTAGGCGGTACGCTGCTGTATAGCGCATTCTACGGCTTTGCGGCGGTGGGCAGCCCGGAGTTCTACCGCGCGCTGTTCATCGGCACCATCATGACGGCGACGAGTGTCTCCATCACGGTGGCGACGCTGCAGGAGCTGGGCCATCTGAAAAGCTTCCTTGGTACGACCATCGTCAGCGCGGCGGTCATTGATGACGTCATCGGTATCATCGTGCTGACCTGCGTGCTGGGCGCCAGCTCGGGTGAGGGTACCGGCATCGGCGGCGTGCTCATCCAGACCGTGCTGTTCTTCCTCGTCGCCATCGGCGTCGGCGTCGTCATCCACTTTGCCATGAAATGGCTTGACAAGCGCAACCCCCACACCCAGCGCATCACCATCGTCAGCATGGCGTTCTGCTTTGCCATGGCCTACATTGCCGAGCAGTACTTCGGCATTGCCGACATCACCGGCGCGTACATTGCAGGCATCGTGCTCTGTGCGATGGACGACGCCCCCTACGTGGAGCGCCGCGTTGACATCAGCAACTACGTCATCTTTGCACCGGTGTTCTTCGCCTCCATCGGCTTAAAGACCGACATCAGCGGCCTGACGCCGGAGATTTTGCTGTTCTGCATCTGCTTCGTCATCGTTGCGCTGCTGACCAAGATCATCGGCTGCGGTCTGGCCGCGAAAATCTGCCGCTTCAACTGGGGCGATTCCCTCAAGGTCGGCGTCGGCATGATGACCCGCGGCGAGGTCGCGCTGATCGTTGCCCAGAAGGGCCTGGAGGTCGGCGTTGTGGACCCCGTGTATTTCACGGCGGTCATCCTGCTCATCGTGGTCTCGTCCGTTGCGACGCCGCTGGCGCTGAAGGCTCTGTTCACGAAAATGCCGCCCGTGCCGCATCCGAGCCAAACGAAAGCGTAAAATCACGTGTAAAATGCTTTGTAGGGGTCGATGCTTGCATCCGCCCCTACAACCAACCCGCTATAACAAAAAATCCGGCAGACGTTTTTAAAGGCGTCCGCCGGATTTATTTTTATTCCGCCTCTACTGCGTGAAGGTGATTATCCACCCATTTGATCAGCAGCTCCAGCGCCACCAGGTTGTGCCCGCCCTCGGGGACGATCAGGTCGGCCTTGCGCTTGCTCGGCTCGACGAACTGCTCGTGCATCGGTTTGACAGTGGTCAGGTACTGGTTGACAACGCTGTCCAGCGTGCGCCCGCGCTCCTTGACGTCGCGGACGATGCGGCGCAGGATGCGCACATCGGCGTCGGTGTCCACAAAGACCTTCATGTCCATTAAGTCGCACAGCTCGGGGGAGTCAAAAATCAGGATCCCCTCCACGATAATGACCGGCGCGGGCTGCACGGTCACGGTCTTGTCGCTGCGGTTGTGGATGGTGTAGTCGTAGACCGGCACCTGTACGGGGTGACCTGCGCGCAGCTCCCGCAGGTGGGCGACCATCAGCGGCGTGTCAAAGCTGTCCGGGTGGTCGTAGTTCAGCTTGCAGCGCTCCTCGTAGGGGAGCTCGTCGTGGCGCTTGTAGTAACTGTCATGGTTGATGACGCTGACCTCGTTCGCACCGAAATGATCCCGCAGCTTCTCGGTCAGGGTCGTCTTGCCGCTGCCGGTGCCGCCTGCAATGCCGATGATGATGGTTTTCATATCCACAGCTCCTTATACGTCCAATTTGATCTCGCGCCCGGTGGGCTGATACGCGCGGTATTTCACGCCGGTCATGTTGAACATCCGGCGGCTGGCAATACTGGCGTGCGTGTCGTGATATTTATCCGATAAATAGATCAATTCCTTGATGCCGCTCTGGATGATGGCCTTGGCGCACTCGTTGCAGGGAAAGAGCGTCACATACATCCGCGAACCGCGCAAATCGTGGTTGGGACTGTTCAAAATTGCGTTCAGCTCCGAGTGGCAGACATACATATATTTTGTGTCCAGATCCTCGCCCTCGCGCTCCCACGGCATATCGTCGTCGCTGCAGCCGATGGGCATACCGTTGTAGCCCAAAGACAAAATCTTATTCTCGGGGCTGACGATACAAGCGCCGACCTGGCTGTTGTTGTCCTTCGACCGCATGGCCGAAAGCATGGCAATGCCCATAAAATATTCGTCCCAGCTGATGTAATCCTGCCGTTTCATAGGTACACCGTCCTTTTGGCTTTTTCTTTATTATACTGTGCCGTGCGGCGCGGTGCAAGATGGTTCGCGCAAATATTTCCGCCGCGTGGCCTCGCCGCCGCGCAGGTGACGCTCGGCCTTGTTTTTCTGCACGACGGCCTGCACCTCGGCCCACAAGCCGGGGTTCTGGCGGCGCAGCCGGTGCTGGTCCTTCCAGATCGTGGATTTGCTCACGCCGAACACGGCTGCCGCCGCCCGCACGGTCGCGCCGCTCTCCGCGATATACCGTCCCACCGCCGCCGCGCGCTCCTCAGGGTCGCCCTTCATAGCCTGACCTCCTCACATAGGAATTTCTGTCAAATCCTATGTGAAAGAGGGGCGGAGTATGCTATACTGTTTTTACAAAGGAGGGAAACCCGATGACATTTGAACGTTACCCGGAATTGGATACCCTGCTGCTGGCAAATCCCGGCGCAGTGCGGGATTATAAACCCGAGTGGGGCTGGGATCGCTATATGGTGGGCGGCAAAATGTTCGCCGCACTGCTGACTACGGCAGACGACTGTGCCCCGGAATACCAAAACCATCCGATGCTGACGGTGAAAGTCGCACCGGAGGAGGGAAACTTCCTGCAGCGACAGTACCCGGATATCCTGCCTGGGTATTACATGAACAAGCAGCACTGGATCAGCGTGCGGCTGGATGGGGCCGTGCCGCAGGAAGAGGTCATGCGCCTGTGCAAAAGCGGGTATGCACTGATTTTTGCCAAGCTGACAAAGAAAATGCAGAAAGAAATTTTTGGGGAATAGGCAAGGCCCGCGCAGGAAAACATCCGGCGCGGATTTTGTTTATACAATTTTATACACGCGGCATCCGTCATTTTCGTACCAGATGGGATACCGCGCGGCGTACCAACTCTCGTCTGCATCGGCAAATTTGCCGTAGACGGAGGAATCAAACAGCACATACCCCACATCCCACGCTGCCAGTGTGCCCTCGTTGGGATGCTCGTACAGCGCTGCCATGGCGCTGTACTCGTCGGCGTAATCCATGCCGTGGTAATAGACATAACTGCCTGACCCGCAGAGTATCCGCCGCCCGGCCAGCGCAAATACCGGCGTGACATGGCTGTCGCTTGTCAAAAACAGCGCGTCGCTCTCGGCGTTCGCATCAATATAGTCGGCCAGTGCAATGTCATTCGCGCTCCAATGCTGGTAGTCGCTGAAAATCTCCCGCCCGACGGTCAGCACACTGCCGAACATGGCCGCAAAACAGCACGCCGCCAGCCCCAACGCCCGCCAGGGCAGGGCACGGACCTTGGCAAACAATTCGACCAACAGCTGCGCCGCTAAAATGCACCCCAGCATATGCCAGACGTAAAGCAGCTTGTTATTGTCGTAATTGTTGGGCTGGAACACAACGAACTCCGCCAGCACCAAAATTGCCAGCCCGCCGCCGTAGAGCCACCGCTGTTTGGGCTTGGCGTGGATAAACGCCGGAACCAGCAGCAGATACACAAGCCCGATATTTTTGATGTAAAACCAGAAATAATTGTCCTTCAGCGTGCCGTCGTCCTGGCCGTTGATCCAGTTGAAGTGCAGCCGCAGCATGTGCTGGCCGTCCAGGCTTTGGGCCAGCACGGTGGGCAGCATCTGCGCCAGCCACGCCGCGCCGCACACTGCCGCCAGCCCCAGCCAGGGCAAAAGCGTCTCCCGCCGTGCACCCTGCGCCAGAGTGTATACGCCGCCCACAAGGCACAAAAGCACCAGCGCCAGCGCACTGTGGGTATGCAAAAGCGGCAGGGGCAGCGCTAGCAGGGCCAGCCATGGCCAAAGGCGGCGCTTGCCCTCATAGCAGAACCGCCACAGCAGGTACACGGCGGGAAAGAGCACGCACCAGCCGAACAGCGTTGCCCGCTGGGGGATGAGCAGATCGACGATGGGGTTGACCCACTCGATGTTTTGCTCCACAAAATTCGTCGGTGTGGTGTAGAACCCGGTGAAGATGCCCGCAAACTTTTCAGCACTGCCGAGAAAATACACAAAGCCGAACCCGCTGCCCATAAAGAACAGGTAAAACGCAAGGCTTGCCTTGGCGGCGCTGCCCGTCATCCGGTGGGCTAGCTGCCAGAACATACCGTACACCGACAAAAATGCGGGAAGCATCGGCAGAAGATATGCCGTGCGCAGGTCCGCCCCCAGCACCAAAAATACGCTGGAGACAGTCTCGCACAAGAACGGATACCCGAACCGGTGCTCGCCGCCCAATAGGGGATAGCACGGTAAAAATTCACCACTCTGCGCGATATATTTAATGAACCCCAGGTGCATCGGCATATCGCCGTAGCAGCTCTGCCCGGTGTGGTACGCGCCGTTTACTATGTGCAGTACATGGGTGTGCAGCAGGTACAGCGTGATGAGCGCGACCGGCAGGATGCAGGCCCACAGTGCGCCGCAATCGGCGTCTTTTGCCATGCCGCGCAGCCGCACACCCCGGTGCAGCAGCACGCCGCCCAGAACGCCTGCGGCTGCAGCCGCCAGCAGAACGGCGGGCAGCGTGAAGCCCAGCGCCAGCGCAAGCACCGCAGGCAGCACCGCCAGCAGCGACACGCCAAACCCGCAGCCCAGCGGCAGAATAACGGCAGCGCTCCCATCCGGCACCGCCCGGCGGGCCAAGAGCAGGCCAACGTATATGAATAAAGCAAGATAGAGAATCGAAAGCAGCATCTTTACACTCCTTCCAAATCAAACGGCGGCGTGTATTCCTCGCGGGCGCTGCTTTTTTCCTGCATATAGCCGTCGGTCAGGCCCAGGCGCACGGCCTCGTCAATGACCTGCCGGTACTCATAGGTCGTGATGCGCCGCCCTAAACCGTGCTCGGCCGCCTTATAAAAAGGGGTAAACTGGCTCATCAAACTCGGGATAAATGCGACGCCCGTTTCCGCCCGCAGTGCGGCCAGCCGCTGCAAAACGGCCTTGCTGTCCGCCGCATGGCCGGGCAGCGCCAGATGCCGCACAATGACACCCTTCTGTAAATAGCCGTCCGCATCGTACACCGGCGCACCGGTCTGCAAAAGCATCTGGCGAAGGGCGGCGTCGGCCACGGCAGGGTAGTTCTGCGCGGCGGAAAGCTCGGCAGCCAGCGCACCGTCCGCATACTTGTAGTCCGCCAGCCAGATGTCCACATACCCGGCCAGCGCCTTGACGGCCTCCACCGTCTCATACCCGCCGGTGTTGTAAACGACTGGCAGGCAGAATCCGGCGGTCCTTGCCTGATCCAGCGCCGCCGTGACCCAGGGCAGGTATTGCGATGCCGTGACGAGGTTCAGATTTTTCGCCCCGCCGTTTTGCAGATTCATAAAAATCTCGGCCAGCCGCTCTACGGAAATCTCCTTGCCAACCTCGCCCTGGCTGATGGGGTAGTTCTGGCAGTAGCAGCACCGCAGCGTACACCCGCTGAAAAATACCGTGCCGCTGCCGGTCTCGGCACTGGGGTCGCCGCTTAAACACGGCTCTTCCCAGTGGTGCAGGGCGGCGCGGGCTACCCGCAGGGTATCGTCGGCCCCGCAAAGGCCCCGCTGCCCGGCGGCGCGGTCGGCCCCGCAAGCCCGGGGGCAAAGGGTGCAATGGTGCGGCAGCTGCATAAGAATCCCTCTTTCACAAAAATCTTTCATTTAATTTTACCACAAACTGCAAAAGTGTGGTATACTATACCTACAAATAACCTAAAATAAAGGAGTGTGCTCTTATGTCTACCCCTCATAACCGCGCCGAAAAGGGCGATTTTGCCAAGACCGTGCTGATGCCCGGCGACCCGCTGCGCGCTAAATTCATTGCCGAGACTTTCCTCGAGAACCCGCGCGTCGTCACCGATGTGCGCGGTATGCTCGGCTATACCGGCACCTACCAGGGCCGCCCCATCAGCGTGATGGGCAGCGGTATGGGTATGCCGTCCATCGGTATTTATTCTTATGAACTGTTCAGCCAGTACGGCGTTGAGAACATCATCCGCATCGGTTCCGCAGGCTCCTACACCGACAAGGCCAAGCTGTTTGACGTTGTGCTGGCTACCGGTGCTTACTCCGAGAGCAACTACGCCGTGACCCAGAGCGGCGACACCGACGATATCCAGACCCCCAGCGCCGAGCTGAACGACGCCCTGCGTGCCAACGCCAAGGCTGCGGACATCCCTCTCATCGAGGGCAACATCCATTCTTCCGACGTGTTCTACCGCCAGCCCAGCGACGCCAAGCCCACCTACTGGGAAAAACTGCGCGACGAAAAGGGCTGCCTGGCCGTTGAGATGGAAAGCTTCGCGCTGTTCCACAACGCGAAGGTGCTGGGCAAGCGCGCGGCCTGCCTGCTGACCATCTCCGACAGCTTTGTCTCGCCGGAGATCACCACCGCCGAACAGCGCCAAACCAGCTTTACCGCCATGATGAAGGTCGCGCTGGGCGTGGACGCCTTTTTGGAGAAGTAAGATGGAAAAAGCTGAGATCCAGGCCCTGATCCGCGAAGCCTTTGAGGGCCAGAAGTTTGCCTATGTGCCGTACTCCCGCTTCCATGTGGGCGCGGCGCTGCGGGCCAGGGATGGCCGCGTGTTCAAGGGCTGCAACATCGAGAACGCAGGTTACACCCCCACGAACTGCGCCGAGCGCACGGCCCTGTTCAAGGCAGTCAGCGAGGGGGTGCGCGAGTTTGACGCTATCGCCATTGTGGGCAGCAAAGTGGGGGAGAAGAACACCCTCGTCACTGGCCCCTGCGGTGTCTGCCGCCAGGCGCTCTATGAGTTCGGCGGGCCGAAGCTGACCGTCATTATGGCGAAAGACGAGAACGATTACATCGTGACCACCCTCGGCGACCTGCTGCCCTACGGCTTCGGCCCGGCGAATCTGGAGTGAAAATTCTTTGGCTCCCCTTTGAGGGGCGGCTTTTCAGAAAACCAAAGGAGTTCCCTTAACCCATGAAGAAATTCTTAGCACTGTTCCTGACGCTGGTACTGCTGGCAGGGCTGACCGCCTGCAAAACGGCTGACGCCGCCGACCCGGCGCAGGAACAGAATACCGTGACCGCCCCCACCAACGACGCAACGTTCGTCTACCAGCCCGATGACCCGACGCTGATCCCGGCAGGCGGACAGACCATTGCACTGGTGGCAGGCCCCTCCGGCACAGAGAACGGGGCAGACGCCATGCTGTGGCAGGGCGTGCAGACCTTCGCCAACACGTACGGCTACACCGCCGATACCTATGCCGCCGCGGGGAATACGGCCGATGATGCCGAGACTGCCCTGCGTGCCGCCGCCGAGAGCGGCGCAAGGCTTGTCGTCTGCCAGGGCGAGGCTGCGGGCGAAGCACTCTACCGCATCCAGGACAACTACCCCGATGTACACTACCTGCTGTTCGACGATGAACCCCACAACGCCGATTACAGCGCCTACAAGACTGCCGAACTCGTCCACTGCGTCCTCTTCCAGGAAGAACAGGCCGGGTATCTGGCGGGCTACGCCGTCGTGACCGAAGGGTACACCGCCCTCGGCTTCATTGGCACGCGGGAGGTGCCCGGCATTGTGCGGTACGCCACCGGCTTTTTGCAGGGGGCAGAGGCCGCCGCAGAATTACAGGGCGAGGACGTGACCTTACAGACCTGGTTCACTGACACCGACGAGAACAGCGATGCCATCACCCAGCGTATGGTGGACTGGTACAATAACGGTACAGCGCTCATTATGGTCAGCGGCGGCAACCTGTACGAGGGTGCGGTCTCCGCAGTCAACCAGACCGGCGGTAAGGCTGTCACCACCGATGTGGACAACACCGCCCTGAGCGGCCGCGTGCTGGCAAGCGCGGTCAAGTGCTATAACGCCGCCGTCCAGCGGGAGCTGTACAGCTTCTTCACGAATGGCAGCTGGGACACCCAGAGCGCGGGCCAGACCGAGAAGGTCGGCTACACCACCGGCGCGGTCGCGCTGGAAGCGGGTGCGCCTTGGCGGTTTGACACCTTCACCCAGGACGATTACCGAAAACTGTACGAGGATCTGCGTACCAGCGTGCGCAAAGTGGATGCCTACGCCGACCTGGACACCCTGCCCGACACCCCCAATGTGACGGTGAATCGGACCATGTAAACCCTTTGTTATGCTTTTGTAATTCTTTTTGTCATCTTTTTTCATTGAATTGCCGCCGCAGATGCGGTATACTGAAGGTACTGCGGCGGGGAACTCGCCCCGCTGCGCAACTGAAAAACAACCTAAGGAGATCAAAACCATGAAAAAGTTTCTTGCTTTTGTAATGGCTGCCAGCATGGCGCTCTCTCTGGCTGCCTGCGGCGGTTCTTCCGCCAGCACCGCCACGAGCACCACGACGGAGGCTACCTCTGAGGCCGCTTCTGCCGCCAGCACTTCCGGCAGCAAGACCGATGTCGCCTTCGTTACCGACGTTGGCAACATCGATGACCAGTCCTTCAACCAGTACACCTGGCAGGGTGTGCAGGACTTCTGCTCTGCAAACAACCTGAGCGCCAACTACTACCGTCCCACTGAGGACTCTGACGCTGCCCGTCTGGAGCAGATGGACAACGCTGTCAACGACGGCGCTAAGTCCATCGTCGTGGCTGGCTACCTGTTCGGTTCCGCCATTGCCGAGGCTCAGGAGAAGTACCCCGATGTGCAGTTCCTGGCCCTGGACGTTTCCACCGCCGACCTGGGCGACAAGACCCCCACGGCCAACACCGCTCTGATCACCTATAAGGAAGAGCAGGCTGGTTACCTGGCCGGCTACGCCGCTGTTTATGACGGCTACAAGGAGCTGGGCTTCCTGGGCGGCATGGCCGTTCCCGCTGTTATCCGTTACGGCTACGGCTTCGTGCAGGGCGCTGACGCTGCTGCCAAGGAGATCGGTGCTACGGATGTCAACATCAAGTACTGGTACTCCGGCGGCTTCGCTGCTACCGATGAAGTCAAGAACAAGATGGATGGCTGGTACTCTGAGGGTACCGAGGTCGTCTTTGCCTGCGGCGGCCCTGTCTGCCAGAGCTGCGACGCTGCTGCTCAGGCCAACGGCGGCAAGATGATCGGCGTTGACGTTGACCAGTCCGGTCAGTTCGACACCGTTATCACCTCTGCCATGAAGGGCCTGGCCGAGTCCGTGAACGAGGCTCTGACCGACTCCTTGAACAATGGCTGGAAGTTCACTGAGGCTTACGCCGGCAAGGAGACCAAGCTGGGCGCTGCCGAGAACTGCGTTGGCCTGCCCATGGAGACCAGCAAGTTCAACAAGTTCACCCAGGAGCAGTACGACGCTATGTATGCTTCCATCGTTGACGGCACTCTGACCATCGACGACAGCTTCGATACCACTGTTACTCCTTCCGTCACCAACGTGACCGTGGACTACCAGGGCTAATTCGTAACTGAATAAGTCAACCGCTCCGTGCTTAACCGCGCGGGGCGGTTTTTTATATATAAGAGTAAGTTGAACCTGTAGGGGCGGATGCAAGCATCGAACCCTACGGAAATACTCTGCTAAAGTAGCCAGCCTTCCGGCGCTGCGCACCACCTTCCCTCAAGGGAAGGCTAAAGGCTCCCCCTTGGAGGGGAGCTGTCGCCGCAGGCGACTGAGGAATGGCTGCTTCAGCCGCACCAATAAGTACACCTTCTCCAACTTTTTTTCGCTTTTTACGCAGTTTCTCTTGTACAATACGCGATTTTTTTATATAATATAAATTAATATACTATGAAAATAGAAAGGGGCGTGTACCGATTGGCAGATAATTTCGTTATCGAGATGCTGCACATCACCAAGGAGTTCCCCGGTATCAAGGCCAACGAC
>OGCO01005079.1_pt1 | contig 13193 bp, 12 predicted proteins | sample 1570171 | NCBI WGS metagenome assembly OGCO01 (sample SAMEA4370583, study PRJEB24528) | human gut metagenome | reverse complement strand
AATTCCTTGGCTGTTTCGCTTGTTTTTGACTTTTCTCTCGCGGATCGCCATATCAGCACCCACCACTTACAGACCTTGCCGGGGTCTTGGCACGGTTGTAATAATCCCAAATCGCCTGTTCGGAAATCAGGCGACGGTTGCCGTTCTGGATGAACTCCAACTCGCCGTTGTCCATTAACTGGCGCAGTCGATTTTCTCCGATGCCGGAAACAACTGCCATTTGTTCCACAGTTTTCAGCATCGGTTCAAACGGATTTCGCACAGCTTGCGGTGTTTTTTGCTTTGCATATCTTGCCATAACTATCCCTCCTGCGGTATAATTTATAAAACAAATTGTTTGTGGTACTTGTGCACAGCACAGGAACACGATCATTTGTAAGGCTTGAAGATTTGGTATATTCAGTTTTCAAGGTTCATCAACACCACATTCAAAATGCTTGTGATGTCTGCAAACTCATTATACCACTAGCGTTTTGCTTGTCAATATATATTTTTACTTTTTATTGCAACTTATTTTCTGTGGGAGGTTCTTTATGGATACAACTGGGAGACGCATTAAACGTCTGCGTTTGAAAAAGGGAATCTCGCAATCTCAACTTTCTAAGCGCTCCGGCATTACCTCAACGCTTCTTCAACAGTACGAATATGGTACGCGCCATCCCAAGGAAGATCAGTTAAACAAAATCGCATTGGCGCTTGGCGTAGCGCCTGCTATGCTGCGTCCGTTGGATGTGGATACAATCGAGGGGCTGCTCGCCATCATCTACGAAATGCACTCCAGTTACCACGGCATAGAAATTATCGAAGAAAACGGTACAACTTCTATCCGTTTGCCCAATACACTACAAGCCGAGCCCGCCAGATATGCATTGCACTTAATCAAGAAATTTATGGAACAGCCGCTATTCGGTTCAGACGAAGAAGCTCCCGTTGCCATGAACGCAGACGAAATTCGACCTGATACTGGTGTGACACTTGCTGAAGAAATAAAGTGGTACAATCAGCAGTCAAGGTTTCTGCATGACACCGAAGAACTTGGGATTTGGTCCGATACCAGCCGTGAAGAAGATGCCTCAACTTAAAATCGTTTCTGCATACAGGAGTAACAATAAATGGACAGTAAATTGACCGCAGAACAAGAAAAACTAGCTGCACTAATAGAATCCGACTACGCACTATTGAAATTCGGCTATTATGGGCAGGAATACGAGTTTGCTGTTGCTGAGCGAGACCCGCGCCTATACAGAAAAATGCTGAAACGCCCGGACTATCATCAATTTATCGCAGATAAAGACAAACAATATCGCCATGAAACCAGCGTGATGATGGCTGTACTGGCTGATATGCGCGGCATAACTCCAACGACAAAGCAGGAAAATGAAAGCGGTTGGTACAAAACTATGTTCTCGCTAAAAGCAGAAGCGGAGACTTTCACGCGGAATAGTATCCTGCATGATGTCGAAACAGATTTTTGACGAGAGCATATTTTATCGTAAAAGCGCCCTATCAAAAGAAGTGGATTGGCTTCTTTTGATAGGGCGCTTTTGTCATATATACCAAATCAAATATTTAACTTCATCATATTTAACAAAAAGATGTACTTTCTATTGACTTTTTTGCAATAACAGAATACAATATATTTACATCATTTTAATTAATTTGATGTAAATAAAAATAAAGGCTCTACAATGAAAACATTTAACTTCAAAGCAGTATATTCTCAGCTACTGACGCCAGAGATCGTGTTCCGTCTGACGCAGCTCCATGAATACAAAGGTCGGCTGAACAGACTCCTTGAAACAGATGCTGCCGCCTTATCCGAAATCAAAGAGACCGCGGCACTGCAAACTGTTGCCGCATCGAATCGCATGGAAGGCATCACCGTTGCCGAGGATCGGCTGAAAAAGCTTATCCTGAATAAAACCAATCCGCAAACCGATGATGAGAAAAAAGTGGCAGGTTATCGGGATGTGCTAACCTCCATAAGTGCCAATTATGACTTCCTGCCACCGGCACCATCCACTATTTTACAGTTGCATCGGGATTTATACAAATTCAGCGGTAAAACTGTGGGTGGCAATTATAAAGATACCGCCGGTGAACCATGCGCCGAAAACCTTGCTTCCCTATGCAATGCCTTTGAACAAGCCCTGCAAGACCCAGTCCTTGACCCGCTGCTGCTGATTTCGATGTTCATAGTGGACTTTTTGAACATCGCCCCCTTCGATAACGGCACCGAACGAATGAGCCGCCTGCTGCTGGCACTGCTCCTGTACCGTTCCGGCTATGAAGTAGAGCAATACAGCAGCATAGACGCAATTCTTCTTAACACAAAAGTGTCCTATGATACATCGCTGCAACGCAGTTCCCATAACTGGGCTGCCAGCACAAATGACTACGCACCTTTTACCGCCTACCTGCTGAACACCCTTGTTACGGCATACAAAAGCTTTGACGAGATTGCCACACAGCTAACCGCCAAAGGTCTGTCAAAGCCTGACCGCGTGCGCGAAATCATTAAATTGCACCAAGGCGAAATCACCAAAAGTGAAATCCTAAAGCAGTGTCCGGACATCAGTCAAATCACTGTCCAGCGGGCACTGGCAGACCTGCTAAATAACAAGCACATCACAAAAATCGGCGGTGGCCGCTACACTTCTTACATTTGGAACGGAGAGAACTAACATGATTACAGGAGAACTCAAAAACAAAATCGACAGCCTTTGGGATATTTTTGCGGCGGGCGGTCTTGTAAATCCGCTGGATGTCATTGAACAAATCACGTATTTAATGTTCATTCACGACTTGGACGATTCCGACAACCTGCGCGCCAAGGAAGCCGCCATGCTGGGTCTGCCGTACCAGAGCATTTTTGCGGACGAGGTGCAGCTCGGCGAGCGCACCATCGACGGTCAGCAGCTCAAATGGAGCGTGTTCCACGACTTTCCGGCGCAGAAAATGTACGCCACCATGCAGGAATGGGTGTTCCCGTTCATCAAAAATCTGCACGGCGACAAGAACAGTGCCTACTCCAAATACATGGACGACGCCATTTTCAAGCTGCCCACGCCGCTGCTGCTGTCCAAAGTGGTGGACGCACTGGACGAAATTTACCGCCTGATGAATGAGTCGCAGGCGGTGGATGTGCGTGGTGACACCTATGAATATCTGCTCTCCAAAATCGCACAGTCCGGTCTGAACGGTCAGTTCCGCACACCGCGCCATATCATCAAAATGATGGTCGAGCTGATGGATCCCAAGGCGGACGAAATCATCTGCGACCCCGCCTGCGGCACGTCCGGCTTCCTCGTCGCAGCGGGCGAGTACCTGAAAGAGCGTCGCAAAGAAGAAATCTTCTTTGACCGTCAGAAAAAAGACCACTACATGAACCATATGTTCTTCGGCTACGATATGGACCGCACCATGCTGCGCATCGGCGCCATGAACATGATGACCCACGGCATCGATAACCCCTACATTGAGTACCGCGACAGTCTGAGCGATCAGAACCCGGACAAGGAAAAATACTCGCTGATTCTTGCCAATCCGCCGTTCAAGGGCAGCCTGGACGCGGACACCGTATCCGCCGACCTGCTGAAGGTCTGCAAGACCAAGAAAACCGAACTGCTTTTCCTTGCGCTGTTCCTGCGTATGCTGAAAATCGGCGGGCGCTGCGCCTGCATTGTTCCCGATGGTGTGCTGTTCGGCTCGTCCACCGCGCACAAGGCAATCCGTAAAGAACTGGTAGACGGCAACCGTCTGGAGGCAGTTATCTCGATGCCGTCTGGCGTGTTCAAGCCCTATGCCGGTGTTTCCACCGCCATTTTGATTTTCACCAAGACCGGGCATGGCGGCACGGATAATGTATGGTTCTACGATATGCAGGCCGATGGTCTTTCGCTGGACGACAAGCGCAGCCCTGTGCAGGAGAACGACATTCCCGACATTATTGCGCGCTTCAAAAATCCGGACGCCGAGAGAAACCGCGCCCGCACGGAAAAATCGTTCTTTGTTCCCAAGCAGGAAATTGTGGATAACGGCTACGATCTGTCCATCAACAAATACAAAAAGACCGAGTACAAGCCTGTGGAGTACCCGCCGACGAGTGAGATCATGGCAGAGCTGCGCCGCTTGGAGAAAGAGGTCAACACGGCAATGGACGAACTGGAGCAGATGCTGAAATAAGGAGCGCACCATGACGGAAAACGACAAACTGCAAGTATTTGAAGATCAGACCATCCGCACCGCTTGGGATGAGGAAAAGGAAGAATGGTATTTTTCGGTGGTGGATGTCGTGGTTGCATTGACAGAAAGCCCCGACTACAAGACCGGCAGAAAATACTGGAACAAGCTGAAGCAGCGCTTGAAAGAAGAAGGAAATGAACTGGTGACAAATTGTCACCAGTTGAAAATGAAAGCCGCCGATGGCAAGCGCCGCCTTACGGATGTAGCGAATGCCGAGCAGTTGCTGCGCATCATCCAGTCCATCCCGTCCAAAAAGGCCGAGCCGTTCAAAATGTGGCTGGCCATGGTTGGGCGTGAGCGCATTGAGGAAATTATCGACCCGGAGCTTACCATTGAGCGCGCGCTGGACACCTATGCACAGAAAGGCTACCCGCCGGAGTGGATCAACCAGCGCCTGCAAACCATCCGCGCCCGCAAGGAGCTGACCGATGCGTGGAGCGCGCATGGGGTGCAAAAGGGGCAGGAGTACGCCATTTTGACGGACGAAGTCACAAAGGCGTGGTCCGGGCTGAACACGCGGCAGTACAAGAACCTGAAAGGGCTGAAAAAGGAAAACCTGCGCGACAATATGAGTACGTTGGAGCTGGCGCTGAATATGTTGGCGGAAGCCACCACAACAGAACTCACCAAGGCTCAGAATCCGCAAGGGCTGGAAGAAAACCGCACTGTGGCAAAGCAGGGCGGCACGGTAGCCGGCAACGCCCGAAAAGAAATTGAAGCGCAGACCGGTCGCCCGGTGGTTACGGCAGAAAACGCAAGCACAATGCTGCTGGGGCAGGCTGTTGCCGGGATGATTGAGGGCGTTGTGAAAGATGAAGATGATAAAGAATAACTCTGCTGTGATGGCGGATACAACTTCGGATTTGTGGGAGACGATATGGAATATAGGTTAGAAGAATTGTTCGACCTCCAGATGGGCAAGACACCATCTCGAAGTGTTACTGAATATTGGGAAAGCGGTAATAATAAGTGGATTTCTATTGCCGACCTCTCAAAATGCGGAAAATACATCTATGACACAAAAGAGTGTTTGTCAGATATTGCTGTTTCTGAAAGTGGCATCAAGCAGATTCCTGCAAATACGGTAGTAATGAGTTTTAAGCTGTCTATTGGAAAAACAGCAATCACATCTGAACCAATGTATTCCAACGAAGCAATCATGTCATTTCGTGACAGAAAACTTGTTCAATTACTGCCCGAATATATTTATTATCTCCTGCTATCCAAGAACTGGGATGATGGAACTAACAAAGCGGTTATGGGAAAAACTTTGAACAAAGCCACTTTGTCAAAAGTAAAGGTGAATATTCATTCCATGCAGGAGCAGCAAGAAATCGTATATGTTCTAAACCAAGCAACTGCTTTAATTGAATTACATCAGCAACAACTCCAAAAGCTGGACGAACTCGTCAAAGCTCGATTTGTCGAATTGTTTGGGGACCCAGTTGGTAATCCTAAAGCGTACTATGTTGCTACACTTCAAGAATTAATTTGCAAAGGTTATATTACATATCACTTAGATGGAAATCATGGCGGCGATTACCCCAAAAGTGATGAGTTTGTTGAAACAGGCATACCATATATCAGTGCAAATTGTATCGTAAATGGAGAAGTTGATTTCGCAAAAGCAAAGTATCTGACATCGGAAAGAGCCAACAAATTACGCAAAGGCATTGCACAAAATGGGGACGTACTGTTTGCCCATAACGCCACTGTAGGGCCTACGGTAGTCTTACACACTACTGAAAAAAAGGTGATTCTTGGGACTTCGCTAACAGCTTATAGGTGTGATAAAGAGAAAATATTGCCAAACTATTTGAAAACCTATATGCTAAGCGATGGATTTGTAAGGCAGTATTCTAACGAAATGAAACAGACAACAAGGAATCAGGTGCCAATTACTGCACAAAAAAGGTATCTTTTTTTGATTCCGCCAATCGAACTTCAAAACCAGTTTGCTACATTTGTTGAACAAGTCGACAAATCAAAAGTTGCCGTACAGAAGTCCTTGGACGAGGCACAACTTCTGTTTGACAGCTTGATGCAGCAATATTTCGGCTAAAATAAGTAAATACGGGCTTATGCCGGGGTAGGACGATGGTACACAGAAAAGGAGTATACCATCATGGAAGAAAAGCTTGTCACAATTCTCAACGAAATGGCGGAATATTTGAGCATTGCCCAGATGAAAAAGCTGCAAGAAGTGCTGCTGAAAAATCTGGCAGAAAACGAACCGCAAAAAGCGGAAATTTCCAACGCAGAATATCTGCAAATGTTTCTGGATGCCAAGAAAATCGAGGGCTGCTCTGAAAGAACGCTGCAATATTACCGTGTTACGGTGGAGCGAATGCTGCAAAGTATTACCACGCCCATCCGAAAAATATGCACGGAAGAAATTCGCAGTTATCTTTCGGGGTATCAGCAAATCAACGGCTGTGGCAAAGTGACTGTAGATAATATTCGCCGTAACATTTCCAGCTTTTTCTCATGGCTGGAAGAAGAGGATTATATCCTCAAAAGCCCTATGCGGCGAATCCACAAAATCAAGACAAAACAACAGGTTAAAGAAACGATCTCGGACGAAGCCATTGAGCAGCTGCGCGACCATTGCGCCTGTGCGCGTGATTTGGCGATGATCGACCTGCTGTATTCCACAGGCATCCGTGTTGGTGAATTGGTAAATCTGAACATTGACGATGTGAATTTTGAAGCCCGCGAGTGTGTGGTATTTGGCAAGGGCGATAAAGAACGCCGCGTATATTTCGATGCAAAGGCAAAATTGCACCTACAAAATTATCTAAAGCACCGTACGGACCGCAACCCCGCCCTGTTTGTTACTTTGGACGCACCACATGGCCGCCTAAAAATCAGCGGCGTGGAGGTTCGTTTGCGGGAACTGGGGCGCAGCGTCAATTTGGTAAAAATCCACCCGCATAAATTCCGCCGTACGATGGCAACCCGCGCCATAGATAAAGGTATGCCGATTGAACAGGTGCAAAAAATCCTCGGTCATTCGCAAATTGATACCACAATGCAGTACGCCATGGTCAACCAAACCAACGTCAAAGCCTCCCACCAGAAGTTTATCGCCTGATACAACTTCGGATTTGTGGGAGTAAATTGATGGCTGTAATAAAGCGTGTACGATTATCTGAAATAGCAGAGTTGGTCACAAAAGGTACAACCCCAACAACACTAGGATATGAGTTCCAAGACACTGGTGTGAATTTTTTGAAAATCGAGTGCTTTTCTGAAAAAGGCGACTATATACAGAACAAGGCAACGCATATTTCAGAAGAATGCCACGAAAAATTGAAAAGGTCTCAATTAAAAGAGGGCGATATTCTGTTTTCCATTGCGGGCGTTATAGGACGTGTTGCAATCGTCACAAGGAATATGTTGCCCGCCAACATAAATCAGGCATTAGCAATTATACGAATCAAGAAAGATGATATTTATTTGCCCTATGTTAAGTTGATATTAACCTCTCCCCTTATTAAAAAGCAATTTGAGAGAAAGAAGCAAGGCGTAGCTCAACTGAATATTTCGTTGAAGGACATTAACGACTTAGAAATTCCTCTTCCGGAAATCGGTAAGCAAATAGAGTATGCTAATTCCTTTAAGAAGGTAGAGAAACTTATCTACACGCGCCAATATCAACTCCAAAAGCTGGATGAACTCGTCAAAGCTCGATTTGTCGAAATGTTTGGGGATGACAAATATTCCAAAATGCCTCTGATTAACTTAATTACAGAAGGTGCGGGACTATCCTACGGAATTGTGCAGCCAGGAGATAGTGGTACTGGTGATATGGGTGTATTGCGACCTGTTGATATGGTAAATGGAGAAATTTCAACACATTCTATCAAATATATTGACCGATCTATTGGTGCTAGTTTCAAAAAGACTGAACTGGTCGGTGACGAATTGCTAATAACGGTCCGAGGAACAACCGGGGTTACAGCACTGACAGATAGTAGATTTAAAAATATGAATGTTACTCGCGGTATAGCGGTTATTCGTTATGATCGAAGAAAAATCAATCCTATATATCTTAACGCTTTTCTTAATACAGATGAAAGTCAACAGTACATTCAAGAACATACCAGAGGTGCAACTCTTCAGCAAATCAATCTATCTGATTTACGTGTTCACATGATTCCCGTTCCACCTATCGAATTACAAGAAAAACTAGCAGATTTCATTCAACAAGTCGACAAATCAAAATTGCAAGTACCGTCAGGGAATGCATTGTGTATAAGATACCCGATTTTTATAGAAATGATGTTCTTGAGAGGAGTATAAAATGTTAAGTAAACGCGATATAGAAAAAGAACTTGGCAAAGGGATAAATATTGTTCCTGTCATTCGAGACAATTTCAAGGAGAATTCAATTAATCTTACTGTGAGTGAGAATGCATGGACACAGTCAAGTGCTACAGTGTATTGGTACGGGGGTGAATCGTTTGGGCTCAAAGATACATCCGAGAAAAAAAGACCCGATCATTCCGTCGGGGGTCAAAATGCGAATTTCATGTCAGCCGAAACCGCGGAAAAGTTGATAAGTACATCATTTTACTACCTCACACAACCACATTGATAGAAACATCAGAAGTCATTGGCGTTGCTAATTACATTGGTGGTGCACTTCATTCTAAGGTAGGTCTTGTCGCCAAAGGTATCGGACACATCGGTACTATGCTCGGCCCTGGATTTTGTGGTCATCTCCTTGTGTCACTACACAACATAACAGAGGAAATCATTGCTTTGAAAGTGGGAACAACATTTGTTTCTCTTTCCTTTGACTATTTAACAACACAAGTTGCTCGCACAAGTTCCACCACATCTGGTCATGTCGATAAATTTTCTGAATTAGGAATCGAAATAGATGAGCAAACCAGAAACTATTTGACCGCAGATTGGAAAAGCAATATCGAGGGCATACGTGAACATATGTGCGAAAGTGAGGCATATAAAAGCTACAAAAAACATATGCGTCAAAATTCATGGAAAGAAATAAAAAAATATGTCAATAAACGAAACATAATCACTCTTGTTATTTTAGTTGTAGTATTTTGCGGGCTCTATTTTGCGGCCGCTTATGCCGACCATAAAGCTGGGACAAACATTTGGGTTGATAGGTTTTGGAACGTTGGATGTTCTGGTTTTGTTGGTTCGATGTTAGTTGGCACATACAATTTTATTAAGGATAAGAAATAACTTATAGGAGGGATTCCTATGACGAATTTTGATTTTCTGCTGACTACGCCAAAATTTGGCACTTTTGCGCCTGTTGCTGTTTCGGCTGAAAAAATCCTGCACATTGACGCCTCGGCCTGTGTGCTGAACTGCCGCAGGGCGATGGAGTTTGCTGTAAAATGGATGTACTCGGTGGATAAGGCGTTGGTCATGCCGTATCAGAACACGCTGGTCAGCCTGATGAACGCCGAGGATTTCAGGGATATTGTCGGCACGGACATCTGGCGGCGCATGGATTTTATCCGCCGTATGGGGAACAATGCCGCCCACAGCGGCAAAAAAGTCACCGAGGAACAGGCCGGACTATGCCTTGAAAACCTGTACATTTTCCTTGATTTTGTGGCGTATTGCTATGGGGAAAACTATATTGCCGGGCACTTTGACCGCGCTTTGCTGGAGCAGCCCGCCGAAGCCCCCGCAGCGCAGCCTGACGAAGAAAAGGACATTGACCTTGCTGCCCTTATGGCAGAAAACGCTGCGCTGAAAGAGGAACTCACCGCCCGCCGTGCCGAGCAGCAGCAGACCTATGTCCCCAAACCGCTTGATTTGTCCGAGTATAAGACCCGCAAGCTGTACATTGACACCATGCTCACCGATGCCGGTTGGACAGAAGGCAAAGACTGGATGAACGAGGTCGAGCTGCCCGGTATGCCCAACAAATCCGAGGTAGGCTATGCCGATTATGTGCTTTACGGCGATGATGGTCGTCCTTTGGCTGTGGTAGAAGCCAAGCGTACCTGTGTAGATGTGGCAAAAGGTCGCCAACAGGCAAAATTGTATGCCGATCTGCTGGAAAAGAAGTATCACCGCCGTCCGGTCATCTTTTTGACAAACGGCTTTGAAACACGCATTACCGACACGATTTACCCCGAACGCAAATGCGCTGCCATTTATTCCAAACGTGATTTGGAAAAGCTGTTCAACCTGCAATCCATGCGCACCAGCCTGCGGAATGTGATGGTAGACCGCAGTATTGCCGGACGTTATTACCAAGAGGGCGCTATCAAAGCGACCTGCGATGCCTTTACCCGCAACCGCCGCAAGGCTCTGCTGGTCATGGCTACCGGCTCCGGCAAAACACGCACGGTGATTGCCCTGTGCGATGTGCTGCTGCAACATGGCTGGGTGAAAAACATCCTGTTTCTGGCGGACCGCAACAGCCTTGTCACGCAGGCAAAGCGCAGCTTTGTGAACCTGCTGCCGGACTTGTCCGTTACAAACCTCTGCGAAGAAAAAGACAACTATACGGCGCATTGTGTGTTTTCCACCTATCAAACCATGTACAATGTCATTGACAGCGTACAGGATGAGAACGGCAAGCTGTTTACCTGCGGACACTTTGACTTGGTCATCTGCGATGAGGCACATCGCTCGGTTTACAACAAGTACAAGGACATCTTCAACTACTTTGACGCGCCGTTGGTCGGCTTGACCGCAACGCCCAAGGATGAAATCGACAAGAACACCTATGAAATTTTTGAATTGGAAAACGGTGTTCCCACCTATGGCTACGAGCTGGCGCAGGCTGTTAAAGATGGGTATCTCGTGGACTTTTTGTCCGTTGAAACGAAGTTAAAGTTTATTGAGCAGGGCATCGTGTACGATGACCTGTCAGATGAGGACAAGCAGGCCTACGAGGATACTTTTGAAGATGAAAACGGCGATTTGCCGGAACGTATCGGCTCATCTGCACTGAACGAGTGGATTTTTAACGAAGATACGATCCGCAAAGTGCTGGATACCCTGATGACCAAGGGCATCAAAATCGACTACGGTAACAAGTTGGGAAAGACAATCATCTTCGCAAAGAACCACTCCCATGCCGAAAAAATATTGGAGATATTCAATAAAGAATACCCCCATTTGCCCGGCTTTGCAAAGGTCATTGACAACTATATGACCTATGCCCAAAGCGCGATTGATGAATTCTCTGACCCGAAAAAGCTGCCCCAGATTGCAATTTCCGTAGATATGCTGGACACAGGTATCGATGTGCCCGAAGTGCTGAACCTTGTGTTTTTCAAGAAAGTCATGAGCAAGGCAAAGTTCTGGCAGATGATTGGCCGCGGTACACGCCTTTGCCCTACTCTGTTGGACGGCAAGGACAAAGACAAATTTTATATCTTTGACTTCTGCGGGAACTTTGAGTTTTTCCGCATGAGCAAGGGGAAGCCCACTGCTAACATGATTGCGCTGCAAGGGGCGATTTTCCACTTGAAAGCGCAGATTGCTTTTAAGTTGCAAGATTTGGCATATCAGACCACCGATTTGATTGCGTTCCGCAAGGCACTTGTGGATGATATGGTGCGCAAAGTACAGGAGTTGAATAAAGACAACTTTGCTGTGCGCCAGCACTTGAAATATGTGGAATTGTATGCCAACGCGGACAACTACGCCGCTCTGACCTATGAGGACACCTTGCTAATGGGGCAGGAGTTAGCGCCGCTGATTACCCCAGAAGAAGATGACCCCAAGGCGATGCGCTTTGATGCCCTGATGTATGGCATAGAGCTTGCCTACCTCGCTGGGAAAAAGTACGGCAAGGCACGCAGCGATTTGATGAAAAAGGTTGCTGCCGTTGCGTCTGTTGCAAACATCCCGGAAATCATGGCACAATCTGATCTTCTCAATAAGATTTTGCACACGGATTATTTGGAAACAGCGGGGATCAACGAATTTGAGCATATTCGCGAAAACCTACGCGACCTTATCAAGTATATTCCCATCGTAAAAGTTCGCTATGATACCAATTTCGATGATGCAATTCTGTCCGAAGATTGGAACGAGTCCGAGTTGGAAAACGATGACTTGAAAAATTACAAGGCCAAGGCAGAATTTTATGTGCGGCAGCATACGGATAACGCCGTTATTGCCAAACTGAAAGGCAACATTCCGCTGAATAGCGATGATGTAAAGGCACTGGAAGAAATTCTGTGGAACGAAGTCGGCACAAAGCAGGACTACGAAGCCGAGTACGGTCAAAAGCCTTTGGGCGAGTTTGTGAGGGAGATTGTCGGCCTTGACATGAACGCCGCAAAAGAGGCTTTTGCACAGTATTTGAACGATACCAGTCTCGACAGCAGACAGATTTATTTTGTGAACCAGATTGTAGAGTACATTGTGCATAACGGCATGATGAAGGATTTGTCCGTCTTGCAGGAAGCTCCGTTTACCGACCACGGCAGCATTGTGGAAGTGTTTACCGATTTGTCCGTGTGGGCAGGGATTCGGCAGGCAATAGAGCGCGTGAACGCAAATGCGGTGGCAGCGTGATTACTAAGTTTAGAAGCGGCTGCGATATATATTTTCTTGGCACTTTTCATTCCGTAGCGGTGCTGCCCGCTGCACCTTATTCCGCACTGCTTCGCAATCCATCTCAATATCCACGCAGGTTGCAATATCTCGCCGCAATGCTCTAATACGGGCTGTAAGCGCCTGTATTTGTTCTGAACGGTTAATACTGACGACTTTGCCCTTCTTACTACGGTAGAGTGCCTTACGCCGCGCCGTAAGGTCGTTATATTCGGCTTGCAGGTTCTCCTTACAAGTCAAAAGTTCGTCAAGTGTTGTAATTCGATGCTTCCATAAAAAGTCGCATTGCCGCCGATAGCGATTGTACCGCAGGAAATCATCACGCAGCAGGTAATAGCACCGCTTGCCGACTTTGCCTTTATATGCTTTTCTCAGCA
>OGCO01005065.1_pt1 | contig 13236 bp, 9 predicted proteins | sample 1570171 | NCBI WGS metagenome assembly OGCO01 (sample SAMEA4370583, study PRJEB24528) | human gut metagenome | reverse complement strand
TCTGTACGTTAACAGCTGTACCCCAGGAATATGGGATATCGTTGTCACGACGATATACGTTCGCACGTGGGTTGTCCCAGGAACGGAATACGGCTTTGATTGCGCCTACCAGCTGCTCCTTCGGATCAGTTGGGAAATCAGAACCGATTTTAGATTTATACTCAGCTTTGAACTGGTCAGCAAGCTCATGCAGGTCAGCAGCTGTAAGCTCAACGTCCTGCTTAACACCTCTCTTAGCTTTCATCTCATCGATGAGCTCCTCGAAGTATTTCTTACCAACTTCCATAACTACGTCAGAGTACATCTGGATGAATCTTCTGTAGCAGTCCCAAGCCCAACGCTCATTGCCGGATTTCTCAGCAAGAGTGTTAACAACTTCTTCATTTAAACCAAGGTTGAGGATTGTGTCCATCATACCTGGCATAGATGCTCTCGCACCAGAACGAACGGATACAAGCAGAGGATTTTCTTTGTCACCGAATTTCTTACCGGTAACTCCTTCCATCTTGGTAATTGCTTCCATGATCTGAGCCATGATCTCATCGTTGATGGATCTGCCATCCTCGTAGTACTGTGTGCAGGCCTCTGTTGTGATTGTGAAGCCCTGCGGTACAGGAAGACCGAGGTTTGTCATCTCAGCAAGGTTGGCACCTTTGCCGCCCAGAAGATTTCTCATAGTAGCATTACCTTCTGTAAACATGTAAACCCATTTTGCCATTTTACATTTTCCTCCTAATTATTGTTCTTTAAAACATAAAAAATGTATGTTTTCTACGCACATAATTATTTTATAGATTTATCCTTCATTAGTCAAGGTTATTCTTCCAAAAAACAGCAATTTCTCTTGTGAAATATGACAGATTTTCCAGTTATATTTTTCACAGATTGTATTTTTCTCGTTATCATCTGAAAAATGTGCTAAAATAGAAAAAAACATGCAGCAATTCCGAGGTAATATTACCCGAATGCTGTCATACAGGAGGTTTATCATGACACGAACGATTGAAAACAGCTTTCTTAAGATTTCCGTTTCCGATCACGGTGCTGAACTCACCGGCATCTATGACAAGACTAATGACAGGGAGATCCTCTGGCAGGCAGATCCGGCTTACTGGAAACGCCATGCGCCTGTACTTTTTCCCAACGTGGGACGTAACTACAAAGATATCTGGCGTCTGAACGGAAAGGAATATCCTTCCAGCCAGCACGGCTTTGCAAGGGACAGCGATTTTATCTGCACGGATATCACCGATACTTCCCTTTCCTTTGTCCTTAAGTCCTCTGAAGAAACCCTGAATGTTTATCCGTTTGCTTTCGCTCTGAAGATCACCTACACTCTGAAGAAGCACGACCTGGAAGTATGCTGGGAAGTAGTTAATAATGATTCTGAAACTATGTATTTTACCATCGGCGGCCATCCGGCATTCCGTGTTCCGGTACGTGAAGGCGAATCCCAGAGTGATTACCGTCTTGCTTTTGAAGGCCTGGACACTCTTACCTATCTCCTTATCGATACGTCTGTAGGAACAGTCCTTGCTGACGAGCCACATACACTTTCCCTTGAAAACGGAACCTGTTCCATTGCTCCTCATATGTTTGATAAAGACGCTCTTGTTTTTGATAACGGCCAGATCCAAAAGGCCGGTATCCTCTTCCCGGACGGAACTCCATATCTGACACTTACCAGTGAGGGCTTCCCGAATTTCGGTATCTGGTCCGTACCCGGTGCTCCCTTCGTATGCCTGGAGCCGTGGATGGGACGCTGTGATGACTGTGGTTTTGAAAAGCCTCTTTCCGAAAAAGCAAATATCAATGTGCTGAAACCGGATGAGGAATTTATCAAGAGCTATCAGATCACCGTACACTGAGCTATGATAAAAAAAGATCCGCCATACATCGGCTTTTTCAGCTGTCTGTATGACGGATCCTTTTTATTTATCTTACTGTCTCAATACGCTCTTATTCTCTCACAAAATGATACTGATAAGCTCTGTACTCCCCAAACTCTGCAGGAAGCGGCATTCCACCATGCATCAGAGCAGCTCCGGAATAGATCCTGCCGGTAGTCTGTTCCTTATAAAGTGCACTCTCATCAAGGCCGCGAAGCTGCACATAATTCACAGTCATATTTCCATGGATCTCCTCCATGACAACATTGAGCAGAACTTCTTCCTGAGAATTTCCAACGATCTCCCATGCACAGACCTCACTCTTAAACGGATCTGTCAGGCGATAGTACCGTCCGTTCTGGATCAGTGGCGCATATTTACGGAATTCCCCGATCTGGCTGCGGACCTCATCTTTTTCTTCCTCAGTCAGCTTCAGAAGATCCAGCTCGTAGCCGAAGGTTCCGGACATAGCAACCACACCTCTGGTATGTAACGGAGTGATCCTTCCTGTCTGATGGTTCGGCACTGCAGATACATGTGCTCCCATGGCCGATACCGGATATCCGAAGGAAGTGCCATACTGGATCCGAAGCCTGTCAATAGCATCGGAGTTGTCGCTGCACCAGATCTGCGGTGTGTAATACAGCATACCTGCGTCAAATCTTCCGCCGCCGCCGCTGCAGCCCTCGATCAGAAGATCCGGATAACGGTTCACCATACGATCCAGAAAATCGTACAATCCCAGGACATAATCATACATTACACGTCCCTGATCCTTGGTCATTACGGAAAATACATCCATCAGGCTTCGATTCATGTCCCATTTAACGTACTCAATATTGGCATTATCCAATACCGCACTGATCTGTCCAAAAATTCCGTCTACAACTTCTTTTCTGGAAAAATCAAGTACCAGCTGATTTCTGGATCTCACTGGATTTCTTCCCGGAATCATAAGTGCCCAGTCCGGATGCTCGCGGTAAAGATCACTGTCCTCAGAGATCATCTCCGGCTCAATCCAGATACCGAATTTCACTCCGAGGTCATTGACTCTTTTTACCAGTCCGCCGAGAGTCTCTCCAAGCTTCTTCTCATTGACATACCAGTCCCCAAGACCACTGTTGTCATCGTCACGTTTTCCAAACCAGCCGTCATCCAGAACCAGCATATCGATACCAAGGCTCCTTGCCTCTTTTGCCAGATTATATAAAGTCTCCCCTGTAAAATCAAAATATGCTGCCTCCCAGCTGTTTACCAGCACCGGACGGACCTCTGTCTTATATTTACCACGGCAGATATGATGACGGATGCAGCTGTGCAGATTCTGGGAAAGACGGTTCATTCCCTGATCTGTATAGCTTAAGATCACCTCAGGTGCATAGAAGGTCTCCCCGGCTTCCAGCGGATACCGGAAGCACTCCTCCTGTACACCAAGGAGCATTCTTGTCTGATTGTACTGATCTTTAAGAACCTCACCCTGGAAATTTCCACTATATACAAAGGACATAGCATAGCAGCCTCCATGATCCTCTGTTGTGTCCTTCTCTGCCAGGATCATCATCGGATTATACTGATGGCTGGATGTGCCACGGACACTGCCGATCATCTGACTTCCATGAGCCACCGGTACTCTCTGCAGATTCCGCTCCATGGCATGTCTTCCGTAAAAAGTAAGCAGGTCATAATCTCCGTAAAGAAAATCCAGTTCTGCGGACATCACCTTGTTCACATAGATCTTCTCACTGCTCTGATTGCGGATATAGACGCTTCTTGTAATGATATCCAGCTCCGGAAGTACACCGTAAAGAAGCATGGCCTCCACGCCGGTAGCCGGATCCTCCAGTACGATCTCCAGAGTCTGTGCCTCATCATTATCTGCATAAACCGCCGGAAGCCCCGGAAGGCTGTATTTGCCGTCACGGATAGTATAGTTCTTGTAACGCATATCACAGCTCATGCTTCCGTCACCGTTTTCCAGCATCAGTGATGCACTGCGGAAATCTCCGTTTCCGTAGCAGGAAAGCTCCTGTGGAAGAGAGTCCATGGAATAGGTTCTGTCTGTTCCCACATCATAGGGATTTCCGGAAAATCCTCTGTCATAGTAAGTCAGAAGATAATCCATGCAGCCTTCTGCCTTTTTACCATAATAGAGATGAAGAAGAAATCCGTACTGATCCACCTGCATCTGATATGTAGTTTCTTTTGTCTGCAGGGTAAACGTTCTGTCTTTCTCGCAGTAGATGATTCCCATATGTGAATCCTCCTTTTTCTTGTGTTTTTATTTTACGGCACCGTTTACAACACCATTTAAAATGTGCTTCTGGCAGATCAGATAAAACAGAAGGATCGGAAGCAGTGCCAGCAGATAAGAGGCAAACGCAAGGTTATAGTTTGTTCCGAACTGAGTCTGGAAATTCAGCTGTGCCAGAGGCAATGTGGTTCCACCCGTAGATCCGGACATGATAACCAATGGAGTCATAACATCATTCCAGGTTCCAAGTGCTGTCAGAACTGCCACTGTGGCATGCATCGGCTTCATGATCGGAAAGATGATCTTCCAATATGTTTTCCAGGTGCTGGCTCCATCCACACAGGCAGCCTCCTCAAGGGCCATTGGAATGTTTGTCAGATATCCGGAATAAAGAAGCACGTTCATAGGCATATAAAATACCGTATAAAGAATGATCACACCGACTTTGTTATCAAGGCCCATCTCAGCAGTCTGCTTTACAAGCGGCATCATCAGGATAGCAAACGGAACAAACATACCGCTCACTACATAGAGATAGATAAATTTATAAAATTTACTTCTCTTGTTTCTGGCTATAGCATAACCTAAAAGTGAATGAATTACAATAGCAAGAACCACTGTGATCACAGTGATCAATACACTGTTTCCAAGAGAATGCCAGAAGTCTGTTACCTCCATAGCTTCCCTGAAATTGGCAAGACTGAATTTCTCTGGCAGAGACAGGATCCCGGCTACACTGTTGGTCATCTCTGTCGGCTGCTTGAATGCGATCACAATTGTCATATAAAGCGGAAATACCACTGTGATAAGGCCAAGGATCAGAAGGATCGTTATCGGCCAGTTCGCTTTTTCTCTTACTTTCGTTTTCATTACAGCTGCTCCTCCTTTTTCCCTGTGATAGTCAACTGCACTGCAGAAATGATCACGATCACAATAAAGAATATAACCGCATTAGCGCTCTGGAATCCAAACTGACCGCCACTCATACCATTGTTATAGATCAGATAGGAAATGGATTCTGTACTCTGTGCAGGACCACCCTTTGTCAAAGCCATGATCTGATCAAATACCATCAGGAAGTTTTTCACACAGAGAACCATGTTGATGCTGAAAAACGGAACGATCAGCGGGAATGTCAGGTAACGGAACTTGCTGAATCCGGTAGCACCATCAATAGCGCCTGCCTCGTATACATCCTCCGGCACTGTCTGAAGACCGGAAATGTAGATGATCGTATTCATTGCAATGGACTGCCATGCACAAACGATCACGATGGCTACCCATGCAAGGCTCGTACTGGAAAGCATGCTGGAAGACAATGTTTTATTTCCGATCATCTTTCCGAATGCAGGCAGGATATATGTAAAGAAATAATTGAAAATATATCCTACGACCAGTGCGCCAAGTACATTAGGAATAAAATAAGCTCCACGCATTGCACTCTTGAAACGGATCTTGCTGTTCAGTCCAAGTGCCAGGATCAGGCTGAGTACATTCGTTACGATAGTTGCCACGATGGCCAGCTTAAAGGTAAACAGATAGGAACCGCCAACACGGCTGTCTGTAAAAAGATCCTTATAGTTTCGAAGTCCTACCCAGTCATAGCTTCCATAGCCTTTAAAGTTTGTAAAGCTGTAGATCACACCCTTGATCAGAGGCAGTGTGTTAAAGCAGAAAAATAATGCCACGATCGGAATGGTGATCAGAAGAAAGGTCAGCTTTCTTCCACTCATAGATTTTTTTCCCATGATCAGTTCTCTCCTTCCCCGTTCTTCTCCTCATAGTCCTGTACTTTACGGATAATGTCACGGTTATATCTTGTCCAGTCTGTATCAAATTTTTTCAGGAATGCATCTTTATCCTTTTTCATCAGGAAGGTCTGGATCTGTGCATCCACAGCCATCTCTGTAGGATAATAATGATCCTGGTAGTCGGCCATCCTTCCCTCTTCTATGTATTCCTTCATACCATCCAGCGTAGAGGGAAGTGTGAAATCACCCTCTTTACAGGGAACTGCCTTCTGGTCATCCAGATATGTCTGTATATTCTCATCCTCAAGAAGGAAATCCAGCACTTCATATGCAGCTTCCTTATTCTCACAGTCATCCATCACACAGAACTGAAGGTCAACTCCGGAATTCAGTTTGTTTTCTGACGGATCATTGCTTGCCGGTGTTACAAAAGAATCAATATCCATATCCGGATTTACACTCTGGATTTGCGGGATCGCATAGCTTCCGATGGGATACATGGCAGCCTCCCCTTTTGCAAAAGCGGTGCAGGCTCCATTGTAATCATAGGCAAAGGGATCATCCGGTCCATACTGGATAAGCTCCAGCATACGGTCTGCTACTTCCTTATACTCTTTTGCAAAAGTAGTGTTTCCCTGGTTTACCTGGCGGCATACATCGGCTGGTGCAAGATCTACCGCAATAGAATTCCACGGTGCAAGACAGGTCCAGGTATCTTTAAATCCGAAATAAAGCGGCTGGATACCTGCATCCTGAATTTCCTGGCAAAGGCTCATAAATTCATCCCATGTAGTCGGGATCTGCCAGCCATGCTCCTTGAAAAGCTCACGATTGTAAAGGATTCCGGCGGCATTGGCCACGTAAGGAACCGCATAGACTCCGTCTTCCGGAACGAATTCCAGCGCTTTATCAATTTCTTTATATGCATCTTTGATCGAATCCAGTCCCTGATAATCGGAAATATCCATCAGCATATCAGAATCAATAAAATTGGAAAAGTTAACATCGCCTCCGATTCCAATGATATCCGGATTATCCTCACGGATAAATCTTGTCTTCAATACAGTCATAGCATCGTTTGGTGATTCGATGGTAAGATGGATATCATCATGAGTGGCATTGAATTTTTCTTCCAGTTTTTCAAATGCCTTAACCGCTTCCGGTTTATACTGCACAAGTTCGATCTCTGTCTTTCCGCTGTCCTTTTTACCTGTGCCGCATCCGCTCAATGTAACGGAAGCTGCCATGGTAAAGGCAAGTCCCATACAGAGGATCCATTTACTTCTGTTGCGCATCTTGTAATGCTCCTTCCTTTTCCTTTTATTTGATAAGTCGGATATCACCCATTTAACTGATATGGCTATCCGGGTTCTCCAATACTTATTCTCTGGTTTCTTTTTTCTGAAAGCTATTTTAACATAGCTTTATGCTTGCATAAATAGCAGTGTTTTTCTTGTTTTATACCAAAATGCAATTTTTCTCTGTCTTCATTAAAGTCATCTAGCATTTTGATATATTTTACACCTATATCACTACTTTTATCTAAAATTAGTATATTCCGAATTTATCGAAAATCAACAAGTTTCTCGAGAAACTTAATTTTCTCACAAAGTTTTATCGATTATCCTTCTCTTTTTAGTATATTTTACAGGCTGTTTTTGTAATTGCATTTTTATACATATGTTGAAGTTCCCTGCTGTTTTAATATATAATGTTACTGAAACCAGACAAAATCATACGCCTAAAGGATAAAAATATGAATGACCTTCTCTTCTCCGTTTTTCCAAATGAAAACTTTGTTGATATCGGACTATACCAATATGGCTGGGAGCACTGCGCTCCGGCACATTCATTCGGCCCGGCCGCACGAAACCATTATATTTTTCATTATGTGATCTCCGGTACCGGAACTCTGATGGCAGACAATTCCGCAGGAGAGACCATCACCTATCAGGTAAAAAGCGGCCAGGGGTTCATGCTTTTTCCCGGTCAGATCAACACCTACATTGCAGATACCGACTTTCCATGGGAGTACACCTGGGTGGAATTTGACGGGCTCCGGGCAAAAGAGATCGTGGAAACTGCAGGTTTAAGTCCGGACCATCCGGTCTATCACAGCCACTCTGCAGATCTCCGCCAGAAAATGATGGAGGAAATGCTTTATATCAGCCATAATTCCCAGGAATCACCCTTTCATCTTATCGGACATACCTGGCTTTTTCTGGATTACTTTATGCGCTCTACTGAAACTGTCCGCATGAAACAGGATGGAAGTATCCGTGATTTTTATATCAAGGAGGCGCTCTCTTTTATTGAACAGAATTTCCAGAATGATATTTCCATTGAGGATATCGCAGCCTGCTGCGGCCTGAACCGAAGCTACTTCGGTAAGATCTTCCACGACACCATCGGACGTTCTCCCCAGGAATTCCTGATCAGCTATCGCATGACCAAAGCTGCAGAACTTCTTAAGATCACAGCCCTGTCTATCGCAGATATCGGAAATGCAGTCGGATATCCCAATCAGCTGCATTTTTCCCGGGCTTTCAAAAATGTATACGGACTGTCGCCAAGAAACTGGCGGATGAAAAACAGACTTATTGAAAAAAAGCCTCCGGCCAGAAAATAGCCGGAGGTTTTTTATTAAAAAATGTATTTACTTAAAATGTAAATTTATCAGCAAAGTATGCATCAAGCTCATCGATTTTCACACGTACCTGCTCCATAGTGTCACGGTCACGGACTGTAACTGCACCGTCATTCTCAGACTCGAAGTCATAAGTGATACAGAACGGAGTACCGATCTCATCCTGTCTGCGGTAACGTTTACCGATATTTCCACGGTCATCGTACTCACAGTTGTACTTCTTGGAAAGCTGCTGGTAGATCTTCTCAGCACCCTCGTTAAGCTTCTTGGAAAGCGGAAGCACACCGATCTTAACCGGTGCAAGTACCGGATGGAAATGAAGGACTGTACGGACATCGTTCTTCTCTTCATCCAGAACTTCCTCATCGTAAGCGCTGCAGAGGAAAGCAAGTACCATACGGTCTGCTCCAAGTGATGGCTCGATAACGTATGGGATATATTTCTGTTTCTTCTCATCATCAAAGTATGTGAGATCCTGGCCGGATACATTCTGATGCTGTGTCAGGTCATAATCTGTTCTGTCAGCGATTCCCCAGAGCTCACCCCATCCGAATGGGAAAAGGAATTCCACATCTGTGGTAGCCTTGCTGTAGAAGCTCAGCTCTTCCTTATCATGGTCACGGTAACGAACCTCATCATCCTTAAGTCCGAGAGCACTCAGCCAGTCAAGGCAGAACTTCTTCCAGTATGCAAACCACTCAAGATCTGTATCCGGCTCGCAGAAGAACTCAAGCTCCATCTGCTCGAACTCACGGGTACGGAATGTGAAGTTACCCGGTGTGATCTCGTTACGGAAGGATTTACCGATCTGGCCGATACCAAACGGGATCTTTTTACGGGATGTTCTCTGTACGTTCTTGAAGTTTACGAAAATACCCTGTGCAGTCTCCGGTCTTAAATATACAGTATTCTTGGCATCTTCGGTAACACCCTGGAATGTCTTGAACATCAGGTTGAACTGACGGATATCTGTGAAGTTGTGTTTACCACAGCTCGGACATCCTACCTCGTGTTCTTTGATGAAGTCCATCATCTTCTCCTGGGACCATGCATCTACGCTTCCCTCAATGGCAATGTCATGCTCTGCACAAAAGTCCTCAATGAGCTTATCTGCACGGAAACGCTCGTGGCACTCTTTACAGTCCATAAGAGGATCAGAAAATCCGCCAAGATGTCCGGAAGCGATCCATGTCTGCGGGTTCATAAGGATCGCACAGTCAACACCTACATTGTACGGAGACTCCTGAATGAATTTCTGCCACCATGCACGTTTTACGTTATTTTTAAGCTCTACACCGAGATTTCCATAATCCCATGTGTTTGCCAGGCCGCCGTAGATCTCGGAACCCGGGTAAACAAATCCTCTGGCTTTTGCAAGAGCTACGATCTTTTCCATTGTCTTTTCCATGATTTCTCTCCTCTTGACTTGCAGCTGTTCCGCCAAATGCGTCCGGAAAGCTCCGGAAAAAGCTGCTTTTTTACATTTTTGGTCTTATTATACTAGTATCCTCATGATTTTTCAAGGATATTTCCATTTGCATTGCATCCTGTCCTGCTTTTGAAAAATAAATCGTTACAGTTATTCCGCAGCTGGCAGGGATCTATCTCATCATTTCCAGGATCTCCAGACTTTTAAACCGCTTGTCTGTATTCAGCTCCGTATACCGGTAAATGTGGCGTTCCAGTTCCCGCAGCACATCATCCCGCACTGTAAACGTATACAGCTTTGCCAGGGGGGACACGGCTATGTAGCGCATGGCATACAGGGCAGCCGCTGAGATCCGTTTCCTGTCCATGGCCATCCTGCTGCAGTCCGCACACAGGATCCCGTGCTCATCCTGGGAGAAAAAAAGCTCTCCATTTTCTTCTTCCGTAAGCTCTCTCCCGCAGCCTGCACACTGAAACAGCTGCGGCATCACGCCCTGGATCACCATGGTCCGCAGTTCATAGATACAGCGCACCAGCCGGTCTTCTATATGAGGATTCAAAATGGCTTTGATGGTCACATAGAGAAGATTCATCATCTCCTTCTCATCCGTTCCCTCTTTGCCAAAATAATCTGCCAGCTCCAGAAAATAATATCCATAATAGACTCCCGGCTGCATTGTCGCCAGTTCTACAAAATGATGGGTAACTGATACCTGATTCAGATTGTAGCTTGTCCGCCCCTCATATAATGTAAAATTACCAAATACAAAAGGATCCGCAGCCGCCATGAACGGACTGTTCAGACGTCTGGCTCCTTTTGCAAAGGCGGAAATCTTGCCGCGCTCTCTGGTCAGAAGTACAATACGTTTATCATATTCTCCTACAGGCATTGCCGAGATTACGACACCCTGCACGGTAATAAGATCACTCATCTTTCAGATTCCCTTTTTCAGATTACTCTTTTAAATTTCTTTCTTGTCATAACCGAAGTTTTTGATCATAAAGTCGCTGTCCCGCCAGTCTTTTTTGACTTTTACCCAGAGTTTCAGATTGACTTTTGCATCCAGCATACGCTCCAGCTCATAACGTGCATTGCTGCCGATCTTTTTCAGCATGGCACCCTGTTTGCCAATGATAATACCTTTATGAGAATCACGTTCACAGATGATGGTCGCGTCAATATCAACCAGACGGTTTTTGCCCGGACGTTCTTTCATTCGGTCAATGGCAACGGCGATTCCGTGAGGAATCTCAGCATCAAGTGCATGCAGTGCTTTTTCACGGATAATTTCCGCGGCGATCTGTCTCTGCGGCTGGTCTGTCACAGTGTCCTCATCATAAAACATCGGACCGTACGGCAGATATTTCAGAATACTCGGAATGATATCTTCGGTATTCTGGTTACGAAGTGCAGAGCACGGAATGATCTCATCAAAATCATAAAGCTTGCGATAAGTATCGATTGCCTTCAGAATCTCATCCTTGTCTACGGTATCTACTTTGTTGATTACCAGAATGACCGGAATATGAAGTCCCTGTAACTGCTCTGCAATATGACGTTCTCCTGCCCCTATAAAAGTTGTCGGCTCTACCAGCCACAGGATAACATCAACGTCTTTTAAGGTACGTTCGGCAACCTGTACCATATATTCACCGAGTTTGTTTTTGGCCTTGTGAATACCCGGTGTATCCAGAAAGACGATCTGACCGTCATCGCAGGTATAAACTGTCTGGATACGGTTACGGGTTGTCTGTGGTTTCTTCGAAGTAATTGCGATCTTCTGTCCGATCAGATGATTCATCAGTGTGGATTTTCCGACATTCGGGCGCCCGATGATCGCGGTAAAACCTGATTTAAAATTTTCTTTCATTTAACAGCTCCTGTAAATTCTCTTTTGTTCAGCCATTGATTAGTGGAAGGACGTTGTCAAACAGCTCTTTTTCTTTATTGACAGCCGGTTCACTTCCCACAACACAGATTGCATCATTTAAAAGCACAGCTTCGATCAGTGGAGCAAGAGCCTGCATGGATGTGGTATCTGCATTCAGGATCTCATCTCTTTCTTTCTGTGCCATTTCTTCTGTAACACCGCAGAACCATGCATTTTTGGAAATTGCTCCCTGCATCTTCGGAGTACGCGGAACATCTTTGCCGCTGATGGTTCCGATGATATATTTGGTCATTTCTCTTTCATCTGCATTAAAGTTACGTACATATTCCGGAATGCCTTTAAATACATCCAGTGTACGTTTCAGGTGCGGATCACGATAGGATACGAAGAAACTTTCTCCACTGCGTTTAAAGCCGCTCATGCATCCATATGCACCGCCTTTGACACGGATATTTGTCCAGAGATAATCATAGCTCAATGCAACTTTTAGAATATTCAGAGCACCGGAGTATGCAAAACCTTTTTTACGGAAGTTTCCTGTCTGGGCAACGTACTGCACCTGACCGGAAGTTGTAAATGCTTCGTTTTTCTTTTCGCATGTAATGCTCTGTTCGCCGATTTCCACAGCTTCCTGATGAAGTGTCTGACGAAGGGCTTTTACCTGCTTCCGGACATCACTGAGAGATTCTTTCTCTCCGGTATAACTGATGCACAGATATTCCGGACGAAGAAGCTCTCTCATAAGTTCTGTAAGTTCAGCAACCAGAGTTTCTTTTCGTTCTTCAAATTCCCGATCCAGTGTTTCAATAAACTGATAATACGCAATTCCTGCCATCGCATCCTGAAATGCCGCCATCGGAGAAGTATAGGATGCAGCACGAAGAACTGCGGTCGAATGTCCGGCACTTACCAGAGACGACTGGGCTCTTGATTTTACCTGTGAAATAATCTCATGAAGTCTTCTGGTATCTTCAAGGCTGGAAGTATTGAGAATTTCACGGATCATTTTAAAGAGTACATCTGTCTTTGGATACATGGTCTTTCCGCGTACAGAGAAAAATGCCCGAAACTCATCAATCGATTCTGCATGATCAAAAACTTCTACTCCGCACATGATACCACCAGTCTCTGCATTGATCTCATTTGTGAGTTCGCCGTAAGTATAATGCGCAGTATCGACATACCCCAGAACAGACTTGAGAAGTCCGAGATACGGAACTTTCTCTGCCGGAAGATCCTTCACATCAAACATCAGATCAAGATAGCCGATACCGTTAGTAGGTACTTCATGATAAAGGAACAGACTTCCGTCAATATCCAACGCTTCATTTGTAAATGGAGTGATCTCTTTGCGGATGTCTTCTCTTTTCAGCATAGG
>OGCO01005060.1_pt1 | contig 13244 bp, 10 predicted proteins | sample 1570171 | NCBI WGS metagenome assembly OGCO01 (sample SAMEA4370583, study PRJEB24528) | human gut metagenome | reverse complement strand
TTTGCCATAGTTATTTCCTACTTTCCCGAAGTCATTAAGTCAGCTGACTGCTCAAGTAAACTGCATGTCTTTTTTATTTCCTGCTGCATTTCTGATATAGTCCTCTTAATCTCGTCGTTTTCTGTTTCTAACTTTAAGATTTCAACTTCCATCTGTTCCTGTGTCATCATTGAATATTACCTCCTAAATATAAAAAAATAAGAGCCTAAGTCCTAAGACTCAAGCCCTTTGCTTTAATAAATTATTACTGTTTAGATATCATGTTAATACGATTGATTTTATCCTGAAGGTCAAGAATGCCGTATATTTGAACTAACGATGATGTCTAAACGCTTTCCCAGATTATCATTTTTCAGTTCCATAATACGAACCCTCTTTTCAAGTTCATCAATTCTTTCTTCTGATGTCATAATATAAATCCTCCTTAGATTATAATTTATTCATTAAGGAACATGTTCTTACTGCGAGTTTTTAGCCTCACTACAGAAATCACTTGTGTAAACCCATTTATCAGTATTTGTACATATACCATCAGAATGTACTTTTTCTGCTGCATCAAATGGGTAATCCTTGTATTCTGGGTCTTTTTTCATATCTTCCAATGGTATGAAGCATTTACAGTCTTTACACCTTGTTACCCGTCCATAGACATAAGAAGCCATCTTTTCAATTTTCTCAGTCCAATCTGGATTCTCTTTTGCGTACTCAGCTGTATCACATTCTTCTGGTAATCTCTTAGCTATCCTGTCTAAAGCGTTGACAATCCTTGTAAGCTGCTTTAAAATATCATTGTCATATTTATCGTGCGTCATAATATAAAATCCTCCTTTTTCTTGTACGAACTCTTATGTACTATAATAAAAGCAAGATGCGTGCCAAGTGGAAATAAGGGGGAAAACAACGAAAAACAGCGAATTTTAAAAGATTTTTAGAAAAGAATAAAATCATTTTGAGAAAAATAAAGAAAAATCATTATCAAAATGAGAATTTATCGTTTTGATAATGATTTTCCAAATTAAGTAAGATTGTATTTTTTCATTTTGCGGTAAAGGGTTGCAAGGCCAATGCCTAATTTCTGTGCAGCCAGCCGTTTGCCGTCTTTTTGCCCGGAAAATTGTTCAAGACTCCGACGAATCATCGCAGCTTCCATTTCATCCAGTGTCCAGTCATCGTTTAAAATTTCAGAACAATCTGTGTCGGAGCTATGTTTTTTGTGGAAACGGCCATGCAGAAGCTCGGAGTAGAGGATACCGGAGGCCGGCATCATATTCATGGCATATTCGATGGCATTCTGCAGTTCACGGACATTGCCGGGCCAGTCATAGTTGGTCAGTTCCACCCAGAAATCTTCTTTGACGGTAACAACCCGTTTGTCCAGACGGCTGCTGAATTTGCGGATAAAGCTTTCAGCAATAGGACGAATATCGCTGCGGCGTTCCCGGAGCGGCGGAAGCTGCAGGGGAATGACATTGATTCTATAGTAGAGATCGTTTCGGAATGTGCCTTCGTCTGCCATAGCCTTCAGGTCTTTGTGGGTGGCAAAGATAAAACGAATGTCAATCGGTATAACGGTATTGCTGCCAAGACGCATCATTTCACGCTGTTCCAGGACGCGGAGAAGCTTGGTCTGCAGCGCCATTGGCATATCGCCGATTTCGTCCATGAAGAAAGTGCCGCCCTGAGCTGTTTCAAGAAGTCCCTTTTTACCCTGGGGATTGGCTCCGGTAAAAGCACCCTTGACGTAACCGAAAAGTTCACTTTCCAGAAGACTTTCCGGCAGTGCAGCACAGTTGACGGCCACGAAAGGTTTGTCGGATCGGAGACTCTCGCCATGAACGGCGCGGGCAACCAGTTCCTTGCCGGTGCCGCTTTCACCGGTGATGAATATACTGGAAGAGGATTTGGCCACCTGGCAGATACTCTTTTTCAGCATTGTAATAGCAGAAGAGTGACCAATGATGCGAGCCAGGTCACTGGAGGGAGTCAGACCGAGAATCTGATCAGCTGCATCAGAATTGTAAATGCTGCTGCTGAATAAAAGCAGGCGGTCATATGGACTTAATCCGAGACTGTAGATATCACCGATAATATTAATTTGATGTTCGTCATTCAAGATACAATATTGTTTGGAATCATCGGCACCAATCGGCCTCAGATGGAGCTGGCTGAAATCCTGCGTATCTGCAGGCAGTTGAAGTATCTGGCGGCCCTGACGGTTCATATCATGGATATGGTTGTCAGTATCCAAAATCAGTGTGCCTACCTGGACACGTTCAAGCACATGCTCAAGCATAAAACGGATATTATTGCTGCGGTCAGCTTCAATCAACGCATGGGCACGATTGCCCAGAAGGGATGCGAATTCTTCGAAGAAGCGGACATAGATATCCTGCCTGTCGATGAACTGCCGGCGCTGGCTGACAGAGTAACAGACGCAGCCGATGACACCGATAGGTGTATGATCCAGCATGATTGGTGTCCAGAGTTCGCTGAGATTATCGCATGTACTGCGGGTTTCGCAGGATTGGCAGATTGGATTGGCGATAGGATTCAGTACAACTGTTGTCTGACGTGTTTCAAGTGCATGCAGAGCAATATGACCATAGGCAGCTATATTGCCCACACGGCCTTTCATACGGCCGCTGCCGGCGATACGCATCTGCTGATTATCAGTGATTGATACATCAATCCCAACAATTTCAGATAAAATTTCCGCACATTGCTGGGAAAAGGCTTGCATTTGCTGAAGAATATGCTCCATAATTCATGACCTCCCGAAGCTTAAGTGAAAGAATTTCTTTTAGTTTATCATAAAAAAGGACAATTGGGGTCTTTTTCAGACCCCAATCGTCAAAAAATAATATTTTTAGATTAAAATGGACCGTAGCCGATATGCTGTGCGGTTAAAAGGAAGATACAGGCCACGATAAACCAGATCAGGAAGAGCGGAACCTGGAACTTCATCCATTTCTGCCATGGAACATCAGCAATAGCCAGTGTTGCCATATAACTTGCATGTGTTGGATAAATCGTATTGGAAAGACCGTCACCGAACTGATAGGCAAGAATGACTGTCTGCTGTGAGATACCTATTGTGTCAGCTAATGGAGAAATGATTGGGATGATCAGAACCGCTTTGCCGGAACCGGAATAGATAAAGAAGTTCAGTACCGTGATGGCGAGCAGCACACCGATAATGGTAACGGCATCCGGAAGATGTCCAATCATGTTGGAAAGATAATAAACAATCGTGTCCAGGATGTTGCCTTCTGTCATGATAACAGAGATACCGCGGGCCAGGCCAAGAACCAGGGCGCCCATGATGATGCCGCGGCATCCATCAAGGAAAGTGCTGCAGAGACCATTGACATCCAGACCGGAAATCAGGCCAGCACCGATACCCATGGCGATAAACATGCCGCACATTTCTGCCATGCCCCATCCCCAGGCGATGGTGCCTGCGATGATGAAGATGAACATGCCGACAGCAAAGACCCCTGAAAGCTTCTGGCGGAAGTTTAAGATGATTGGCTGACCGTCATCAGCATTGATGTTTTCACGTTTTTTCAGATCCTGTTCATAAGTCAGACTGGCCTGAGGATTTTTGTGTACTTTGATTGCATAACGCATGACATAAAGACAGGTAATAATCAGAAGAACAAAGTAGACGGCAATACGCATGGCGATACCAGAGTAAAGCGGAAGTCCCACCAGCTGCTGACCTAGGATAACGGTATATGGATTAGCCAGACCGGCGGTAAAACCGACAGCACTTCCGCCGATAACAACACCGCAGGCTGTGATAGAATCAAAGCCGAGACCGAGCATCAGCGGCATGATAATGGGAATATAAACGATGGTTAATTCCGGCATGCCAAGGAAACTGTCCAGTACTGAGATGATGATCAGAAGTAAAGGGACAACTACGATACCTTTGTCAGCAAATTTTCTTGAAATACTCTTCAAAAGTGCAGGAATTAACCCGACAGATGTAATCAGATTAAAAGTACCGGCAACGCAGAAAGTCAGAATGACAATCAGAGCCGCCTGCTCAAAACCTTCAGGAATGGCAGTCAGCATAGCCAGAAGACCAACCGGAGTTCCCGGAACCTGAGTATAACTTTGAGGGTCAATGACTGTACGGCCGGTCGCTTCATCAACAAAGCGGGTATATTCTCCGGCAGGCATCAAATGGGTCAGAATTGTTACAAGAACAAGGACACAGAAAAGTATCGCAAAGATATGCGGCATTTTAACGGTTTTTTTGGTGTTTGTTTCAGACATTATAATTTCCTCCTCTTAAAGTCAGATAGGGATTTAATATTATCCTAAAAAATCCCCGGACATAGCGTTCTGTCCGGGGTATAAAATGGGAAGGGTTATTATTCAATATGTATGCAAATAAAAATGTTAATAGTTGATCATTGCTTCCAATACACGAACAAATCGATTCCAGTCATCTGTTAATGTATGGATAGAAATTTTTTCATTTGGTGAGTGTGGACTGTCAACGACAGGTCCAACTCCGGCAGCCTCAGCACCCGGCATATGCATGAGGAAAATGCCCTGTTCACATGTACCCTGAGCAACATTCGGTTCCATATCAGCGTAGATTGAACCAATGACTTCAGCTACACGTGCGTGATTGTTGTATTCCCACTGAGGCAGGTCATGAAGAATATTATATGTCACACCCATAACGTGACATACTTTTTCAATCTTGTCGAACTGGAAATACTTTTTGCTGGCCAGCGCCGAACGGATGCAGGTGATAACGCGGATGGCATTTTCCTGCATTTCAACAACACCAACATTGACACATGATTCATATTTATGCTCAAAATGTTTATGGAGAGAGCACAGACCATCAGGGAGGATTGTCATAAATGTGATGAATCGGTCGGTGTCGTTGTCGGATAATGTTTCAGTTACTTTCTCAGCAGGTGTGCATGTCAATTTGACATTTTGATCAGGCACAGCCAGTTCTGAAGAATAAAGTTTCTGCCATTCGTCAACAGCATGTTCAACGATGACTTTGTATTTTTCCGGATAGCTGATTGTACAGGCTGCTTCACGGGCAAAAGCGCAGGCTGTGTAGTCTCCGCCTGTAAAACGTACAATACGGAAAGGTACTTTTTTGTTTTTCTGAAGATCAGAAAGAACACGTACAAGCAATGTATTCGCATTGCCTCTTTCTGCAAATGCATTTTTTCCGCTGTGGCCGCCAATCAGGCCGAAAATGGCCAATGTACTCTGAACATCGCCTTCTCTGGAAGGAACAGACTGATAGTTCATGAACATTTCCATTTCCAGTTCTCCGGCACCGCCCAGTGACAGACGTGTGGCATCAAGGCTGAGAATGATTTTACTTGTTAGGGCACTGTAGTTCAGTTCCCAAGCCCCTTTCATATCTGTTTCCTCATTGGTTGTGAAAACAGCTTCAATTGCAGGATGTGCAATTGTGTCTGATTCCAGAACAGACAGGATAAAGGCAAGCCCCAGACCATCATCAGCACCAAGTGTGGTTCCGTCAGCGTGAATGGTATCACCGTCTGCATCAAGAATAAGTTTCAGTGGTTCGTTGTCGAAATCGTGGACAACACCAGGATTAGCGGCACAGATCATATCCATATGACCAGCCAGCATGACAGTTGGTGCATTCTCATACCCTTTGGACGCAGGTTTGTAAATAATAACATTGGTTGTAGGGTCCTGAATGACTTTTAGACCAAGTTTTTTGCCGAAATTCGCAAGATAATCACTGATGCCTTGGGTGTTTTCTGCACGGCGGGAATAAACCTGCGATAAGTCCCAAAAATTTTTCAGGACGTTTTGTGGTTCAAGACCACTAAAGATGTATTCCATTGTTTTCCCCTTTCTTTTACCGGAATTTTCGCTGTTGCTGAAGCAGTGATTTTTATAGGATATCCGGCTGATGGTTTTATATAAGAGCAATTTGTGTGCCAGATGTATTTTTGTAGGGAAACAATGAAAAAATGGTGGAAAAGAGGAGAATTTAATATAAAAAGGATAGAAAAGGGCAAAATTGCTGATTCTCAACATAGAAAAAATATCAAAATGAGAAAATAAAAAATATCAAAATGAGAAAATGAAGGAGTGTTAAGGCTGAAAAGCCATGAAAAAAGAGAAAATAAAGCTGGATGATGGGAATTCAGACTTGGCACGTGATTTGCTCCATAAATAGAGTGTATCGTGTGATTAAATGAAAGGAGACTCTAAAATGAAAAATATTGTAAACACATCAAAAGCACCTGCTGCTATTGGACCATATGTTCAGGCAGTTCGTACAGAAGGTTTATTATTCACATCCGGTCAGCTGGGTATTGATCCGGCGACAGGCAAATTGCCGGAAGGTGTAGAAGCACAGACAGTACAGTCTTTAAACAATCTCAAAGCTATTCTGGAAGAAGCAGGTGCAACTTTTGCAGATGTTATCAAAACAACTGTTTTTGTTAAAGACCTTGCAGATTTCGCAACAGTGAATGCTTTATATCAGAAAGCATTTGGCGAAACATTCCCGGCTCGTTCATGCGTACAGGTTGCTGCATTACCTGCAGGCGGACTTGTAGAAATTGAAGTTATTGCGGCTGTAAAGTAAAAAACAGTAAGGCAATCAACAGATAAAGCGATAAAATCGCTTAGAACCAAATCAAAACTAATTAAGAACCAATTAAGAAATAATCAACTACTCTCTTCAGAATCTACCATAAATATCCTGACGAATGTAAGACTTTTCGGCTTTACATTTGTTGGGATATTTTTTTGGTAAGCAGCAGTTTCAAAATGATATTTTTATCATTCTGAAATTATTTTTTTGATATTTGATATCATAATGATAAAAAAATAAAATAGATATATTTTGAATGAAACAGGCTACTGCTTTTTGGTTAGATTCCATAAATGACAATTGAAATAATTGGCAAAAATACGGACAGCTGGAAGATATTAGTGGAATGATAATTGCTTATATAAATAACTGAAACAAATAGAGAAGTGCCATTCATGCCAGCAGACATCAGCAGGGGGATAATGCACTGTATAAAATGATACCAATCATTGAACGTGTGAAAGCATATGGCGAAGAATTGGTTCAGGCAGATGGACAAAATGGCTCCATAGCCTGCACAAAGATTGAGACAGATGCACCATCTATTAATTCTATTCCGGGAATTGCAAAACTGACGATTGACCGTCGAATTACACCGGAACAGACAGAGGAAGTATTAGCAGCTGAAATGAATGCGTTTTGTAAAGATATTCCGGATACAGAATGGAAAGTCGTGGATGTTGCAGATAAGAGCTGGACAGGCCGTGATGTAGTGATGCACAATATGGTCAATGCATGGCATACAGATGTTTCTAATCATATGGTTCAGAGTGCCTGCGAAGATGTTAAAGGTATTGAACGTGAGCCGGTTATTTATCGAAGAAATGGCTGCACAAACGGATGGGTGACAGGCGGATATCTTGGTGTACCAACCATTATTTTCGGTGCGGGGGATGAAGCCGGATGCCATATTGTCAATGAAACATGCCCTGTAGATGAGATTCTGCTTGCGTGTGAGTTCTATGCGCTGCTGGAAAAAGAACTGTAAGAAGTATTTACAAACGCCTGTAAGAAAGGTATAATAAGAATATAGGAAGTCGGAAGGTGAATGCACTCACCTGACCCGGCGAAATAGCATTATTTATAAAAATAGCTGTCCGAGACTCGCCAAAGTACATAGGACGGCTATTTTTTATGCGTAAAATTCAGTATTGCAACTATGAGCATAGCGACAGAGACTATAAAATGAAACACGGGGCACAATAAAAACAAAAAACGCAGCCAGGCATAAAGCATGGACTGCGCTTTTTGTTTATATAAGGTATTATTTCTGGAAGGACAGCAGCAAATCGCCGGTATTGACGCGATCGCCTGCAGCAACATAAATCTTGTCGATAACACCGTCCTGTTTGGCAACGACAGTTGTCTCCAGTTTCATGGCTTCGAGTACGAGCAGCGGCTGGTTCTGTTTCACTTCTTCGCCTTCTTTGACGAATACCTGGCTGACTGTACCCGGAATCGTAGAACCAACATGAGCCGGGTTGGACTTATCGGCTTTCAGTTTCTTATCGGACTTAACTTCAAGCTTCTTATCCTGAACAGTGACTTCACGGACAGAACCGTTGATTTCAAAGCTGAGGACACGTTTGCCTTCCTCGTCAGGTGCAGACATTTCCATAAACTTGATCAGCAGATCTTTACCTTCGCCAATCTTAAGGGTTGTTTCCTCACCGCGGCGCAGGCCATAGAAGTAAACATGGCTTTCAAGTCGTGTAACATCGTTGTATGCCTGGAAATGTTCGCAGTAATCTTCATATACCTTTGGATAGAGGGCATAGCTGACAGCCTTCAGATCCAGCTGGTAATCGGAGAAATCTGAGAGATCGTATTTATCCTTCAGCATGGCCTTAACAGCGTCAAAATCGACATTCGGAAGCAATGTACCCGGACGGACAGTGATCGGTTTCTCACCTTTGAGGATAATCTTCTGAAGTTCAGGATTGAATCCACCTTCAGGCTGTCCAATCATGCCCTTGAAGTAGTCTACAACAGAGGCAGGGAATGAGAGATCCTGGCCAAGTTCAAAGATATTGTCTTTGTTCAGACCGTTCTTCAGCATAAAGATAGCCATATCACCGACAACCTTGGATGTAGGTGTAACTTTTGTAACATTGCCGAGAAGCTCGTTGGCCTGTCTGTACAGCTCTTTGATTTCTTCAAACTGATTCTTCATACCCATGCTTTCAACCTGGGCGAGAAGGTTGGAGTACTGACCGCCAGGGATCTCGTACTTGTAAATATCAACGTTTGGTGCGTTCATACCGCTTTCAAACTGTTTGTAAACCTTGCGGACTCTGCCATAGTAGCGGCCAAGTTCACTGAGTTCATCAAGATCAAGGCCTGTGTCACGGTCTGTACCCTGCAGGGCAGCAACAACAGAGTTCATGGATGGCTGACTGGTCAGTGTGCTCATGGATTCAATGGCCAGATCGACGATATCAACGCCGGCTTCTGCAGCCATCAGGACAGTTGCAACACCGTTGCCTGTAGAATCATGTGTATGAAGGTGAACCGGAATCTTCAGTTCGGACTTCAGCGCACCGATCAGCTCTTTGGCAGCGTATGGCTTCAGAAGTCCGGCCATATCCTTGATGCAGAAGGTATGGATACCAAGTGCTTCGAGTTCTTTGGCTTTCTTGACATAATAATCCAGTGTGTATTTCTTCTCGTTTGGATTCGTAACATCGCCTGTATAGCAGAGTGTACCTTCGACAATCTTGCCTGTTTTCAATGCTTCTTCGATTGGCATCTTCATATTCTCAACCCAGTTCAGGGAGTCGAAAATTCTGAAAATATCGATGCCGGCTTTGGAGGAAACATCAATAAAGTTCTTAACCACATTATCCGGATAATTGCTGTAACCAACGGCGTTGGATGCACGCAGCAGCATCTGGAGCATAGTGTTCGGCATTCTCTCACGGAGAATTTCGAGACGCTTCCATGGAGACTCCTTCAGGAAACGATAAGCGGTATCGAATGTGGCACCGCCCCAGCATTCAACGGAATAAGCATTCTGCATAAATGCATTGGTTGCACGTGCTGCACCGGCGAGATCCTTCGTACGCATACGGGTTGCCATCAGGGACTGCTGAGCATCACGCATAGTTGTATCTGTCACGTATAATTTCTTGTCATTCAAGATCTTCTGAGTAAAGTCCCTGGCTCCAAGCTTTAAGAATTCGTCTCTGGCACCATAAACCGTTTTCTCCTCATCGAACTGAGGAATTTCACGATTTTCATAAAATGGTTTGTCGCCGCCAGTTGTATTGACGATTCTGTCACCCAGGAATTCGATGATCTTGGTTGCACGGTCCTGGCTGCGCTGCAGCTGGAACAGAGAAGGTGTTTCTTCTATAAAAGTGGTGTAGCACTGGCCGGCTCTGAATGTCTCATGGTTGATGACATTGATCAGGAAAGGCACGTTGGTCTTGACACCTCTGATACGCAGTTCCTTCAATGCGCGGAGAGACTTGCGGATGGCACCGTCAAATGTACGGTCGTGTGTGATCACTTTTACAAGAAGACTATCATAATATGGAAGAATCTCAGCGCCTGCATAGGCGTTGCCGCCGTCAAGACGGATACCATTGCCTGAACCGGAACGATAAACAGTGATCTTGCCTGTGTCCGGAAGGAAGTTATTGGATGGATCCTCTGTTGTAACACGAGTCTGGATCGAGAATCCCTGACACTTGACAGCATCTTGGGATGGAATATTGATCTCAGGGCTGTTCAGCGGATAACCTTCGGCAATGAGAATCTGAGAAGCAACAATATCGATGCCTGTAACCATCTCGGAAACGGTATGTTCAACCTGGACACGAGGGTTCATCTCAATGAAGTATGGATTGCCTTCCTGGTCCACAAGGAATTCAAGTGTACCGGCATTTCTGTAGCCGACCTGCTTGCAAAGCTTGATAGCGCTGTCGAAAATAATCTGACGTGTTGATTCAGGAATGCTGAATGCAGGGGCATATTCGACAACTTTCTGATGACGACGCTGCACGGAGCAGTCACGATCGTAAAGGTGAACAACGTTGCCGTAATTATCTGCAAGCACCTGTACTTCGATATGCTTTGGTCCGCGGATGTATTTCTCGATGAAGATCTGGTCATCACCGAAAGCCTTCTTGGATTCATTGCAGGCTTCGCGGTATTCCTTCGGCATATCTTCGGCACTGTTGACGATACGCATACCGCGGCCACCGCCGCCGTTGGAGGCTTTCAGCATAACCGGATAACCGACCATCTCAGCAACTTTCATGACTTCTTCTTCTGACTTCAATGCGTGATCTACACCAGGGATGATCGGAACACCGGCTTTGATAGCCATCTGTTTGGAAGAAATCTTATCACCCATGGCATTCATGATGTCCTCGGAAGGTCCGATAAATACGATGCCGGCTTTTGCGCAGGCCTCGACAAAGTCCGGATTCTCAGAGAGAAAACCATAGCCCGGATGGATAGCATCAACATTTGCCTTCTTGGCAATTTCAATAATGCCCTTGATGTCCAGATAAGCATCAACAGGACCTTTATTTTCTTTCAGCTGATAGGATTCGTCTGCTTTGGAACGGAAGAGGGCATAGCGGTCTTCCTTGGAATAAATACCGACGGTTGTAATACCCAGCTCATTCAGAGCACGATAAACACGGATGGCGATTTCGCCTCGGTTAGCGACGAGAACACGTTTGAATGGTTTGATTTGTACTTCTCCCACTTTTGAGAAACCTCCTTTTTTAACTTTGCAAATACAATCTGTTATTCCCCTTATTTTTGTTTTACGAATAACAGCAGGAATGCTGTCTGTCGTATCGAGTGTATTGCATACATATATTTTTACTATACGATATGGTTTGACTAAATGCAAGCGTTAAATATTAAACATTCAAAAATGTGATGGGATATCAAGAAAAATTCATAATTGCTCCGAAAAAAATGCAATATTCGACAAAATAGAATTCGTTTTGGAAACGTTTACAAAGGAAAATAGAAAAAGTGGTATAGAATAAAACTATACCACGATAAAACATCAGTATTGGAATAATTGTTCCATATAGCTTACAATATGGATAGAGTGTTGAGAAACACTAACTGTATCAGATCTGTCAGATATCGGCCATTCAGGCAGCAGATTTTTTGGATTGTACAGTTCGGTTCGTCAGATGTTCCGGGCGGCTGTGATCAGATTCTTCAGATGCGGTGAGAGATGGCGGCTGGATTTCCAGATCAGGTCGATCTCCGCAGGCAAAAGGCCCGGTACCGTCCGTTTCACGATATCGCTGCTTTCTTCCAGTACATGATCCAGAAGAAAAGCCGCGGTTGTGTTGGTTGCCACCAATTGCTGGATAGTTGCCAGCTGATTGGTGCGGACAATGATACTCGGCTTCAGATGAAGGGTTTCATAATACTGATGGATGCAGTGGTCGAGGAAAGTATCTTCCGGCAGCATGGCCAGAGGCAGTTGATCCAGGTCGTCGGTTGTTACGGTATCTTTCTCAGCCAGGGGATGCATGACGGACAGATACAGGCAGATGTTGACATGACGCAGCGTCACATGCCCGATGCCCGGAGGGAGCGGTCCGTTTCGGGTGATAATGGCCGCATCCAGAGTGTGATCCATGATTTTGGAACGATTGGCCAGAGAACCATTCTCCATGACCTGGATATGTGTACCGGGAGAACGGGCATAGAGGGTTCGAAGGAGATCTGTGAAGACGAGGGAACCGCTCATGGCCGGAAGACCAAGGGTCAGTGTTCTGTCGGTTGTAGACATATGCTTCATATTGGTTGTCAGCTGCTCGGCCTGTTCCAGAAGCTTATCTGCCTCGTCCAGGAAGTAGCGACCCTCCGGAGTCAGTTCCAGACCGCGGCTGCGCCTGGTGAACAGACTGACACCGAATTCACGCTCCAGTTCCTTGACCGCATTGGAGAGACTGGGCTGGGAGACATGGAGTTCGGCAGATGCCCGTGTGATATTGTTGTATTTGCAGATCGTCTGGAAATATTTCAGCTGTATAAGTGTCATGGAAACCTCTCTATCATAATGTATGCCCTTCGGAACAGAGGCATCATCGGCCGTAATGAAATGGTGGACAGGAAAACATTGCTTTAAGAATCATTATAAACCAGGAGGTGTATTTTCACAACGATAAATAAAGCGAATCCTGACAGAAAGGGATTCGGATGGGAAGAGAAAGGAGATTATAGAGATTATGAAAGAGTTATGGGAATTATTTATTGTGTTTGCCAAGATTGGCGGATTTACTTTCGGCGGCGGCTATGCCATGCTGCCGATTCTGCAGCGTGAAGTTGTGGAGAACAGAAACTGGGCAACGAGTGAGGAATTGATGGATTATTATGCCATCGGTCAGTGTACACCGGGTATTATTGCTGTTAATACCGCGACATTTATCGGGTATAAGCGCAAAGGTATTATCGGCGGTATTGTGGCGACTATCGGATGTGTTTTTCCTTCACTGGTCATTATCATGATCATCGCCGCATTCATTAACAGTTTTACACATATTGTCTGGGTACAGCATGCCCTTGCAGGTATTCGTGTCTGTGTGTGTGTCCTGGTGCTGGATGCCGTTATCAAACTGGCGAAGAAGTC
>OGCO01005058.1_pt1 | contig 13248 bp, 8 predicted proteins | sample 1570171 | NCBI WGS metagenome assembly OGCO01 (sample SAMEA4370583, study PRJEB24528) | human gut metagenome | reverse complement strand
TATAGATACCCGGTTTGTCGATACCGCCGAACTTGAACTTGTTCATCAGGTTGTCGTACATCTTTTCGCTGTCAATCTTCACACCCAGTTTGTCCGTATCGAACGGAGTGAAGCGGTAGGTAAGACCTTCCTGAATGAAGTGGTTGCCCATATTCAACTGGTTCTCCGGCCCTACGCTGACTGCGATGTAGATAGGACGCTCCCAATTGGCTTCCGCCAACATCTCGAGCATCATAAGTTCGCTCTTGTAGAGGGCGCGTTTGCCTTTCAGCGAGATGTGCATATAGTCGGGGATGGAATCACCCGGTATCATCATGCCGCTGCGGCGTACGGCTTCCTTATCCACTTTCATCACGATGCTGTCGGTGGGAATCACTTTCAAGTCCTCGTTCTTGCTGCGTATCCAGTATTTCAGGATGTTTTCGAGCTCGTAAGGATTGTCGCCGAATTCTTTCTTCACGTTTATCAGTGCTTCGGTATTACCGCTCAGGGCTTGTTTCTCTGCTTCGGCATATAGGGCATCGATGCTCTTCTTGTATTCGGGGCGTACCGGAACATATTCGTTGGTACCTTCCACGTACTCCATACGGTCCCACGTGATAGGCAGGGAAGGAGAGTCGTAGGCGGGACGCTTCATCTGGTCGATGTACCAGTCGGTCTGCAGGTAGCTGAGGTTACAAGTACGGGCATCGGTGCGGAAACCTTCCGTCTCTTGGTTGTACCACAGGGGGAAAGTATCGTTATCACCGTTAGTGTAGATGATGGGATTGCCCGTCTCCTGCAATGACATCAGGTAATTCTGACCGAAATCACGTGCCACATAACGGCCGCTGCGGTCGTGGTCGTCCCAGGTCTGGCTTGCCATCTGTATGGGAACAAAAAGACAGGCCACTGAAACGATGGCCGCGGCGGGAAGCTCCTTCATCTTGGCATAATGCTGCAACAGGCGGATGATGCCTGCCACACCCATGCCTATCCAGATGGCGAAAGCATAGAACGAACCCGCATACGCGTAGTCGCGTTCACGCGGCTGGCTTGGCGTCTGGTTCAGATAGAGCACAATCGCTATACCGGTCATGAAGAAAAGGAAGAACACTACCCAGAACTGCTGGATACCTTTCTGGCCGCGGTAGGCCTGCCACAACAGACCGATAATTCCGAGCAACAGCGGCAGGCAGTAGAATACGTTATGCCCTTTATTCTCTTTCAGCTCTTTCGGCAGCAAGTCCTGATTGCCTACGAGCATGTTGTCAATGAACTTGATACCGGTAATCCAGTTGCCGTGCTCTATTTCTCCGCTGCCCTGCAAGTCGTTCTGGCGTCCGGCAAAGTTCCACATAAAGTAGCGCCAGTACATCCAGTTGAGCTGGTAGGAGAAGAAGAACTTGATGTTTTCCCACTGCGTGGGCATGGTTACCATAATCATTTCGCCGCATTTGTCGTAGGGCACATCATACCCTTTGATATCCTGCCAGGCTTGATATTGGTTGGTGTGCGCGCTGCTGTACATGCGCGGGAAGAGCATGTTCTGCGCGTATTCGTATTCGATACGTCCCGGAATTTCGATATAGCTGTCCTTTTCGTCGGCAGCGGCTTTCTCCTTGCGGATATATTTGGTTCCGTTGTAGGAAATGCGCGGTTCGCAATACCCGTCTTTCACGTCCAGAGCTACCTGTGAGGAGTAGGCCGGGCCGTAGAACAGCGGGCGTGTACCGTATTGCTCGCGTCCCAGATATTCGCCCAGCGTGAAGATGTCTTCCGGTGAGTTCTGGTCCATCGGCGTATTGGCGGTGGAACGGATTACGATAAGCGCATAGGATGAATATCCGATGACAATCATCATGGTGCACAACAGAGATGTGTTCAGCGTACGCGCCGATACACGGTATTTCTCTTTAATCTTCTCCTGCGTACCCGGTTTGAGGTAGAGCCATAACAGCGCGATGACGATGATGCCGATAATCACGGAACTGCTGCCATGACCATAGAAAGGAATACCCAACATGGCTATGGTCAGTATGAACGAGAGCGCCATACGCGACTTGCTCTTTTCATTGTAGCTTTCGTATACACCCCAGATAAGGCAGGCCGCCAGCAAGATGATATATACGATGACGCCGCTGTTGAACGACATGCCGAGCGTATTGACGAAGAACAGCTCGAACCAGCCGCCCACTTTTACAATACCCGGAACGATACCGTACAGTACGGCCGCTACCAGCACCATGGATGCGAGAAGCGCCAGCAGAGAGCCTTTTGCGTTGGCATCGGGCACTTTTTTATAGTAGTATACCAGCACGATGGCAGGGAGACAGAGCAGGTTCAGCAAGTGAACACCGATACTCAGTCCGGTGAGGTAGGCGATAAGAATCAGCCAGCGGTCGGAATGCGGCTCGTCCGCTACATCTTCCCACTTCAGTATCAGCCAGAACACCACCGCCGTAAACAGTGAGGAAAAGGCGTATACCTCACCCTCTACGGCGCTGAACCAGAATGTATCACTGAATGTATATGCCAATGCACCTACCAGACCGCTGCCCATGACGGTAATCAGCTGTCCTTTGGTGATGTTGTTTTCATCGGTGATGACCAGTTTGCGTACCAGGTGAGTGATACTCCAGAATAAGAACAGGATACAAGCGCCGCTCATCAGCGCGCTCATGTAGTTCACCATCTTGGCAACGGTGGTGGCATCGGAAGCGAACTGAGAAAACAGATTGGCTACTAACATAAAGAACGGTGCGCCGGGCGGGTGTCCTACTTCCAGTTTATAGCCGGTGGTAATGAACTCCGGGCAGTCCCAAAAACTTGCGGTCGGCTCGATAGTCATGCAATAAACCGTTGCTGCAATTATAAATGTAATCCAACCAATCAGGTTGTTTACGGTTTTGTACTGTTTCATTCGGATGAAATTCGTTTTTTATTATAGACGGGCGCAAAGATAATGATTTCAGTTCTAAATGAGTGACAATAAGGCGGATTATTAGGATTGGTTTAGAGATATAGGGAGAATTTTCAGAAAAAACAAAGCTTTCCGTATTGTCCGTTCAGGGCGGTTTTTCAAAAATGTCCTTGTCCGGACGGCTTTGCCGGGTATGCTGTGATGGCTGTCCCTGCTTCCGTATTTTGTCGGCTTACTGCTGACAAGTTGTTTTGTACCTTGTAACAAACTGTTTCCTGTGTGGAAACAAACTGTTCCGTAGGGTGAAACAAAGTGTTCCGTTATAGGAAACAAACTGTTTGATAGGCGGAAAACAAACTGTTTTCTGCAATCGGAACAAAGTGTTCACCGCTGTGAACTAACAGTTTAACCGGATATAGGCTGCCGGAAGCCGCAGCCTTTTTTACGCGCGCTTATGGCTTGTGGCGGTATGACGGTATCACGGATACTTTCTGTCTTTATGCTAATGGTGATGATGCTCGCCCAATATCCGATGCGGCAATGTGCCATGTCCCAGAAGCTCTATGGGGCAGTTGAAGTTACGTTCCAGCCATTCGCCGGTAATGCCCGTATCGGGATGGTAATCCAGCGTTTCGTTGACGCAGGCAATGGATTTTACTTGCTGCAATACCGTGCCTATGTCGTGGCTGACGAGTATGATGGCGCAATCTTTGTTGATTTCGGCCAATAACTGATACAGGCGGGCTTCAAAACGCTTGTCGATATAGGTGCTGGGTTCGTCGAGGATAACCACTTCGGGGTCGGAGATTATGGCGCGTCCCAGTAGCGCGCGTTGAAGCTGTCCGCCGCTCAGTGCGCCGATAGCACGTTCTTCCAGCCCTTCCAGCCCCATGCGGGCGATGACCTGACGGGCTTTTTCCCTGTGTTCCTTGGTGAAACGCGAGGTGAGCGATTTCTTACTGCTGAGTCCCGACAGAATAACTTCTTCGACGGTGATAGGGAACTTGCGGTCTATGCTGTTGTATTGGGGCAGGTAGCCCATAGTGAGTTGGGTATTGCCCGTTGTGCGGGGAGATGTGAAAGTTATTTCACCGGAAACGGGTTTGAGCAATCCCAGAATGCATTTGATAAGAGTGGTCTTACCGCCACCGTTCGGACCGATAATGCCCAGAAAGTCCCGGTCGTAAACGGTAAGGTTTACGTCGCGAAGCACTGTGCGACCGTCGTATCCGGCATTGAGGTTTCTTATTTCAATAATAGGTTTCATTGTTAGTTCTTCATTAAATTCAGCGCCTTCGCCGTATTCAGCATTTCCGCTTCCCAATCGTAGGACAGGGGGTTGATATCGACAATCCGGGTTCCGGTTTGTTTGGCGATGATTTCGGCGTTGCGGCGGTCGAACTCCGGCTGTACGAAGATGACATGTACTTTTTCGCTCTTGCAGGTATCGATCAGTGCTTTCAGATGTGCGGGTGACGGTTCTTTGCCGCCGGCTTCGATAGGAATCTGATGCAGGCCGTAGTCACGGGCGAAATAGGAAAGTGCCGGGTGGTAAATCATAAAGGCGTGGTCTGCGCCGGGAGCGGTGAGCGTCTGCCGTATGAGGCTGTCGGTATGCTCTATCTGGCGGCAGAGAGCATTATAGCGTTCCAGGTAAGCGCTTTCATTACTTTTATCGATGCTGCACAGCGCACTCAGAATATTGCCCGCGATGATTTGGGCGTTGGTAGCGGAGTTCCATATATGGGGTTCTACGCCGGTGGCGTGGTGGTGCTCCTTCCCGTCTTCCACATGCCGATGGCTGTGGGTATTGTCGTAAATCAAATCCACGCCTTGCGACATGTCAAAGAATTGCAGGTGCGGGGCGTTGTCTGTCAGCTTATCTGTCCATGTTTGTTCAAAGCCTATATAGCCGATGCGGAAATAGGCTTTACTGCGGGCAAGGTCTACAAGCTGCTGCGGCGTAGGGTCGTAAGTTTCCGGACTTGTACCTTTGGGAACCATGCTGACTACTGTGAACCGGTCGCCGGCAATGGCTTCGGTGAAGTATCGCAGAGGCTCGAGCGTAACGGTAATGACGGGTTTGCCGCCGGTTTTGTCGCTTTGGCCGCTTTTGGGCTTGCAGGAAGCTATGAGTATGGTTGCGAGTAGTAAAAAGTATATCTTTTTCATCTATCTTATTTATGGCTTTTATAAGTGTAATTCAGGGTAACTGTTGCTTTGTTTATCTTCTTTCTGCGGCTTATCCCTTTGTTTTGGTGGCTCGGAGTATCTCACGTTTGCCGCCCGGCGGGCCGGGAAGCCGCTCCACCGTAAACCCGACGGCTTGTAAAAGCCGGCGGATAACGCCCTTGGCGCAGTAGGTGGTCAGTATGCCGTTGGCGTTCATGCAGGCATATATGTTCCGGAAAAGCTCCTCACTCCACATCTCAGGCTGCTTTTCGGGGGCGAATGCGTCGAAATAAACAAGGTCGAAATAGGGATTAGCGATTAGTGATGAGTGATTAATGGGTAATTTATCGCTAATCCCTAATCGCTCAACACTAATCCCTAACCGCTCACCGCTAATCACTTTATTTACGTCTCCTTGTATTTTGTGTAACGTAAAATAAGGGGTAATGTTCACATCTGTATCCCATGGAGCCGTGTGCAATTCCTTAAACAAGGGATGGTCGCTATAATTCAGTGCATTGACTTCTTCCCACGACAAGGGATAGAGTTCGATGCCGGTGTAGTGGACGGCTCTTTTCTCTTGTCCGGCAGTCTCCAAAGTGAGCAGGGCGTTAAGTCCCGTGCCGAATCCTATTTCCAGAATGCGGGGGCGGATGGCGGCAGATGCTTTCAGCCCCATATCGATAAAGATATGTTGCGATTCGGTGCGTGCTCCTTTTACCGAATGATAATGCTCATTCAGCTCCGGCACAAACAATGTGGCGCTTCCGTCTTCCGTCCGTTCTATAATCCGTTCCATATCCGCTAATCACTAATCACTAAACACTAAACACTCATCACCGACAATGCCCCTTGCAAGGCCAATAACATGGCGATATATCGTATCAGTTTGCCCGCAAACATGGAAGAAATGGTCAGCATGACGTTGCTGCGCATAAATCCCAATGCTATGGCAATGGCCTCTCCCACGAAAGGCAGGAAGGCGAAGAAAGCCATGAGAGCCCCTTTCCCTTGCAGAAAACGCTGCATCTTGTCAATCTTCTCCTTCTTTACTTTGAAATATTTCTCTATCCAGTCTGTCTTGCCGAGCCGACCCATGTAGTAGCAGGTCATGCCGCCGACCGTATTTCCCAATGTTGCGGCAAGGACGCAAACGGCGGGGTTCAGTCCTACCTTGACGAGCGCCAGCATCACCAGTTCGGAACTGAACGGAATGATACTCCCCGCCAGTAAGGCCGAGATAAAGAGCCCTGCATATCCCCAGTCAATCAGAAGTTGTATCAGTGTGTCTGCAAAAGCGTCCATAGATTGAATCCGAATAAAGTAAATAACCCGACAAGCATAATGATAAAGAACAGGTTGGAGCTCCGGCTGTTGGTCAATACGAATAAGTGTCCTATCAGAATGCTGGTACCGATTAACAGCAGGGAGAACAGATGAGGATATAGAGCCGGTTGTAACCCTATATAGACGAAGATGCAGAAGTTCAGGAATATCAGGAAGTGCAGATAACTGCGCGTACGTATCTTATCCTCATAGCCGGCAATTAAGCAGTGGCTTGAACTTACTATATATAAAAGGAGTATATACCCGATTGTCGCCAATTCCCAAGGCCGGAAGCCGAATCGGATGGAGCGGAAATTCACCAGTTCCAGAAACGGCTGATAGAATAATTCCATGTGTCCGGACAGGTAGGTGTAGCCTAATAGGAACCAATAAGGTACGCTCCAGCCGATGAGCGAAGCGAAAAAGCTCTTAGGGTGCAGGGACTGGAAGCTATACGCGCCTATCCAAAATACGGGTACGAAGAACATCAGTTGCGGGAAGAGCAGGCTTCCCATTCCCATGAATACGAATGCATGGAACAAATAGCTCGCGGGCTTAGCCTGCTGGTAGCTTCTGAACAGGAAATACAGAGCTATGAGGAAAGTGACCGCCACCAAATCTCCTGCATATAATATATGCATGGCAGGGCAGACGGAAACCAGCAGGAAATAAATGGCTGTCTGTACGGACGCCCGCATACGGATGATGGCGAACGCGTTGTTCAGCCCGATAAGAAAATATCCTATGACGGAGTATAGGATAAAGCTGAAAAGGCGGGTGCCCCAGGCCGGGATACATGAATCACGGAATAGGTCCCACAGGGGATAATCGTCTTTTCGTATTTCCAAATCGGGTAATAGGATGGCGCTCAGTATCCAGCAGGTTACTGATATAAGGATGGCGGCGGGAAGCGTAAAGCGTCCCGCCGTAACCCGATTTTGGAATCTTTGGCTTCTCATTGACTGTTAAAGGTCGAATCCGATGTCGCGACGGAAGTATTTACCCTCGAAACTTAACGTTTCGGCTACTTTGTAACTCTTAGCCAAAGCCTCTTCTTTTGTTTCTCCATAGGAGCAAACGGCTATCACGCGGCCGCCGTTGGTGACGGTCTGGCCGTCCTTTACGGCGGTACCGGCATGGAACAGGATGCTGTCCGTAGCCTCGGCGAGGTTGAAGCCGGTAATGGGATATCCTTTTTTGTACGCTTCGGGATAACCGCCGCTGACCAGCATTACACAAGCTGCCGTACGCGGGTCGAGCTCCATTGTCTTGGTATCGAGGTTTGCCTTGTGTACGCCTTCAAACAGTTCCACGATATCGCTCTTAATGCGCAGCATGACGCTTTCTGTCTCTGGGTCTCCCATACGGACATTGTATTCTATCACCATGGGCTCGTTCTGCACATTGATAAGTCCCAGGAAGATGAAACCTTTGTACAGGATGCCTTCTTCGCGCAAGCCGTTGATGGTGGGCTCTATAATGCGTTCGCGCACTTTTGCCATAAATTCGTCGTTGGCGAAAGGAACGGGTGTCACGCTGCCCATACCGCCGGTATTCAGTCCTTTGTCGCCTTCTCCGATGCGTTTATAGTCTTTGGCCACAGGCAATACTTTATAATGCTCGCCGTCGCTCAGCACGAAAACCGAGCACTCTATTCCGCTAAGGAATTCCTCGATGACCACTGTCGCGCTGGCATCGCCGAACATACCGCCGAGCATCTCTTTCAGCTCTTTCCGGGCTTCTTCCAGTGTCGGGAGAATCAATACGCCTTTACCTGCGCACAGGCCGTCGGCTTTCAATACGTAGGGGGCGGTGAGGGTTTCCAGAAAAGCAAGCCCTTCTTCCAGCGTTTCGGCTGTCACGCTTTTGTAGCGGGCGGTGGGAATGTTATGGCGCAGCATGAATTCTTTGGCGAATTCTTTGCTGCCTTCCAGCTGCGCGCCTTTTGCAGAAGGACCGATAATGGCGATGTGCCGGGTAGCGGCATCTTCTTTGAAACAATCGAAAATACCTTGCACCAGCGGATCTTCGGGACCCACTACAATCATGTCAATCTTATGCTCAAGGGCAAAAGCCTTGAGAGCGGGGAAATCAGTAGCTTTGATGTCTACATTCTCGCCCACTGCGCTTGTTCCCGCGTTGCCGGGAGCGATATACAGTTTTTCTATTTTGGGGCTTTGCGCAATCTTCCAAGCCAAAGCGTGTTCGCGGCCACCTGAGCCAAGCAATAATACTTTCATTTTATAGATACGTTTAATTGTTTACTGTTGAAAATGCGTCCGGTTTATAAATAATCCTCGAAATATCGGGTTATCTTCTCGTGCAGATGTACACGGTCACGTCCCAAGACGTTGTGCTTATGTCCGGGATAGATAAACAGATCGGGATAGGTGCGTGCATCCACACAGGCTTTCATGAAAGAAAGCGTATGTTGGGGTACGCATGTATCGTCGTGGTCATCGTGGATGATAAGCAGGTGTCCTTTCAGTTGCCCTGCGAGGTTCTTCAAATCGCATTGTTCATAACCTTCGGGGTTTGCCTGAGGGGTATCCATATAGCGTTCGCCATACATTATTTCATAGTACTTCCAGTCGATGACCGGTCCGCCGGCCACGCCGACTTTGAAAATTTCCGGATAACGGAGCATGAGGGCGGTAGTCATATGTCCGCCGAAACTCCAGCCGTGCACGCCGATGCGGTTACCGTCCACATAAGGCAGGTTTTTCAGGTAGTCCACTCCTTTTACCTGGTCCTTGCCCTCTTCAACGCCTAAATGTCTGAAGGTGACGTTCTCGAATTCCAGTCCACGGTTGCTGCTGCCGCGGTTGTCGAGCGTGAACATGATATAACCTTTGTTGGCCATATAGATGTCCCAGCCGCGCGCGCCGTTCATCCAGCCGTTGGTAATCATCTGGGCATGGGGACCGCCATATACGTAGACGATTGCGGGATATTTCTTGTTCGGGTCGAAGTCGGCGGGCTTGACAAGGCGGTAATATAAGTCGGTCTTGCCGTCGGCCGCCTTTATCGTACCTGTTTCTATGGCAGGCATGGTGAAGCCTTCATAAGGATTCTTCGCGGTCAGCAGGGAGATGCTTTTCCTGTTTTGGGTGTTGACTATCTCTATCTGGCGGGGAGTATCCGGAGTGGAATACCGATCGATGATATAATTGCCCGAAGCGGAAAGTATCCCGTTGTGTACCCCCTCGCTATTGTCCAATGGGGTACGTTTGTTCGTATTTACATTTACTTTATATAAATTACTCTGCAAGGGAGATAGCTCGGTGGAAGCGATGATGACCTCTTTCTTCTTGGCGTTGAACCCTAAAACATCCTGCACCAGCCAGTCTCCTTTTGTCAGTTGCTTGATAAGCTTGCCGTCCGTATTGTAGAGATACAGATGGTTGTAGCCGTCTTTCTGGCTCTGGTAGATAAACTGGGTATGATCCCAGGGCAGGAACAGGATAGGTTGTTGAGGCTCTACATATTTTGAGTGCGTTTCCTCGATAAGGGTGGACATCAGCTCTCCGGTTTCGCTGTTGTATCGGCAAAGTTTGGCATGGTTCTGATCGCGGTTCAGCTCTATGAGATAAAGGCTCTTCCCGTCGGGCGCCCAGCTGATGTTGGTGAAATAACGGTTGGTAGGGTCACCGGTGTTCAAATAAACGGTCTTTTGAGTGTCCGGATTATAGATGCCTACGGTAACCTGATGGCTGAGCATTCCTGCCATCGGGTAACGTATCTTGTCCACTAAAGCTATTCTGGGAGTAATATCCACCAGCGGATAGGGAGTTACCATGCTTTCGTTCATGCGGTAAAAGGCCAGCAAGTTTCCTTGGGGGCTCCAGAAAGTACCCTTGCCGATTCCGAATTCATTGCGGTGTACGCTTTGTCCGCACACAATTCCTTCGGGTTCTTTGGTGACGGCTTTGTTGTCCACAAAGAGATTATTCTTTACGGTATAAGCTATGTGCCCGCCTTCCGGGGTATAGTCAATGTTGGCGCCGTTTCTCTCTCCGGCCTGCGGCAGGCCTTTGACGAATTCATCTTTCTCAAAGTCATAAACGATATATCTCGCAGGCAGCTTGATAAGCATATACGGCTTGTCCGGCCACGGGAACTCGGTATTGTAGAAATGCTGTACTTTGCTTCCCTTATGGCTGGGTGTGGCGCTTGTTTCCGTAGGAGTTATCAGTGAGCCGAGCACTTGATTTACCTTTTCCCGGGTCGTGAGCAATGTCTCCTTTCCGTTTTTGGGGTTGACGGCAAACAATGAATCGATGCCGGGCTTGATACATATATCACCCCACCACTGCAAACCCGGTAAATTTTCAGCGATACGATAGGTTGCGCCCCCGGGAAGAAGGTCTTCCAGGGTAGGCTTTTTCAAGTCTTGTGCCATAAGCTCCATTGATAATAAAGCGGGTGTTGTCAGTAGCAACACCATGATTGCTCTACCGATTCTCTTTATCATAGCTTCTTGTGTTAGCGGTATCAGTCGTTGTTATGTTCGTTGTCCCGTTTCCGAAACTCTCTCGGTTTACGATCTTTATTAAACTCTCGCTCTCTGTTGAATTCCCGCTTCGGTTTCCATTCGCCGTCTGCCGGTTTTCTGTATTCACGAGGCTTGAACTCCCGTTTGTCATCCGATTTGAAGTCTCTTCGCTCTCTCGGTTTAAATTCCCTCTTCTCTCCGGGCTTAAACTCTCTTCTCTCTCTCGATGCGTAAGGTCTGTACTCTTTATCGCTTTCTTCGCTTTCCTGCTTTTTGTACTCTTTGTATTTTCCGTCGAAGATTTCATATTTGCGGAACTCACATTCCAATGCGCCGTTGAACAAAGGTATCTTGGCGGTAGGTTTCAATCCGATTTGATCGAAACACTCTTCACGGTAAGAAAGTATCCATGCGGTGTTTCCTGTAAAGGCATGTTTCAGCCGTTCGCCAATCATGGAGTATAGGCCTAAAAGGTCGTTCGTTGATATACGCTCCCCATACGGCGGGTTGGTAATGATAACCGCCTTTTCCTTAGGCTGTTCAAACTGTTGGAAAGGTTGCAGTTTCAGTGTCACGTCTTTGGACACGCCTGCCGCTTTTATGTTGTGGGTAGCGATTTCGTTGGCTTTCGGATTATTGTCGTATCCGTATATCTTGTGAGCGAATTCACGTTCCTGGCTGTCGTCATTATAAATCTTATCAAACAGTTCCTGGTCGAAATCAATCCACTTTTCGAAGGCAAATTCCTTACGGAATACGCCCGGCGCGATATTTCGGGCTATCAGGGCCGCTTCAATGGGTATCGTACCCGAACCGCACATGGGGTCTATCAGGTCGCATTCTCCACGCCAACCGCTCATTAATATCATGCCGGCCGCCAGAACTTCGTTCAACGGAGCTTCTACTGCCTCTTGGCGATAGCCGCGACGATGCAAAGACTCGCCGGATGAATCGAGAGAAAGGGTACACTTGGTTTCGGCAATGTGAATGTTCAGTAGTACGTCGGGCTTGTTGATGCGTACGGACGGGCGTTTGTTATAGGCATCCCGGAAATAGTCCGCAATGGCGTCTTTTACTTTATAGGAAACAAACTTTGAATGACGGAATTCCTCGCTGAACACAACTGCGTCCACTGCGAAAGTTTTGTCAACATCCAGATAGTCTTCCCAGTGGATTGCCTTGATCTGCTCGTACACCTCATCGGCATTTTTTGCTACAAACTGTTTGATAGGCTTCAGGATGCGGATGGCTGTTCGCAGGCAGAAGTTCGCCTTATACATCATTTCCTTATCTCCACAGAATGATACCATACGACGTCCTATCTGTATCTCGTTTGCTCCTAAAGAGGTCAATTCTTGTGCCAATGTTTCTTCCAGTCCCTGGAAAGTTTTGGCAATCATTTCAAATGATTGTTCGCTCATCTATTTATTTTCTATTTTACGATTTACTATTTACAACTTTCTTTTATGCTTTGCAGCCGTTCATTTCTTTGCTTTGGTTTGTACGATTCTTGCGCCTGCAGGTACATCCTCCGTTACCCAGATGTTACCGCCTACGGTAGCGTCTTTTCCAATGGTGATGCGCCCCAAGATAGTGGCATTGGAATACACGATGACATTATCTTCCAATATGGGGTGGCGGGGAATGCCTTTGATGGGTTTGCCGTCTTCGTCCAGCGGGAAGCTTTTGGCTCCGAGGGTTACACCCTGATATAGTTTTACGTTATTGCCGATAATGCAGGTTTCACCGATTACCACACCTGTACCATGGTCTATCGTGAAATAACCGCCTATGGCGGCTCCCGGATGAATGTCGATGCCGGTTTCGCTATGTGCCATTTCGGTGATGATACGCGGAATGAGAGGCACGCCGAGTACCAACAACTCATGCGCTATGCGGTAGTTACTGATGGCGCGGATGGCGGGATAGCAACTGATAACCTCGCCGAACGAATGGGCGGCCGGGTCACCGTTGTAAGCGGCTTCGACGTCGGTTGCCAGTATACGGCGTAATTCCGGCAAATGGCTGATAAATTTGGCGGCGACCGATGCGGCCTCTTCACGTTGAAGCTCGGTACAGCAGCTGCATTCATCATCACTGCCGAAACAAAGCCCTGCCAGTATTTGCTCTGTCAGCAGGTCGAACAGTCTTTCTACGTTGACTCCGATATGGTAAGTTACCGTACGGCTATTGACCGTTGAATTTCCAAAATATCCGGGAAAGATAATAGCGCGCGCAAGTTCGATAATATCGCACAATGCCTTAGCTGAAGGCAATGGATTGCCGTCCGTGTGCTGGTGAAACAGTCCTTTGTAAGATTCGCTTTCCGATAGCTCATCGACTGCCTGTGTCA
>OGCO01005057.1_pt1 | contig 13252 bp, 10 predicted proteins | sample 1570171 | NCBI WGS metagenome assembly OGCO01 (sample SAMEA4370583, study PRJEB24528) | human gut metagenome | reverse complement strand
CAGGCTACAGAGGCAGCAGCAGAAAGCGGCGCCCAGGACAGCCAGAATGAGGTAATGGGACGTGTGAAGTCGGTTTCTGATACAGAGATCACAGTTGAGCAGGGACCTGGCGGAGTACCGAGTGGAGCGCCAGATGGTCAGCCAGGTCAGAACAATGATGGTCAGCAGCCAGGAGGTGCCCCAGACGGAAAAGGCCAGCCACCCCAGGGCAGTACCTCAGACAACAAAAACCAGCCATCACAGGGCAGTACCTCAGATAACCAGAACCAGCCACCAAAAGGCGGTGCCCCAGAGGGGAACGGCCAGCCGCCACAGGGCGAAACCACAACCTATAAGATCACAACATCCACAACCTTCACCGATGCAGACGGTGCATCCATCCAGGTTTCTGATATCAAGGAAGGTGACTTTGTTAAGATTACTACAGACAGCAATGGAACCGCAGTACAGATATCTTTAGCTGATATGCCAGGCGGTCCGGATGGTCCTCAGGGTGGCCCTGGAAATGGGGCACCGGGAGCTGGCGGTCCTGGAGGCGGGGCACAGTCCGCACCCACATCTTATTCCTCTGTAAAGGAATTTACCAGTGATACAGAAGAGTCCGGACAGAGCTATACCTCAGAAGGCACAGATGAAAGCGCAGTTCTTGTATCTAACGGAGCTAATGTTACTCTAAAAGATTTTACCGTAAACAGAACATCCGAAGACAGCAAAGGCGGCGACAGCTCCAGCTTTTACGGCGTAGGTGCATCAATCCTTGTAACAGACGGAACTGTTGATCTAAAGGGTGGAACGATTACTTCTGCTGCAGATGGCGCTGCAGGAGCGTTTGCCAATGACAAAGGCACTCTAAATATCTCTGATACTGCCATTACCACAACTGGAAATACAGCAGGCGGTATCCACGCAGCAGGCGGCGGTACAGTCAATGCAGAAAATCTGACGGTACATACTTCCGGTGAGTCTTCCGCGGCGATCCGAAGCGACAGAGGCGGCGGCACCATGCGTGTAAAGGGCGGCAGTTATACTTCTTCAGGAACTGGCTCACCGGCGGTTTACTGTACAGCAGATATTGAGGTGGAAGATGCCAAATTGACGGCGGAAAATTCCGAAGCAGTGTGCATTGAAGGCTTAAATTCCCTGTCACTGACAAACTGCGACCTGTCCGGCCATATCCAGGAAAATGAGCAGAATGATTGCGACTGGACCGTGATCTTATACCAGAGCATGTCCGGTGACTCTGAGGTGGGAAATGCTGTATTAAATATGACCGGCGGCAGCCTGACTTCTGAAAATGGCGGTCTGTTTTACACTACAAATACAGAAAGCACTTTTTATTTAAACAATGTAAATATTACCCCGTCTTCTAATAATGAATTTTTCTTAAAATGTACGGGAAATGCCAATAAGAGAGGCTGGGGACAGAGTGGTGCAAACGGAGCGGATTGTTCCTTTACAGCAGAAAACCAGAAAATGGAAGGAGATGTGGTTTGGGACAGTATCAGCAACCTGAAATTTAAGATGACAGAGGGAAGCATCCTTACAGGCGGCTTCATCCAGGATGAGTCCTGCGCCGGAAATGGAGGCAGCGGAACGGCAGATCTGTCCATTGATGCCACTTCCACATGGATCGTCACAAAAGACAGTCAGTTATCTTCACTGACCAATAAGGGAACCATTAAAGACGCAGAAGGCAAAACTGTGACTATTAAGGGAAGCGACGGCACTGTTTATGTGCAGGGCGACAGCACTTATACAGTAACGGTAGAGTCTTATACTGCATAGTAAATGGATGCGTTTACAATGGTAGTACTATGAATTGAATAGGAAATAAAAAACAGGCACTGCGAGGAAAATAAGATCTTCGCAGTGCCTGTTCTATGTACTTAGTGATGCTGTATTTTTTCATCCAGTTCCTGAATGATATGCTGTTCTTCTTTCAGTTGAGCTTTTTCTTTCTGAAGCTCTTTCTGCTCTTCTTTTAATTCTTTCTGTTCCATTTTCAGCTCTTTGCGTTCCTTTTTTTCCACGGCTTCCAGATCGTCCTCTTCTTCGATCAGCATCAGTAAAAAGCAGAGGATCAGAAGTCCGCAGGAGATCCAGATGGTGCGGTAGGAGAAATGATTGGTAAGATGACCACCGCAGGCGGCACCAATGGTAAAGGAACCGATCGCAGTAAGATAAATGGCAGCTGTTTTCAGCTCATCTTTTCGTTTCTCGGTAATAGCTTTATAAAAATGGTCCATGCCGCTTCGCAGATTTCCGATACACATGGTGCTGGCATAAGCACTGCCGCGTACAGTACGGAAGGACTGAACCTGCATAGCGCAGGCAAAGGAAGTAAGTCCATTTGCAAGCCAGTTTAACTGTCCCGGGATAAAACCGACGATAAACAGTAGGATAATCTCCAGAGTCAGGACCAGATGGCGCCAGTGGATCTTTCCTGTGTGACGGAACCGGGAGTGGATCAGGCAGGCCATTAATACACCCAGTGCGAAAAAAGCAACGGGAAGGAAATAACGGATGGAATTTCGTAGATCCTCGGAGATCAGGTAGCATCCCATTAAAACAATATTTCCTGTCTGTGCATTGGCAAAGACGTGATCACGTAAAAAATAGGAACAGGCATCCTGTGTTCCGCCGGATAAGTTAAGAAGTATCATAACAGGCAGAGAACTGGACATTTGCAGCCCGGTTTTTTGTTTCATGTATATCCCTTCTTTCATTCCCTGTTTTATCATTTTTTTCAAATAAAATCAATTTGCGTTTTTCACACTTCTGACTTTATATATTCCTGCTTTTTCTACGAAAAAAGCAGCTGTTGGAAAAAACCAGTCAGCTGCTTCTTTTATGTCTGTTCAATGAAGTGGATTTTCACGATTTTTTACTCGTCATCCTCATTAGCCCCATCATTATACTCATTTACATAGATCAGATGGCTTCTGGACTCTTCTACAATAGTCCGGATGGTCTCTGCAGTAAGAGGCATATCCTGAGGCTGTAATACCAGGCTTAAGGCACATGGAAGATTAATACCGCAGATCAGGTGGCGATGATCGTTTACATATGGGCAGAACTGCTGGTTTACACTGCCACCTAACATATCAGTCATCATGACTACTTCATCCTCCGGGTCAAAGGAATCAAATAATTCTTTGATCTGGGTTGGAAGATCGGTGTCATCCATATAGGCACTGATATCAATGATGCCGTCCATGGAAGTAAGAAAATTTAATGTGTCTTTCAGGCCGTGGGCCAGTAAATGATGGGAGGCGATAATATATCTTCTCATAACGCTTCTCCTTATAGTTTTATAGTTATATTTATAATAGTGTGGCGGGGATCAGATACTACAGGGATTTGATCAGATGATCTACGTAAAGTTCTGCTTCTCCCTGGAGGAAAGGAGTCTGCATGCTTTCATAACCTTTTCCGAATTCATCTTTCTCTACGATATAACCTGCGCTGTAGTTTGCATAGCCCCATACGATGCGCATAGGAGCATTAAAGTTCTTTTTGATCTCCATTCCGAAGGTGGAGAACAGTTCTCCGGGGATGGTGATGATCTCCAGGTCGCCTAAATGGAAGATAACAGAACGGAGCGTAACATTGATACCGCCTGACTGGATCTTTCTTCTCATATGGCGGACACCGGACCAGAGAAGCTTTTTATCATCTTCTGTAACAGCAGCAGCCAGCTTCTTTTCATCTTCAGCTAACTGTGCCTTCATGGCATCCAGATCATAAGTCTGGTGGATGGTGTATTCTGCAGTTTTTACAGAGCCAGCTTTTAACTCCATAGGAGTTTCTGCTTCTGCGAAAACATTTACCTGCTTCATTACTTCATCACGTACGCGCCACAGCTCGTTTTCGTCATTTCCCTGGCGGTACTGGCGGTTGCCCATATCACCGCAGGCTCCCTGCATGGTAATGAAAATGGTATTGTATTTCTCATCCAGGGCCTTTCCCACATTTCCTAAAAGATCAGAGCTGATCTTCATGTTGTGGATGCCAAGGACAGTTGGATGGCAGGTAAACTGGAACATACCTGCAACTACATGGTTTTCATTGCGGAACAGGATCATGTTGATATCTTTATCACTTGGTTTGTCAATATAATTGCGGTTTCCGTATACACCTTCTATTGTTCCCTTTACCATATAAGGTGTTACCTCTAAGAAACCACGGTCAAAGCATTCATCTACGGCGTCAAAAAGCTGTTTCATTACCAGCTCCCTGTAAACTGCCTTGCGATGATTCCTGTCTTCCCCTTCATCTTCAAAGCTGATATCAGGGCCAGAGTGTGTATGAATGGTTCCGATAATGATATTTTCCTTTGGAACAGAATATTTTCCGGCAAGGACTGTGCGGGCATAATCAGAGATCGGTTCTTCTAACCGGCACAGATCCAGGGTGGACCATATAAAAATCTCCCCGTCAATGCGCAGGACTAAAGTCCTGCAGTAAAGTTCATCTAAAACACCAATAGATTTTCCTGTTCTCATGGCATAACCGCGCATGTACATAGGAAATGGAGGTGTGATATTACGTTTTGCTGCGCTTACTTCAACCATATGATAATCTCCCCTTAGTTGAATAAAAAAGGGCTCTGCCTGCCAAATAAGACAGGCAGAACCGTCATTATGGTGATGTCACCATCAGGCGACATGTCCGTTTACTTATGTTAGTTATAAATGATCAAGCCAGGATTCCCAGTGCAGAGCAGATCATGGAGAAGATGATAACAATGAGGATCAGGGTAGTGATCTTCATGCCCTTCTTTCCAAGGAGCTTATACAGTACCAGGACAGTAGCTACAGAGATCATAGAAGGCATGATCTTGTCTAACAGATCTGCAACTGCCAGATTAACTTCACCCATCTGGAATGCCAGAGGTGTTTTTGCAGTTACAACAGTTGCGGACAGAGCACCTACAACAGTAAGACCCAGAACAGAAGCAGCATCTGTGATGCGGGCAAGCTTACTGCCCACTTTGGTGATCAGTTTGGTACCTTCACGGTATCCGATCCACATTAACTGGGTACGGATGCAGATGAAGATAAGGTTTACAATGAGCCACAGGATAACACCGATAGGGTTGCCTTCCAGAGCCATATATCCTGCGATGGAGCCCATGATAGTAGGAAGCAGTGTCCAGAATAAGGTATCACCAATACCAGCTAAAGGTCCCATTAAGCTGACCTTGATATTCTGTACAGCATCCAGGGAAGTGATCCCTTCTTTGTCTTCCAGAGCCAGAGTAGCACCAAGAACGATATTTGCCAGCCATGGCATGGTGTTGAAGTATTTATAATGGTTGTTTAATGCTTCAACGTATTCGTCATCATCTTTATAGATCTTACGCAGCAGAGGTCCAATACCGAAAACAACGGCTGGAGCAAGCTGGGTATCGTAGTTAAAGGTTGTTACTGCCATTAAAGACCAGCGGATGGCACCTTTCACACAGTCTTTTTTTGTTAAAACGGGAGCTTTTTCCATTACTTCATTCTCATTATTCATCTTCAAGACCTCCTGCAAATCCTACATTTTCCTTTGCTTCTTCATCCATATAGAACTTGTAAGCTAAAGCTACACCAAGGAATGCGATACCAAGGATCGGTACGCCCATGTATGCGCTGAGTACAAAGCCGATCAGAATGTAGTTGAAGTACTTCTTTGCCGGCATGTAGTGGAGCAGCATGGCAATACCAAGACCAGGAAGGAGCTTTCCTGCTACAGACAGACCGCCTGTTACCCAGGAAGGAAGCACATCCAGGATAGCCTGAACTAAAGGAGCGCCTGCTGTTAATGCAACAGCGGTTGGGAATGCCATGAATACAGCTACCATAACAGGGCAAAGGTAAAGGATAGCATACATTTTGCCAAACTGTTTTTCATTGGCATATTTCTGGGATTTCTGGGCAATGAAGGAGTTGCAGATCTTGTATAAAACGTCCATCTGTACGCCCAGCATACCAACAGGAAGACCGATGGTCATACCAACTTCCGGTCCTTGTCCGGTTGTTTTTGCAAATGCGCATGCAATAATGGTTGCAACGCCATAATCAGGTACAGAAGAACCGCCAAGAGCGGCAACACCTAAGGACATCAGTGTGAAAGTACCGCCGATGTAAAGACCGCTGTTCATGTCGCCTAAGATCAGTCCGCACAGGAAACCTACGATAACAGGTCTTGCATGTGTCAGTGATAATCCGCGGCGGTCAACGTTGATCTCAGCAGCCACCAGGACAAGCAGTACAATTTGTAAAGCACTTAATTGCATAACAATTTCCCCCTTTGTTATTTCAGAAATTCGTCAATAGAAACTTCTGCGTCTGCAGGTACATACTGTGCATAGAGTTTGGTTCCCGCAGCCTTTAATTTCTTGTAAGCCTCAATGTCATCCGGCTTTGCGTAAGCTCTCTGGGAAAGCTTTACAGCTTCTTCGCCTTCAGCAGGCTTTACAGTTCCGCCAATGACCAGTTCCGGGATCTTTACGCCGATCTCAGACAGCTTAACCAGTGTTTCCGGCTTCTTAACCAGGACAAATACAGTGTGGTCATTGTATTTTCCGGCTTTGAAGTTATTTAAAGCTGTTTCCTCGGTAATGATGGAAATAGCCATTCCGGTAGGTCTGGCAAGCTTCATGCTGGCTTTGGTCAGTTCATTATTGGCAACAGTGTCATCAATGATCATGATACGCTGTGCACCGGAACGTCCGGCCCACTGTGTAGCCACGATACCATGAAGAAGACGGTTATCAATTCTTGCAAGTACAATACCCATATTTACCTCCTATTCGTCCTCACGGACGGCCGGGCTTTCTGCCTGCCCGGAAAGCTTATTTTTTGAATTCAAATGCATGTAATCATAAATGTAAGCAATCTCACTTACAGGCAGAGCCACCCGGTAATGCCGGGAGATATCCTGAAAGCTGTCCCTTACCTGCCTGATAAAGTCGGCATGTTTTTGTTCAAATTCTTCCAGATCCTGATAATTATCAATGGGTGTTTTTGTGACCAGACGTTCCACCAGACAACACAGGTGGACATAAAGCCCGATCATGATACGTCCTGCGATCTTTCTTCCTGTGATCTTCTGAAGCCGTCCCACTGCCTGTTCCACTTCATCTAAAAGCTTGTCAGGATTTAAAATGGTAATGGATTCAACTACATTCTGCAGGGAGAAATTCTTTACCAGGTTCTGGTTAAATATTTCCATTTGTTCTTCATCCAGATACTCTGAGAAAATGTTTGTCAGCTTTTCTGCGGAATTCATGGAAATAATGTCCTCCAGTGAGATAAAAGGAATTCCCTCGATCTCCGGATTGAAAAGTCCGATGATGCATTTTACATGGTATTGCTGGAAAATCTCATCATGGCTGCCGTTTTTCATCAGCCGGTAATAATCATAAGCCACAAATTTTACAGGAATGGAAGTGGCGGAAGTCTTTAAGATCAGCTCTTTTAGCTTTTCCGTTGTGTCAATGCCGTTTTCTCCGCTGAAGATCACGGCGTCTTCCTTCTGTACATTGTGGATGATACGGTAGGTGCAGACATTGCTTTCGCTGGCCCGTTTCAGGATGTCTTCCAGCTTCTGGTTCCCACAGATGCCAAGGCCGATGTCAACAGCTAAGGCAGTGGAAATATTGTTGATGATGCCGATATTTAAGTTTCGCAGGCCGCCCATCTGGCTGTGGATCTGCTCTAAAGAACCCATATCCACCAGAAGTACTACGTCCTGACAGGTGATAAATCGTTCAATGTGTTTTTCCAGCAGCCCGGTGATGTCACTCATCTGCATGTCAAGAGGCATATCAATGGCATCGAATACCTTTCGCCCGATGATCTGGTTAGCGGCATCTGCAATACTGGAAGCTGTTGCATAGCCGTGGCTTAAGATAATACCGGCTGCGGAAAGTCCCTGGATCTTCTGGTTCTGGTTTTTTATATCTAAAAGCAAAAACAGCTGGTTTAAACTGTCTGCTTCAATGTCCAGATTCAGTTTGATCAGGTTTACGATCCTGGAACAGATGACTGATTCTTTTTCAAGAACAGCGCTTACAGCCTGAAACATTTCTTCAATCTCGTCATGGTTTTGTTTCATCCAGTTGTCGATCAGATGGTCGCCCTGAAGCTGTATATATAAGCGGCGGGCAAGTAAGTGGCTGTATTTTTTGGAAAGGCTGATGCCATACATTTCACCTACATTTTCAAAAATCTGATTGATCAGCTGTTCGTAAGTGGAGATCTTGATGTTTACAAGCTTCTGTCCGTAGATCAGATAGTCGTAATAATCATTTAATTGTTTCCGGAATTCCATCATCAGGCCGTCAAAACTGAGCATATCCTGACGGTAATCTTCAAAGACATCTAACATGGTCTGGAAATACTGTACAGTCTGCCCCAAAGAGGTGTCACGGCTGTAACTGTTTAAGTGGATCATCCGTTTGTCTTTGTCTTCAACCTCCAGTTTTAAGGAGGAGAGCATATATTCCGGAAGGTGATAACTGTGGATAGCGATACCATCGCTGGTTTTTTCCAGATAAGCTCCGGCACAGCTGCTGGTAACGCAGGTTTTTAATTCGTCGATGTTGTTTTCGTAGGAAAATTCCAACATACAGTGGAAGGCGTTCTGGCTGATGCTTACATCTACGCCCATGCGCCGTCCTTCTGCTTTTAAGAAGGAGACTAACATTTCCTCTTTTTCATCGGCTGTGCGTTCATGCAATGTTGGGACCGGGATCACAATGGGGATCATCCTTGCAAGTGGCTTATAAAGTGTTTCCGCCGGTACTTTTGTGGTGGAAAATACCAGTCTTGCATTGGACTCAAAAACATGTTCGTCATCATGATATCCTTTATATTGTCCCGAAATTAAGTAGGAATAGATCAGTTCCTGTCCTGAAAATGGAAGCCTGTCAATTTCATCAAAGAAAAGGATGCCGCCGTTTGCCTTTGCAAGCCAGCCTTTTCCGTCTTCGCTGCCGCAAAGGGAAATAGCAAATTTTTCTTCATTCTGGGCATATTCGGAGCAGTCTACTGTGATGTAAGGCGGGAGAGAAGCTGCGCCTGCAGTTCCAATTACCCGTTCATTTACAGCATATTCATACATCAGCCTGGAAAGAAAAGCCTTTCCTGTTCCGCCGGATCCGTTAAACAAGGCCGGAAGACCATTTGGCGGGTATTTAACAGCTGCTTTACACTGCTCTATGCAGGAACTTAAACTCAGGTAATAACCGATAGCTTTCTGAAAATCTCTTTTATTTTCATCGCTTCGGCATTTCCGCTGAAAATCGTCCATACCGGAGAATACGCAGGTTTCCAGGGCGACCTGGGCTTCGCGTTCAACATTTTTTTTATGGAAGAAATAAACGGGACGGGAGTTGACCTTAATGGCCCGCTCTTCTTTTACCAGCTCATTCAGATACTGACTGGCCAGATTACGGGAAATATTCAGTGATTCACTGATATGGTTCGCCGTAAAATATTTCAGATCTTTCAGGGCATAGCCCCGGCTTATTTTTTCCAGGTAAAGATAGAGTTCTTCTTTTGTGCTGAGCATGTACATGATTCTCCTGTTTGTTGATTTAACTTGAATTCTTTTCGCGCGTGTTTTATGTCTACCTGATTACAAGTGTAATTATACAAAAAATAATCTGAAAAGAAAGACGTTTGGAATGATTTCGCCAGTTTGAAAAGGGTTTCGGCAGTAGAGGTGAGAAAAATTGGGAGACGTTCAGAGCGGGGGGATGGGGTTCGACACTAGGATTGACACTTTTATGGGGGAAATATGTGCTATACTTAAAATCAGATGTCAGGATCAAGATCAGGCACAGGAAGATTTATTACAGGAGGGAATCAATATGCACAGTGAAAAAACAACTATCCGGCTGGTAGCAGTAGATATGGACGGAACTCTTCTTCATGATGACAAGAGCATATCAGATTATACATTAGATGTTTTAAGAAGGATCGTAAAAAAAGGTGTGATCCTGGTACCTGCCTCAGGAAGACCGATCGGAGGAATGAAAGAAGCAGTATTAAATAATGTAGACGGCATTCAGTATGCTATCTGCTCCAATGGTGCCATGCTTATGGATGTACCGGAGGAAAAAAGTATCTGTGAAACAGGGATCCCCACAGAAAAAGCAGTGGAAGCCATTGCGTATCTGGAACAATTCCCAGTGGCTGTATATGCCCATACAGACAAAGGTACTTTCCGGGCAGAGGGCTGGGAGAAAACAGGGCTTTCTGAGAAATATCCTTATATCAGGTTCAGCGAAGGAAATGTAAAAGATCTGGGAGCGTTTTTAAGGACCAGCGGAGTAAAAGTGATGAAAATGGGTGCTTTTGTCTTAAAAGATGGACTGGCACAGGAACTTCTGGAAAAAGGAAGCCCTATACCGGGTATCGTATTTTTGCGCACCGGAGATGGGATCATAGAATTAAACTCTGTGGATGCCTCAAAGGGAAATGCACTGTGTACACTTTGTAAAAAATTGGGGATAAGTATGGAAAATGTTCTGGCTATTGGGGATAACGAAAACGATATTTCCATGCTTCAGGCTGCAGGCATCTCCGTAGCAATGGAAAACGCAGAAGATGATGTAAAACAGGCTGCGAAATTTGTGGCCGGGCATAATGAAGAGGACGGGGCAGCTCATTTCCTGGAGGAATGGGTGCTGTAAAATAAAACAGAGAACAAAAAATGGACGCGCCGGCTGACGCGTCCGTTTGCTTTGTAAACTTGTGATTCACTGCCTGCTGACGCAGGCGGTTGTCAGAGTATTCCTGTAGACTGTAAAAACAGTACAAACATCATAACCGGGACCACATAGCGGATCATGACGCGGTACAGCTTTTTACGGCGGAAAGTATCGCCGGTGCTTTCCATTTCTTCGATCACATAGTCCGGTGTTTTGATCCAGCCGATCAGAAAGGCAGAGAGCAGTGCGATAAACGGCATCATAACGCTGTTGCTGATATAGTCCATGATGTCTAATAACTGTCCCACAGAGCCGTTTGGCAGTTTTACTTCAATATAGAAGATACTGTAGCCAAGGGCAATAATAGCAGAGGCAGCCAGATAGATCACGGTCAGCACAAGGACTGTTTTCTTGCGGCCTGTGTGGAAGATCTCCATGCAGTTGGCAGTGATAGATTCCAGCACAGAGATACAGGACGTAAGAGTAGCGAAAATAGTTGTTACAAAGAACAAAAGACCAACAAAGGTACCTGCTTTTCCCATGGCGGCAAATACCTTAGGAAGGGAAATGAACATTAAACTTGGACCTGCGCTCATTCCGTCGGTGCCGGAGAAAACAAAAACTGCCGGGATGATCATGGCGCCTGCTAAAAGGGCAACGCCTGTGTCGAAGATCTCAATCTGATTAACAGCTTTATTTAAGTTAACTTCCGGTTTCACATAAGAGCCATAGGTGATCATGATACCCATGGAAACACTTAAGGAAAAGAACAGCTGGCTCATGGCATCAAGTAAGATCTGAAGGAAGCGGCTAAAGGTCAGTCCCTCAAAATGAGGGGTTATATAATAAAGAAGGCCGTCCATACCGGTACGCATCTGTCCGCTTTCGTCTACATGGTGCAGTGTCAGGGAATAGCCTGCGATCACAACCACCAGAACCAGAAGGATGGGCATCATGCAACGGGAAACACGCTCAATACCACCTTCCACACCATTGTATACAATAAATGCTGTTACACCCATAAATAAAAGGGCAAACAGGACTGGTGATACAGGTGAAGTGATAAATGAGGTAAAATAATTGTCCTGGGCAGCAGCGGCAGTCTGTCCGGTGAGATAGACAAGAGCGTATTTTGTGACCCAGCCGCCGATAACAGCATAGTAGGTCATGATCAGTACCGGTACAAGAAAGGTTAAAACTCCTAAAAATTTCCATTTAGGCGACATCTGGGTATAAGCACCGATGGCGCTTTCTTTTGTTCTGCGGCCAATGGCAATGTCAGATGCCAGCAGTGTGAATCCAAATGTTAAAACCAGTGCCAGATAAATGACTAAGAACAGTCCTCCGCCGTCCTTTGCAGCCAGATACGGAAAACGCCACAGGTTTCCAACGCCTACGGCACTACCGGCAGCAGCTAAAACAAAACCTAACTGGCCGGAAAAATTACTTTTCTTCTTATTCATGAAAAAGAATCCCCCTAAAATTATCTATAGCTGAACTTGCTTGTCATACCAGAATAGCACATGTTATAATATCAGTAAAACAAATGTTTTTATGACTATATATAATTTTTTGTAATGGATATGGGGCTATAGATAAATTTATGAAAGAACAGAAAGACAGATATGAGATATTTTTAAAGGTGTGCGAGACCGGCAGCTTTTCCGGGGCGGCAGAGGCATTAAATTACACACAGTCCGGCATCAGCCAGATGATGGCTGGACTGGAAGAAGAACTGGAAGTCCGGCTGTTTGCCAGAGTAAAAAAGGGAGTCATACTTACAGACAACGGAGCCAGACTGATTCCTTATATTCAGGAAATGGTAAACCAGAAGGCAAAGCTGCGCCAGGCGGCCTTTAATATTAATCATAAGATCGAAGGAAAGCTGCGGGTAGGAAGCTTTTCCAGTATTACAGCGTTGTGGATGCCGGGAGTGATCCATTTCTTCAAAGAACATTATCCAAAGGTGCAGGTAGAGATCTTTGACGGCAATTACGATGAGATCCGTGACTGGATCATCCACGGACAGGTGGACTGCGGTTTCCTGTCATCTATTGTGGCAGACGACCTGAAATTTTATCCACTGATGGATGACCCGCTGTGTGCAGTGATGCCTAAGGGGCATCCACTTACAGAAAAAGAACGGGTCACAGTGTCAGAACTGTTTTCGTATCCCTTAATTATAGAAACACCTGGCTGCGACAATGATATCCAGCATTTATTAGCAAAATGTTCCGTAAAGCCGAAGATCACCTACAGCTTCCGGGACGATACACTGATCATGGCCTTTGTAAAAAGCGGATTAGGCGTCACCATTTCCCAGAAAATGGTACTAAAAGCCTTTGCCAGAGACGATGTAGAATCCAGGCCCTTAGAACCAGCTTCACACCGGACCCTGGGACTGGCATTTTCAAAGACAGCCAATTCCGTGGTGTCGGGGATAATGTTGGAGTATTTAAAAGAGATGTGCTGGAAATAAAATGAACATACCTTTTTGGTAAAAATGCGTATTTGCGTGTATAGTTGCTATATCTGACATACTGG
>OGCO01005051.1_pt1 | contig 13262 bp, 9 predicted proteins | sample 1570171 | NCBI WGS metagenome assembly OGCO01 (sample SAMEA4370583, study PRJEB24528) | human gut metagenome | reverse complement strand
TTCCAGTTTTTTGCACTTAGGACCATTTCACTTCAGTTCTTCTGGTACCTGTGCTGATCCCACTCCAAATAAAAAACAGAAGTTGAATTTTTATGCCTAAAAGAAATCCAATCCAAGACGTACAGATAAAGAATGGCTGAATCTGATCCAGGAATACCGGTCCAGTGGTCTTTCTGATAAATGCTGATGCCAGGAACATCATATCCACACAAGCAACTTTTATTACCAGATATGAAGACTCCGACAAAAAGCCTGTAAGATACCTGTATATTACAGCCTATAAGTTAAATATGGAAAAAATCGGACTTACATCTCGCTTAGGGAAAGTAAATATTATGATGTTGAAAAGGGCGAATTTCTTTTCTGCTTCACCGAAAACATCAATAAAATCAAAAACAGACAGGAATGGTTTCAGTCTGATCTGGAAGAAGAGTATCTTCATGAAATCTATCCTCTTTACAGTCCTGGTGAGGAAGATGATGAATATGAAGATGAGGATGGTGAAAAATGTTCTATTATGCGGAACAATGTCTAAGGATAGTGATGTGTGAACAGCAACTAGACAGACGGTGAAAGAGGATTTTCGAAGTTTCGAAGTCTTGTATGTGATGGGTAAATATTGTATAGTATAGGTATTGGCATTTATAATGAGATAGAAGAAACGGCAGAAAATAAATATAATGTATAAGTGAGGAAGAATGAGAAGGATACAGATTATTGTAAATAATGGAGCGGGTACAGGGCGGGCGCACAGGGTATGGAATGAGACACAGTGTCTGCTTCGGGGATACAAAATAAAATATGAAGCCCATATGACCAGATATGAAGGGCATGCCGCGAAACTGGCTGAGCAGATTTCCCGGGTGAAGGGTGAAGAGCCTGTCTATCTGCTTGTGGTTGGGGGAGACGGTACGATCAATGAAGTCCTGAATGGTATTACTGACTTTGATAAGGTACGTTTTGGCGTGATCCCCACTGGTTCAGGGAATGATTTTGGCAGAAATCTGAAACTGCCGAAAACACCGAAGGAGAGCCTGAGGGAAATCTGTGCCTGTATCAGAAAGGATCAGAGAGGTGAAGCACTTTACAGGATAGATCTGGGGCAGGTAAGCTGGGAAGGCTGTGAGAAGCCGCGGATTTTTGGAATCAGTTCCGGCCTGGGACTGGATGCACTTGTGTGTAAAAAAGCACTTCATTCCAGACTGAAACAGGTTTTAAACCGTTTCCATCTGGGTAAGCTTACATATCTTGCATTGACGGTGCAGTCTCTTTTTACCATGGAGACAGCCAATGCAAAGGTGGTGACAGAACATGGAGGCTATATTCTTCCGAAGATGATCTTTGCGGCAGCTATGAATCTGCCGGCAGAAGGCGGAGGGGTTCCTATGGCACCTCATGCATCGGTGCAGGACGGTCTGCTCTCGCTTGGCAGTGCATCCGGAATCGCCAAATGGCAGACTTTTTTCCTGCTTCCGTTTCTGGTTGCTGCAAAGCAGGAGCATATTAATGGTTTTACTATCAGAAATGAAAAAGGATTTCGCCTGATTCTGGATAAGCCAATGGTGCTCCATGCAGACGGAGAGTACTGTGCAGATGTGACGAGAGTGGAATTTCGGTGTCTGGAGAAGAAACTGTGGCTGCTGCATGAGCAGAAAGGGGATTAAAGTAAGACCTGAAACAATATAAAAAACAGAAAAACAGGAGTGTAAAGAAAAATGAGTTACGCAGATGATGTATTTATAAAAATGTGTCAGGATATCCTGGAAAACGGGACAAGTACGGAAGGAGAAAAAGTCCGTCCTGTGTGGGAGGATGGAACTCCGGCATATACGATCAAGAAATTCGGAGTGGTAAACAGATATGATCTGAGAAAGGAATTTCCGGCTATGACACTCAGACGTACAGCGTTAAAGAGTGCCATGGATGAGATCCTCTGGATCTGGCAGAAGAAATCCAACAATATCCATGATCTTCACAGCCATATCTGGGACAGCTGGGCAGATGAGAGTGGTTCTATCGGTAAGGCATATGGGTATCAGCTTGGCGTGAAACATCAGTACAAAGAAGGAATGATGGATCAGGTAGACAGAGTGATCTATGATCTGAAAAATAATCCGTTCAGCCGAAGAATTATGACTAATATTTATGTGCATCAGGATCTCCATGAGATGAATCTGTATCCTTGTGCATATTCCATGACATTTAATGTGACACAGACACCGGGGAACGATAAGCTGACTCTGAATGCAATCCTCAATCAGCGTTCACAGGATATCCTTGCAGCGAATAACTGGAATGTATGTCAGTATGCACTTCTGCTTATGATGATGGCTCAGGTATGTGATATGGAAGCAGGGGAACTGCTTCATGTAGTGGCAGACTGCCATATCTATGACCGTCATATCCCGCTGATAAAGGAACTGATCCAGAGAAAACCATATCCTGCACCTGTTGTGAAACTGAATCCGGAAGTAAAAGATTTCTATCAGTTTACAACAGATGACCTGATCGTGGAGAATTATGAGACATGGCCGCAGATTAAGAATATTCCGATTGCCGTTTAACCAAACTGTGGAGCAATTATCTGGTTATGAGCAAGTAGCGAATGCGGATGATTTTGTTCGCCTGACTTAAATTGACAATATAAAATCAAGAGAGGAAAATTCAAATGAATGTTATCGTAGCAGCAGATAAAAACTGGGGAATCGGCAAGAACAACCAGCTTCTGGTAAGTATTCCGGCAGATATGAAGATGTTTCGTGAGGAAACAAGTGGAAAAGTAGTAGTGATGGGAAGAAAAACTCTGGAAAGTTTTCCAAACGGACTTCCGCTTAAAAACAGGATCAATATTGTGATCACATCCAATAAAGAATATGAGGTAAAGGGTGCGATTATAGTACACAGTATTGAAGAAGCACTGGAAGAGATAAAGAAATATCCGGCAGAAGATGTTTACTGTATAGGTGGTGACAGCATTTATGCGCAGATGCTTCCGTACTGTGATGTAGCTCATGTGACAAAGATTGACTTTGCATATGAAGCAGACAGTCATTTCCCAAATCTGGACGAAGATGATGAATGGGAAATTACGGGAGAGAGCGATGAGCAGACATACTTTGATCTGGAGTATCAGTTTGTGAAGTATGAGAGAAAGAAATAGAAGGAACAAAGCAGAGCCGGAAAAGCCGGAAAAACCAGTGATATAAAAGAAAAAATATCCCTCAGAATGTGTTTAAACTGATTCTGAGGGATGTTTTTGTATAGTGAAAATCTACGTTACTATTCATTACGTTCTCAGCGGGATAGCAGTGTATGAACAGCAACAATTCTTCTGATGTTGAAAGACGTTAACTGTCTGGCAGTCAGATGTTATTTATTCAATAACTTTCAGCCATCCTTCCGGAGCCTGGATACGTCCCATCTGGATACCTGTTAATGTGTCATAGAGTTTCTGGATAACCGGACCCATTTTCTCCATTCCGCTTGGGAAACAGATTTCTTTACCATGGTCAACAATCTTTCCGACAGGAGAGATAACTGCAGCAGTACCGCAGAGACCACATTCAGCGAAATCTTTCACTTCATCGAAGTATATTTCTCTTTCCTCAGCTTCTAATCCCAGGTATTCCTTGGCAACATAGATTAAGGAACGACGTGTGATAGAAGGAAGGATACTGTTGGACTTCGGTGTGACAACTTTGCCGTCTTTTGTAACGAAGATGAAGTTAGCACCGCCTGTTTCTTCTACCTTGGTACGTGTAGCTGCATCAAGATACATGTTCTCATCGAATCCGTTCTTGTGAGCATCTACGATTGCATGTAAGCTCATTGCATAGTTAAGACCTGCTTTGATATGACCTGTTCCATGAGGTGCAGCGCGGTCGAAATCACTGACGCGGATTGTAATTGGTTTAGCACCGCCTTTGAAGTATGGTCCTACAGGTGTAGTGAATACGCGGAACATATACTCATCAGCAGGTTTTACACCGATAACCGGGTTAGTACCCATCATATATGGACGAACATATAAAGTTGCGCCTGAACCGTATGGCGGAACATATGCTGCGTTAGCTTTTACAGTCTGAACAATTGCATCAACAAAACGGTCTTCCGGGAATACAGGCATCTCAAGTCTCTTTGCTGAGTTTGCCATACGTTCTGCATTTAAGTCAGGACGGAAAGTAACGATATGTCCGTCTTCTGTAGTGTAAGCCTTCATTCCTTCGAAAACTGTTTGCGCATACTGGAAAACACCTGCACATTCGTTCAGGGTTACATTAGGATCTGTTGTCAGTTCTCCGGCATCCCATGCGCCGTCTTTGAATTTAGATACATAACGATAATCGGTCTGTACGTAACCGAAGCCTAAGCTGCTCCAGTCGATATTCTTTTTTTCCATAATGAATCTTTCCTCCGTTCACACATATTTACAGTATTTACAAGTGTGATTACTGTTTATCTCTTTACCATTGTAAAACTTTTGTCTGCTAAGTTCAATGGGAAATTTCCAATTTTAATGAAAAATTGAAAAATCGTTACTGTTCACATACAGTAACAAAAAATCCGCCAGTCTTGTTTTTTATAGAGGATTTCGCTATAATATGGAATAGAAAATGGAGGAAAATATGAGCGAGAATTTTGATGAATTAGGAGAACTTGGAGACAAAATAAAAAAGATCATAGACACAGCAGTTTCTACTAAAGATTACCGCCAGATGACCGAGGATATTAAGCAGACGGTGGGACAGACTGTTAACAGCGCAGTAAATTCTGCTGTAGATTCCGGAAGCGAGGCAATCAAAAATGGTCTGAATAATGTATTTGGAACCGGAAACAGTCAGTCCGGTGATTCCGGGGTATACCGCAATAAAACAAAAGAATTTGAAGAAAAGCGCAGGCGGGAACGTGAACAGGAGCAGGAACGTCAGAGAATTGAGAAGGAGAAAGCAAAAGAGAAGATGCTGACTCTTTATGAAAGGAACACCGGGGGAAGAATGAAAGGTATGATGATTGCTGTTTCAGGTGGAATCCTTGCCAGTGGAATGGGACTGGGAACTCTGGTCCTCAGCATCTTTGGAGCGGTGGGACATATGAGTTCCCTTGTGACCGGTGGAACCTGTTTTATGGCAGTCGGAGCTTTGACAGGAGTGGGACTTCTCGCAGGCGGCATTAAAAAACTGGGTAAACTGGAACGTTTTCAGAAGTATATTGACACACTGGGAAATCACACATACTGTAATTTTGAACAATTATCTGCAGCAGTAAATAAGCCGGTGAAATTCGTTAAAAAAGATATTAAAAAGATGATTGATGACAGATGGTTCCGTCAGGGACATATTGATGAGCAGGAAACCTGTCTGATCACCAGTAATGAGACTTATCTGCAATATACGCAGACGCAGAAGGCACTTGAGCAGAAGAAACAGGAAGAAGAAAAACATCAGGCTGAACAGGAGAGAAACAGAAAGAACACACCGCCTGAAGTGCAGGAAGTGCTGGATAAAGGAAATGAATTTCTGGATAAGATCCACAGGAGCAACGATGCGATTCCTGGAATGGAGATTTCTGCAAAAATATCCAGAATGGAACTGATTGTGGAGAAGATTTTTGAACGGGCGCAGAAGCATCCGGAGATTATTCCGGATCTGAAGAAACTGATGAATTATTATCTGCCCATGACAGTAAAGCTGCTGGATGCATATGAAGAAATGGATCAGCAGCCTGTGCAGGGAGAGAATATCCAGGCATCAAAAAAGGAGATAGAGGATACGCTGGATACACTGAATCAGGCATTTGAAAAACTTCTGGATTCTGTCTTTCAGGATACTGCGTGGGATGTTTCAAGTGATATTTCAGTGCTTCATACGCTGCTTGCACAGGAAGGTCTGACAGATGATGACTTTGCAAAAATGAAAAAGAACTGAAAATAAAAAAGGATAAAAAGGAGCGGCAGAGGACATGGGAAACGAATTTAAAGATTTTGAAATGGAAACACCATCATTAACACTGGAGCCGGATCTTGGAGAGCTTGAAAAGAAAGAAGAAGTGATCCCCCAAAAGCAGCTACAGAAGGAAGAAGTGCCTGTACTGACACCGGAAGAACAGAAAATGGTAAATGATTTTGCTGCAAAGATTGATATTGAGAATACTAATCAGATTCTTCAGTATGGTGCAGGAACCCAGAAAAAAATGGCGGACTTTTCTGATACAGCTCTTGAGAATGTAAAGACACAGGATCTGGGTGAGATTGGAGAACTGATCAGTAATGTTGTGGGAGAACTGAAAGATTTCGATGTACAGGAGGAAGGAAAATTCTTTGGATTTTTCAGAAAGCAGACTTCTAAGATTGAAAATCTGAAAAACAAATATGACAAAGCACAAGCCAATGTGGAGAAGATCACAGATTCTCTTCAGCAACATCAGGTGCGCCTTATGAAAGATTCTGCTATGCTGGACAAGATGTATGAACAGAACCTGAATTATTTTAAAGAACTTACCATGTATATCCTTGCCGGAAAAAAGAAACTGGAAGAAACCAGAAACGGAAAGCTTGCAGAAATGAAAAATAAGGCAGCTCTGAGCGGGCTTCCCGAAGACGCGCAGGCAGCCAGAGACCTGGATGAGAAATGCAGCAGATTTGAAAAGAAACTGCATGATCTGGAACTTACCCGTACGATTGCCATGCAGACAGCGCCTCAGATCCGGCTGATCCAGAATAATGATACGGTAATGGTTGAAAAAATACAGACAACGATTGTAAACACAATTCCATTATGGAAAAGTCAGATGGTGCTTGCTCTGGGAATTGCTCACTCTGCAGAAGCGGCACAGGCACAGAGACAGGTAACAGATATTACCAATGAACTTCTCAGAAAGAATGCAGAGACACTTCATATGGCAACGGTTGAGACAGCGAAAGAATCAGAGCGTGGAATAGTTGACCTTGAAACACTCCAGAAGACAAATGCAGATTTGATCCAGACTCTGGATGATGTGATGCGGATCCAGATGGAAGGCCGTCAGAAGAGACAGGCAGCAGAGATGGAAATGCATCGCATGGAAGAAGAACTGAAGAGAAAACTTCTGGAAATCAGATAACTGTTCAGCAGTAATTTATGGAATTGCTATAAATGAGAGAAGAGGAAAATTATGTACAGAGATCATACAAAAGTGATTCAGATCGGAGACAGAAAGATTGGCGGCGGCAACCCGATTTTAATCCAGTCCATGACAAATACAAAAACTGAAGATGTAGAACAGACAGTAGCTCAGATCCTGGCACTGGAGCAGGCTGGCTGTGATATTATCCGTTGTGCAGTACCGACTATGGAAGCTGCAAAAGCACTGAAGGAAATCAAAAAACAGATCCATATACCACTTGTGGCAGATATCCATTTTGATTATCGTCTTGCTATTGCAGCCATGGAAAACGGTGCAGATAAGATCCGGATCAATCCCGGAAATATCGGCAGTACAGAGCGAATCAAAGCAGTGGTTGATGTGGCAAAGGAGCGAGGAATACCCATTCGTGTTGGTGTAAACAGTGGTTCTCTTGAGAAAGAACTTGTGGAGAAATATCATGGAGTCACTGCAGAGGGACTGGTGGAGAGTGCGCTGGATAAAGTTCATATCATCGAAGACCTGGGATATGACAATCTGGTGATCAGCATCAAATCTTCGGATGTCCTTATGTGTGCAAAGGCTCATGAACTGATCGCGGAGAAGACGAATTATCCACTTCATGTAGGAATCACAGAAGCCGGAACTCTTTATTCCGGAAACATTAAATCTGCTATCGGACTGGGGATCATCCTGAATCAGGGAATCGGTGATACCATTCGTGTCTCTCTTACAGGAGCACCTTTAGAAGAGATTAAATCCGCAAAACGTATCCTGAAAACTCTGGGGCTTCGCAAAGGTGGCATAGAAGTTGTGTCATGTCCAACCTGTGGACGCACACAGATCGATCTGATCGGTCTTGCAAATAAGGTAGAAACCATGGTGCAGGATATCCCGCTTGATATTAAAGTAGCAGTTATGGGCTGTGTGGTAAACGGACCCGGAGAAGCAAAAGAGGCAGATATCGGAATTGCAGGCGGAGTTGGTGTGGGACTTCTGATCAAACATGGTGAGATCATAAAGAAAGTTCCGGAAGATCAGCTTTTGGATACGTTGCGGGAAGAACTTCTGAACTGGAAGTAACATTTGGAACGAAGACTTCCTGTCAGATCAACGAGGAGATTTTATTTTGGAAAAAGACTTTTTTGACGTATTTCCCAGCTTAAAAGTGAAGAAAGAACTGGAAGAACTGCTGGACATGGTTTTTGTGACCAGAGTGTCCTGCAATCCTTCCAGAACTCATATATGGGTGTATATAAAAAGTGAACGCTGGATTCATAAGAAGCATATCTTTGAACTGGAAGAACAGATAGAGAGACAGATTTTTGCAGGACTGAATGTAACAGTTACAGTTATTGAGAAATTCCGCCTTTCCGGTCAGTACAATCCTCAGAACTTTCTGGAAACTTACAGATCCAGCATGGAACTGGAACTGCGCAGCTACAATATGCTGGAATACAATATGTTCAGACAGGCGCAGATTTCTTTTCCCGGAGAAAATGATCTTCATATGATCCTTCCTGATTCTGTAATAGCCAGAGAAAAGAGCGGGATCCTGATCGAATATCTGCAGAAGGTTTTCTGCGAAAGATGCGGAATGGACTTAAAGGTGGAACTTGAGTTCAGGGAGACGCAGGAAAGTAAGTACCGTAAGAATGCAGCAGTGCAGATCGCTCAGGAAGTGGAAAATGTAATCCGTCATGCGAAATTAAACAGTAAGAATGAAGAGCCGGCTCAGTCTGAAGAAGCAGGAACAGCAGAGAAGAAAGCAGAGAAAAAGACTGATAAGGGACAGCAGGAAAAGAAGGACAAAAAAGCTGCATTTGCAGACCGCAAAGACAACAGGAAGGGAGATTTCCGGGGTGGATTCAGAAGGGACAGCAATCCGGATGTTATCTATGGAAGAGATTTCGAAGGAGAGCCTGTTGCACTTGAGACGATTACCGGTGAGATGGGTGAGGTGATCGTCCGCGGACAGGTTATGGAGGTTGAAGCCAGAGAAATCCGTAATGAAAAAACAATTCTTATCTTCCCGATCACAGACTTTACGGACAGTATTGTTGTGAAGATGTTTTTGCGCAATGAACAGGTGCCGGAAGTGACAGAACATGTAAAGAAGGGGGCTTTTCTGAAGTTTCGCGGTGTGACAACAGTAGACCGTTTTGACAGTGAACTGACTATTGCATCCATAGCCGGGATTAAGAAAATTGCCAATTTTACAACTGCCAGAGTAGATACCAGCCCACAGAAAAGAGTAGAGCTTCACTGTCATACAAAGATGAGCGATATGGATGGGGTTACGGATGCCAAATCTCTGGTGAAACGTGCTTATGAGTGGGGACATCCTGCCATTGCCATTACAGACCATGGGGTTGTACAGGCATTTCCGGAGGCAAATCACTGTTTCGATGCCTGGGGTGGATGTGTGCCGAAGGATTCTGATTTTAAGGTTCTTTATGGAATGGAAGGCTATCTGGTAGATGATTTAAAAGGTATGGTGACCAATGGAAAAGGTCAGAAGCTGAACGGTAGATTTGTGGTCTTTGATATTGAGACAACAGGTTTTTCTTCGCTGACCTGTCAGATCATAGAGATTGGCGCCGTACTGGTAGAAAATGGTGAGATTACGGACCGTTTTTCCACATTTGTAAATCCAAAGGTACCGATTCCTTTTCGCATTGAACAGCTGACCAGTATCAATGACAGTATGGTCATGGATGCCCCGACTATCGAAGAAGTGCTTCCGAAATTCCTTGAATTCAGTAAGGATGCGGTTATGGTTGCACACAATGCGGACTTTGATATGGGATTTATTATGAAAAACTGTGACAGACTGGGAATCGCACATGATTTTACTTATGTAGATACGGTCGGTATGGCCCGTTTCCTGCTTCCTGCATTGAACAGATTTAAGCTGGATACGGTAGCAAAAGCAGTTGGAGTTTCACTGGAAAATCATCACCGGGCAGTAGATGATGCCGCATGTACTGCAGAGATTTTTGTGAAGTTTGTAAAGATGCTGGAAGAGCGTGATATCCGGGATGTGGATATGCTGAATGAGCAGGGAGCTGTTTCTGTAAATACTATCAGGAAACTGCCGACCTACCATGTGATCATTTTTGCCAGAAATGAGACAGGGCGCATTAATCTGTATAAATTAGTGAGTCAGTCGCACCTGAAGTATTATCACAGACGTCCACGTGTTCCCAAAAGTGTGCTGGAGCAGTACAGAGACGGACTTCTGGTGGGAAGTGCCTGTGAAGCAGGGGAACTGTATCAGGCAATTCTGAGAAATGCACCGGATACTGAGATAGCCAGACTGGTAAATTTCTATGATTATCTGGAGATCCAGCCTGTTGGAAATAACAGATTTATGATAGCAGATGATAAGCATGATATGATCAGTTCCGAAGAAGACCTGAAGGAGATAAACAGGAAGATCGTTAAGCTTGGAGAGCAGTTTAAGAAACCGGTAGTTGCAACCTGTGATGTGCATTTCATGGATCCACAGGATGAGATTTACAGAAGGATCATTATGGCCGGAAACGGATTCTCAGATGCAGATGAGCAGGCACCGTTGTATTTACGTACCACAGAGGAAATGCTGGAAGAATTTGCCTATCTGGGAAGCGAGAAAGCAGAAGAAGTTGTCATTACAAATACAAATAAGATCGCAGATATGATTGAGAAGATATCACCTATTCATCCGGACAAATTCCCGCCGGTCATTGAGAATTCCGACCAGGATCTGAAGAATATCTGTTTTACAAAAGCGCATGAAATGTATGGAGATCCATTGCCGGAGATTGTGGAAAGCAGGCTTGACAGGGAACTGAATTCAATCATTTCCAATGGGTATGCCGTAATGTATATCATTGCACAGAAGCTTGTATGGAAGTCAAATGAAGATGGTTATCTGGTAGGTTCGCGAGGTTCTGTAGGATCTTCTCTGGCAGCTACAATGTCCGGTATCACAGAGGTAAATCCTCTGCCGCCGCATTATCTCTGTCCTAATCCGGACTGCAAATACAGTGATTTTGATTCACCGGAAGTAAAGCAGTATGCAGGTATGGCGGGGTGTGATATGCCGGATAAGATCTGTCCGAAATGTGGAACCAGGATGAAAAAAGAAGGGTTTGACATTCCTTTTGAGACATTCCTTGGATTCAAGGGAGATAAGGAACCGGATATTGACCTTAACTTTTCAGGAGAGTATCAGGCTAATGCACACAGATATACAGAGGTTATTTTTGGTAAGGGGCAGACATTCAAGGCAGGGACTATCGGTACGCTTGCGGAGAAAACTGCATTTGGTTATGTGAAGAATTATTTTGAAGAGCGTGGTGTGCATAAACGTTACTGTGAGATCAACCGCATCGTACAGGGATGTACAGGCGTGCGGCGTACAACAGGACAGCATCCGGGAGGCATTATCGTACTTCCTGTAGGTGAGGAGATTGAGAAATTTACTCCTGTCCAGCACCCTGCGAATGATGTGAACAGTGACATTATCACCACACATTTTGATTATCATTCTATTGACGGAAACCTGCTGAAGCTTGATATACTTGGACACGATGATCCCACTATGATCCGAATGCTGGAGGATTTAACGGGAATCAGTGCCAGGGATGTCCCCCTGGATCAGAGGGATGTCATGTCATTGTTTGCAAGTACAAAGGCTTTGAAAATTGAACCGGAAGATATTGGCGGATGTAAGCTCGGATGTCTGGGAATCCCGGAATTTGGTACAGATTTCGCCATGCAGATGCTTATTGACACCAAGCCGAAATACTTCTCTGACCTGATCCGTATTGCAGGGCTTTCTCATGGTACGGATGTATGGCTGGGTAATGCCCAGGTGCTGATCCAGGAGGGTAAGGCAACCATTTCCACAGCTATCTGTACCCGAGACGATATTATGATCTACCTTATCGGAAAAGGAGTGGAAAGTGGCCTTGCGTTTACGATCATGGAGAGCGTCCGTAAGGGAAAAGGTCTTCGTGATGAGTGGATCGAGACCATGAAAGAGCATGGAGTTCCGGACTGGTATATCTGGTCCTGTAAGCTGATCAAGTATATGTTCCCGAAGGCTCATGCAGCGGCGTATGTTATGATGGCATGGCGTATTGCTTATTGTAAGGTGTTTTATCCGTTGGCGTATTATGCGGCGTTTTTTAGTATTCGTGCAAGTGCGTTTTCTTATGAGATCATGTGTTTGGGGCGTGAGAAATTGGAATATCACTTGGCGGATTATAAGAAGAGGGCGGATACACTTTCGAAGAAGGAGCAGGATACGTTGCGGGATATGAGGATCGTGCAGGAGATGTACGCCCGTGGGTTTGATTTTCTGCCACTGGATATTTATACGGCGAAGGCCAGACATTTTCAGGTTGTGGGAGACAAGTTGATGCCTTCCATTAACAGTATTGACGGTCTGGGGGAGAAGGCTGCGGACTCGATCGAGGAGGCGGCGAAGGATGGGAAGTTCCTGTCCAAAGAGGATTTTAGGAACAGGACGAAGGTCAGTAAGACGATCTGTGATCTGATGGAGGAATTGGGGATCCTGAAGGGACTTCCGGAGTCGAATCAGTTGTCATTGTTTGATTTTTAAATTTCATAGTGGCTGGGGGGACGCGCCGGTGAGACTTCGGGCGCGAACGCTTAGTGGGATTCCGGGAGGGTTCCTCTAAGCTCCCAGAAAAATGCTAAGGGCGGAGGCCCGGGGACACAACTCGCAACTTGCGTTGCTCAGACAAGTGTCCCCGGGCCTCCAACGCATTTTCCTGCGAGCCAAGAGGAAGCCAGCTCCCTCCACCCAGGCGGTCTGTGCCCGGAGTTTCACCGGCGCTGTGTTGGCGGGAGTGAGGGATGAAGGGAAGGTTGTGGTGGGAGAGAGGAGGTGGCGGAAGCTGGACGATGCGCGGGGCCCTTTGGGCGCCGCGGCATCGCGAGGTTGTTGTGGCGGTGTGAGGACGTTGAGGGATCGTGAGGATGTGGGTAGTGTGAGGACGTTGAGGGATCGTGAGGATGTGGACAGTATGGGGACGTTGGGGGATCGTGAAGCATCTGAGGTTTTTATTCCTCTTGGAGAAGGCTGTCCAAGTATTGCTGGGTGGTCATGAGTTCGGTGTGGAGAGGGG
>OGCO01005043.1_pt1 | contig 13282 bp, 12 predicted proteins | sample 1570171 | NCBI WGS metagenome assembly OGCO01 (sample SAMEA4370583, study PRJEB24528) | human gut metagenome | reverse complement strand
AACAGAATGGAAGTGTCATGGCGTGGTATACGGACAAGGATAAGGATGGATTGTACGAAATGACGATCGGCCAGGAGGGAGGAGTCGTAGCAAATCCGAATTCCTGCTATCTGTTTTGTGACTTGAGCGATATAAATGGAATGGGGAATTTGTATACAAGCGGTGTGACAGATATGTCATATATGTTTTTGGATTATGGAGCAAATGGGAAGAATAGTGCTCTTGATCTGGAAGATAATTTTGATACATCCAATGTGAAACGAATGGATGGAATGTTTGCACATTTGGGGGCATATAGCGAGTATTATTCTTTACGTCTAGGAAAAGCATTTACGTTTAAAGGATTAGAAAAAGTGCCTTTGTTAATTTATTACAATACTCCAATGGATTTAAGAGGCACGGTATATGTTTCCTCAGATGAGGTAAGAGATTACATAACAAAAACGATAGAGGGGCAGAGTTTGGTTATGTATTATGAGGTTGTACAGGAAGTGGTTATGTTTTAAAAAGTATGCTGTACTAAAATACAAAATAGTATGAGGAGGAGTTTCCCATGAGAACAAAAAACATTGCAATGATCTTAACTCTGGCATTGACAGCAGGGCTCTGCCAGACAGCAGGTCCGTCGCAGGCGGCGACACCAAAGCTGAGTGCCAAAAACCTCACGATGAAGGTAGGGAAAACAGCTGCACTTAAGGTAAAGAAAACCAGTAAAAAAGCCAAATGGTCGATTGTGTCAGGAAAGAAAAACATTCGTCTTACGGCAAAGAAAAAAACGAGTGTAAAAGTAAAAGCAGTAAAAGTCGGAAAAGCAAAAATTTCCTGTAAGATTGGAAAGAAAAAACTGATTTGCAAGGTTAGTGTAAAGTCAGATATAAAAGAAAATGATGTTAAGATGGAGTATAATAATGTGGTGTTTACAAAAGATTTTGTTGAAAAAGTAAATAGCATTTCTTTTGGAAAAAAGATTGTAAAAGATAAGATGACACAAAGAAAATTATGTGCACTATTTACAAAGTTGAAATTTGAAGAGACATTGGAACTCAAAGGACTTCATAAAAAAGTGAATGTTAATGCAGAAACGTTAAAAGTAGGAGAACTTACACCGTTGATTTTTACATTATCGGATGGGACAAAATGTTATGTAGATAGTACGGAAAGCCAATTTGGTGTAACCACAGAAGGACAGACAAAATACTATAATGTTATAGAGGCAATTAACGAAAACGAGTTTTGGGAGAAGATAGATGAGTTGGTAGATCGTTATTGTGAGAAATAAATTTAATTGCTGTTTGTGAAAAAATGGTAATTTTGTAAAAGGTATGTTATACTAAAAAGCGAAAGCGAGGAAAAATTTATGAAAAAAACGATTCTATTTACGCTATTATTAATTCTATTTTTACTGCCAGCGAACTTCTCTCAAGCAGCAGAATTAACAGAGATCAATGAACAAAATTTTCCATCACAAGCATTGCGTGATTTTGCAGGAAAAATTGATCAGAATGGAGATGGAAAACTGAGTCTGGAAGAGCGTAATTGTGTTACGGAAGTGTCTGTCATGTGTGGAGAGTTAGATGAAACTCTTATTCAAAAAGAAGAGTATTCTTTTGCGGCAATCATATCGACAGTTAATGACAAAGATGTAAATGCAGGAGAACACATGAAGGAAGGTCAGAAGCTGTCCTTAAAGGGAATAGAGTATTTCGGACAATTGAAAAAATTGAAAATTTTAGGATACCGCTATACGCAAGGCTCCTTATTGAAAAATAAGAACCTAACGGATTTGTTTATTGGAGACGACAAACAGGTAGACACACATGCTCCAAAGAGGACAGAGGAGGCATTCGCATTTGGAAAAGAAGAATGGAAACAATTTAAAGAACGAATGCCGCTTCCGCAAATCAAGAACTTGTGTTTTGGCTGTGGATATCATTTTGATACGCTTTCATTGAAAGAAGCAGTCAATTTGGAAAAATTACAGTTCGGCTGTCCGGATAAAGAAACTGTTTTTTGCAAACCTTTTCAGATTACTGAGATTAAAAAACTGGATCTTAGCGCAAATAAAAATTTGAAAAGCCTTGTTTTACGAGATACAGAGACGAAAGTCCTGGATCTGCGGAAAAATAATAGAAAAATTGATTATAAGCGGAAAATATAAACGCCAGGATTATTTGACACCAATAAAAGATATCCATAAGAAGCGAAAATTAACAAGTTCTGACGTTAAAAAACTGCAGGAAGATTACCGAAAGCGTAAGGTAGGCAAGAAATATGTAATGTATGAGGGAGATATTTTGAGTGACAAGAAAAATCCGCTTGTAGAGGTAACGTATGCAACAAAAAAGAGTTTGGATATTAAGAAAATTAAAGTGGCAAAAGACAATAAAATTCGCCATTTGGAATTTACAGTGTCGAAAAAAGTTCCGGATCTGTCTGATTTTCAGTCATTGAAATATTTGCAGGTAAAAGGCGGAGAAAAGATACAAATCAGTAAAAAAACGTATAAACGTTATCAAAAGAAAAAATTATCTTTTTATGTGAGAGGAAGTCGAGCAAAATTTCAAAACATAAAAGTGGTTAGAAACAAAGTCTCTGTTCAGGCACCACTTTTGAGAGACAGGAGCTGGCTTTATAATCCACTTGCTTGGGATCAGGCGGATCCATTCCGAATGATGAATTAAAGTGATTGTCCCAGTGTTTTGAAAGGAACGGTAAGAGATTTGAAATTAAAAGGAACCAATGTGTATGGACGGCTGTACGTCGGCGGAATTGCCGGAAATCTTTTGTATGGAAAGATTGAGAATTGTAAGGTGTCCGGAACCGTAAAGGGTTACCATTATATCAATAAAATTGGTGCGTATTTTTGGGATGATGTAGAAGAATTTTAAAAGGAGGAAATTCACATTTACCAAGTGATTGCATAAAATACAAGTAACAAAACGATTTTGGTGAATGCGTTGAATACAACAACACCCCGTCCGGAGCTTTTTGCTTCGGTCACTTCTTCGGATACCGAAGGCTTATTGGATGTCAATGTTACTTCAGAAGTGAATAACCGCCCGATTGACGGTGCGAAGGTTCAGATAACGAGAGACAGTGATCCGGAACAGATCATTGAACAGACTACGACAAATTCCCTCGGGCAGATTCCTGAGCTGACACTTCCGGCACCGCCTGTAGATTACAGCATGGAGCCCGGAGCGAATAAACCATATGCCGAATATACGATTACGATTACAGCCCCGGGATTTGAACCGTTTCGCGTCAGCGGTGCCGAGATTTTTTCCGGGGAAACAGCGATTCAGAATGCTTCGCTTCTTCCTGCTTCGCCGACAATCAGCGGTGACACGGAACTTTATGTTATCCCGGATCATACGCTTTGGGGAGATTATCCGCCAAAGATTGCGGAAAATGAGATCAAATCCATTGATGAGACCGGCGAGATCGTACTGAGCCGGGTGGTTATTCCGGAATACATCGTTGTCCATAATGGACCGCCAAGCGACCGCTCCGCGAAAGATTATTATGTTCCATACCGCGATTATATTAAAAATGTAGCGAGCAGCGAGATTTATTCGACTTGGCCGGAAGCGACGTTACAGGCGAATATTCTGGCAATCCAGTCATTTACGTTGAACCGTGTTTTTACGGAATGGTATCGCAATAAAGGATATGACTTTACAATCACAAGCTCGACCGCTTACGATCATAAATGGATTCCAAACCGCAATGTGTTCGAAAGCATTTCGAATGTGGTGGATGAGATCTTTAGTAATTATCTTTCCCGTCCGGGTGTATTGCAGCCGATTTTGACGCAGTATTGTGATGGAAAAAATGTTACCTGTCCGAACTGGATGAGCCAGTGGGGCAGCAAATCTCTGGGAGACCGTGGGTATACGGCGATTGAGATTCTTCGGAATTATTATGGAAGTTCCATGTATATCAATGCGACCGATGTGATTTCGGGCATTCCGTCTTCGTATCCGGGTTCGCCGCTTCGTGTCGGAGATTCCGGCGATAAGGTGCGCCAGATACAGGCACAGCTCAATGTCATCTCGGATGCATACCCGCTTATTCCGAAAATTGCGGAGGATGGAATCTTTGGCCCGGAGACCGAAGAGGCTGTCAAAACCTTCCAGAAAATCTTTAAATTAACACAGGATGGGATCGTTGGTTTCCAGACCTGGTATAAAATTTCAGAAATTTATGTCGGTGTGAGCCGAATTGCAGAGGGCGTGGCTAGATAGCTGCGCCTTTTTCATTTGAATCACCGGTTGATAACTATACTTTTTCGGATTCCAGTTCTTTTAGCAGATGAATTTTTAAATCGGTTATATGCTGTCGGAAATAATTCATATTGGAAGCTTCAAAATTAAGAATTCGGTTCAACTTATAGTGCAGTGCTTGTAATAAATGGGGATTTTTTATTATGTGAAGTTTGTTGTCGGAACCAAGATGTTCTTCTGAAATATATTTATCTGTTATGGGAATCGCATCTGAAATAAAAAATATTGATTTATTTGTAGTTCTTCCTATATGGTAATAGCAGCATCTAAGATCTTTGGTGGGTTTATTCATAAAAGATTTAATTCGTTCCATGGCTTTATCATCTCTATGATTGACTTTCCCAACAGGGATTGCCCAATATAAATCAGGGTGTTCCGTTGATTGCATTAAGCAAACGATGGGGCGTTTCTTTTGATCGTTCCATTCGCCACCTAGATTTCGGATTAGTTGTTTGAAATCTTCGGTAATATAGTACATTCCGTTTTTAATCATATCTCTCCTTTATGTAAAAGAGCCAATGTAAAACATTAGCTCTTATAACAATGTTTCTTTGTCGCACATTGTGAAGCGTGTTTGAATAAGCAATGTTTGAGCACACATTGCGAAGTGCCTTTGCATAAACAATGTTTCTTTGTCGCACATTGTGAAGCGTGTTTGTCACAGAAATCTTTTTGATTTCTTAGTCATATTATACACAATTACAAAGAAAAAGCAATTGTGAATCATTAACAAAAATATTTGTAAGGGTTTGTATGGTTTTACATTTTAAACAAGAGAAAGTATTTGCATACTTTACCAAAAAGGTGTATAATAAACCCGATTATATTTTAGGAGGAACACTCATTATGTTGGATATCAAATTTTTACGGGAAAATCCGGATATTGTAAAACAGAATATCAAAAATAAATTTCAGGACCGCAAACTTCCTCTTGTAGATGAAGTGATCGCATTGGACAAAGAGAGCCGTGCAACTCAGCAGGAAGCGGACGAGCTGCGTGCGAAGAGAAAGAAAATTTCAAAAAATATCGGCGGTTTGATGGCACAGGGTAAAAAAGAAGAAGCAGAAGCTTTGAAGGCAGAAGTCGCACAGGGTGCAGAGCGTCTTGCTGAATTGGAAAAGAAAGAGTCAGAACTGGCAGAAAAGATTAAAGAGATCATGATGACGATTCCGAATATCATTGATCCAAGTGTGCCGATTGGAAAAGATGACAGTGAAAATGTTGAGATTGAACGATTTGGGGAACCGGTTGTGCCGGATTTTGAAATTCCATATCATACGGAAATTATGGAAAAATTTGATGGAATTGATTTGGATGCAGCACGTGATGTGGCCGGAAACGGATTTTACTATCTGATGGGTGACATTGCCAGACTTCATTCGGCTGTGATCTCTTATGCAAGAGATTTTATGATTGACCGTGGATTTACATATTGTGTACCACCTTTTATGATCCGCAGTAACGTAGTAACCGGTGTAATGAGTTTTGATGAGATGGATGCCATGATGTACAAGATCGAGGGCGAAGACCTTTATCTGATCGGTACAAGTGAGCACTCTATGATTGGTAAATTTATCGATAAGATCCTGCCTGAGGAAAAACTGCCTCAGACGTTGACAAGCTATTCTCCTTGCTTCCGTAAAGAAAAAGGAGCGCATGGAATCGAAGAACGTGGTGTATACCGCATTCACCAGTTTGAAAAACAGGAAATGATCGTGGTATGTAAACCGGAAGAGAGCAAAATGTGGTTTGACAAATTGTGGCAGAACACAGTGGACTTGTTCCGCTCTTTGGACATCCCGGTTCGTACACTGGAGTGCTGTTCCGGTGACCTCGCAGATTTGAAAGTAAAATCCATTGATGTAGAGGCATGGTCCCCACGTCAGAAGAAATATTTCGAAGTGGGAAGCTGTTCGAATCTTGGAGATGCACAGGCACGCCGCCTGAAAATCCGTGTTGTGGGAGAAAATGGAAAATATTTTGCTCACACATTAAACAATACGGTAGTAGCGCCACCTCGTATGCTGATCGCTTTTCTGGAAAACAACTTGAATGCAGACGGTTCGGTTAATATTCCAAAAGCACTGCAGCCGTACATGGGCGGAAAAGAAAAAATTGAAGCATAATCAAAAATGATAGAATACATAAGAGGAGCTATACTCTGCGCGGCGGAGATGGTTCCTTTTGTGCCGAGAAAAGGGGAAATGGATGAAAAAACTAAAATCACTTGGTTTTGCCGTAATATATCTTTTGATACCGATTGTACTCCAGCTTACATTGTCAGCGATGATATCTTTTCACATTGTGGCGGTTCGTCTGCTTCATGGTGTGGAGTATGATGCGGACAAGCTGGAAGCCTGGATCTCTTCCGCGCAGATCAATATGATCCTGATCATGCTTGTCAATGCGACCATTATTGTGGGCGTTGGTATCTGGTACTGGTATTTGCGAAAAGTGCATCAGCCGGTAAAAGAGACTGGAAGATACCGCAGGATTTTGAGTCCGCAGGCAATTGTGACGATCCTGTTTTTGGCATTTGCCTCCCAGTTTGTGTGCAACATTTTGATGAGTGTATTTCAAAATTTGTTTCCGGCAATTTATGCCGATTATATGAAACTTGCCGATACCATGAGTCTGAAAACGATGCCGGCACCGGCAATGATCGCGATTGTAGGCATTTTTGGACCGATTGCGGAAGAACTGGTATTTCGAGGTATGGTATTCCGGACACTGCGGAAGGGCTTTCCCTTTGCTGTGGCAGCACTTCTTTCCGGAATATGCTTTGGTATCTACCATATGAACTGGGTGCAGGGCGTGTATGCTTCCTGCCTCGGAGTGGTTTTGGCTTTTGTATATGAGCGTACCCGGAGTATATTGGGCGCGGTATTATTTCATATGTTTTTTAATTGCAGCAGTTATTTGCTGGAGCTGTTGGGGGATGTATTGCCGGACGGTGTGCTTGGTTTGGTGTATTTGATCGCAATGGCAGTTTCCGTGGTAGCTTTTATCCCATTATTGAGAAAGGTGGCGCGGTTATTCCCGGTACCGAAAAAGAAGCTGCAAAAAAGAGAAGAAACATCGATGATTCAGGAGGAAGAAGACGATGAGAACGTTTGAAAAATCAGATAAATTACATGGTGTATGTTATGACGTGAGAGGCCCGGTACTGGATGAGGCCAAAGAAATGGAACGCCGCGGCGAGACGGTACTTCATCTGAATATCGGAAACCCGGCACCATTTGGATTCCGTGCACCGCAGATTGTGCTGGATTCCATGGAGGAAGCGCTGGCAGATCCAATGAGCCAGGGATACAGTGATTCAAAGGGACTTTTGGAAGCGCGTGAAGAAATTTTACAATATCATATGGAAAAAGGACTTCCGGGACTTTCCCTGGATCATATTTATATCGGAAATGGTGTCAGTGAGATGATTTCTTTGTCTCTTCAGGCATTGTTAAATAATGGGGATGAAATTTTGATCCCGGCACCGGATTATCCGTTGTGGACAGCGGCAGCTAAACTTGCCGGTGGAAATCCGGTTCATTACATCTGTGACGAGAGTTCGGGGTGGTATCCGGATATTGAAGATATGGAGAAAAAGATCACGGATAAGACAAAAGGAATCGTCGTGATCAATCCAAACAATCCGACCGGAGCCTTATATCCGAAAGAAATATTGGAAAAAATTGTAGAATTAGCGAGAAAACATGAATTGATGATCTTTGCGGATGAAATTTATGACCGCCTTGTACTGGATGGCAAAACCCATACATCGATTGCTTCCCTTGCGCCGGATATTTTCGTAGTAACTTTCAATGGTCTTTCGAAATCTCATCGTATCGCGGGATTCCGAAGCGGCTGGATGGTTCTCAGCGGAGATCTTTCCAAAGCAAAGGGCTATATCGAGGGTGTCAATATGCTTTCCTCGATGCGTCTTTGTGCCAATGTTCCGGCGCAGCACGTTATCGCACCGGCACTCCGCAACCGTCCGGAAGTGGACGACCTGCTTCTGCCGGGAGGACGTATTTACGAGCAGCGCAAAGTAATCTGCGATGCGATTGCAGAAATCGACGGTTTGTCCGCTGTGACACCGGAAGCAGCCTTTTATATTTTCCCGAAGATTGATGCTAAACGTTTCCATATTTTGGATGATGAAAAATTTGCCCTGGATTTTCTTCGTGAAAAGCATGTCCTTTTGGTTCACGGACGCGGCTTTAACTGGGAGGCACCGGATCATTTCCGTATCGTATATCTTCCGGAAGTGGCCGTTTTGGATGAGTGCATGACGAAAATGAAAGAATTTTTGGCGGATTATCAGCAAAAATAACGGGCATTCAATCGTTACTTGCAAAAATAGAAAATATTTAGTATACTGAGAACGTCAGGAGGTGATGACGTGGCATTGCGCGTAGGCGATATCGCTGCAGAAAATTATGTGCAGCAGACGAAAAAACAGAATACAGCGGCAGGGACAACCATAACGCCCTTTTCTAAAATGATGGAAGAGGAGACGAAGAAGGTCACTCAGGAGAAAGAGGCGTCATCGGCACAGACGACATCGCAGACAGCTTCTGCCGGAAGTGTGGCAAAGACCACGGGGACGACAGGAACGGTAAAAAGCGATGGAACATTGACGACGACATTAGATGACATCTTTAAGAGAGCGTCGGAAAAATATGGTGTATCGTATGATTTCTTAGTGGCAGTAGCCAAAGCAGAGTCGGATTTTAATCCCAAATGTGTTTCTTCGGCAGGAGCCAAGGGAATTATGCAGATCATGCCATACGAGGCCAAAGAACTTGGCGTAGACGATGTATTTGATGCCGAGCAGAATATTATGGCATCGGCCAAACTGCTCGCGGCACATTTGAAAAAATTTAACGGAGATACCACTCTGGCAGCGGCGGCATACAATGCCGGCAGCGGAAGAGTGCAGCAATATGGCGGGGTTCCTCCGTTTACGGAGACACAGAATTACGTCAAAAAAATTGCAAAATATATGAAAGAAGGTGTCAAAGCACCGGACAAGACGGTAACCGTGGCACCGAATAAATTGAGCGGTGATGTGACGAAAAGCCAGAGTACGGCAGCGTCAGAGAGCCGGCAGACGACGGCACAGACAACTCAGACGACATCTGTAGTGCAAGATGCAGCAGCCGCAACGGACGAAGAGCTGAATCAGACGATGGTAGCCGTCGGAAGCGGTGCTTCGGCGGTGACAATGACCTATGGGGCTTACCAGAGATATTTGGAACTGGGCAGCCTTGGGGTCGGATGACAGCAGTCCGGGAAAATTCCCGGAGCCAATGAGTTTAAAAGAAGGAGAATTTAAAAATGAGCAAGAAACCAACCGTATTGATGATCTTAGATGGTTATGGAATGAGTGACAAAGTAGAAGGAAATGCGATTGCACAGGCAAAGACACCGGTTATGGACAAACTTATGGCAGAATGTCCGTTTGTACTGGGACAGGCAAGTGGTATGGCCGTTGGACTTCCGGAAGGACAGATGGGAAATTCGGAAGTAGGACATACAAATATGGGTGCCGGACGTATCGTATACCAGATGTTAGTTAAAATCAGTAAATCCATTCAAGATGGAGACTTTTTTGAAAATGAAGCATTGAAAAAAGCTGTTGAGAATTGTAAAAAGAATGATTCTGCGCTTCATTTGATGGGACTTCTTTCTCCGGGCGGTGTACACAGCCACATGGAGCATTTGTATGGCTTGCTTGAACTGGCAAAGAAAAATGGAATTGATAAAGTGTATGTTCATGCTTATCTTGATGGACGTGACGTGCCACCATCATCGGCAGCAGAATATATGGAAGAAGCCGTAGCAAAGATGAAAGAAATCGGTGTCGGAACCGTAGCTACGATCTCCGGTCGTTTTTATGCGATGGATCGTGACAATGCATGGGATCGTGAAGAAAAAGCTTATGCTGCACTCGTGTATGGAGAAGGGGTAGAGGCATCTGATCCGGTACAGGCGATCAAAGATTCTTATGCAAATGACGTGACAGACGAGTTTATGCTTCCTACTGTTGTAGATAAAAACGGAATGATCAAGGAAAATGACAGTGTGATCTTCTTTAACTTCCGTCCGGACCGTGCAAGACAGCTTACCAGAGCATTTGTAGATCCTGATTTCACAGGATTTGAGCGCAGAAATGGATATTTCCCACTTACCTTTGTATGCATGGCACAGTACGATGCGCAGATGCCAAATGTACTCGTTGCATACCCACCGGAAGAACTCAAAATGACATTTGGCGAGTATCTGTCAAAACATGGAAAAACACAGCTTCGTCTGGCTGAGACACAGAAATATGCACATGTTACTTTCTTCTTTAACGGTGGAGAAGAAACACAGTTTGAAGGAGAGGATCGTATCCTTGTAAATTCTCCAAAGGTAGCGACATTTGACTTGAAACCGGAAATGAGTGCGTATGAGGTTTGCGATAATCTCGTGGATTCTATCAAATCCGATAAGTACGATGTTATTATCATCAACTTTGCAAACCCGGATATGGTAGGACACACCGGAATCATTGAAGCAGCGATCAAAGCAATCGAAGCAGTAGATGAGTGCGTAGGACGAGCAGTAAAAGCAATCGATGAAGTGGATGGACAGCTCTTTATCTGTGCGGATCACGGAAATGCGGAAAAACTGATTGACGAAGATGGTGAACCGTTTACAGCACACACAACGAACCCGGTACCATTTATCATTTATAACTATGATGAAAATTACACATTGCGTGAGGGCGGCTGTCTGGCAGACATTGTTCCGACTCTGATCGAAATGATGGGAATGGAGCAGCCGGCAGAAATGACCGGAAAATCTTTATTGGTTCGTAAATAAGAGAAAATATCAGGCCCCCGGTTTCGGATGATGGGATGGCAGTGTGCTGTCGCCAGCCGCAACCGGGGGCTTTTGCAGTAAAAGCCCGGTAAGCGACTGTCCGGCTTATATTGATACAGGGAGGCAACAATGGCAAAAAAAGTAGTAGTTGGAATGTCCGGTGGAGTGGATTCTTCCGTGGCGGCATATCTTTTGCAAAAACAGGGATATGAGGTTATCGGCGTTACGATGCAGATATGGCAGGAAGATGATGTCTGTACATTGGAAGAAAATGGAGGATGCTGCGGACTGTCTGCGGTGGAAGACGCAAGACGTGTGGCGGAACGCCTCGGAATACGATATTATGTGATGAACTTCCGGCAGGAATTTCAGAAAAATGTAATTGATTACTTTACAAAAGAATACCTGAACGGAAGAACACCTAACCCGTGTATTGCCTGCAACCGTTATGTGAAATGGGAAGCACTTTTGCAGAGAAGTCTTTCCATCGGAGCAGACTATATCGCAACAGGACATTATGCAAGGATTGATAAACTTCCGAATGGAAGGTATGCAATCCGAAGATCTGCAACGCTTGCGAAAGATCAGACTTATGCACTTTATAATCTGACACAGGAACAGCTGGAACATACATTGATGCCGGTTGGAAATTATTCAAAAGATCAGATCCGTGAGATGGCAGAAAAAATCGGACTGCAGGTGGCAAATAAACCGGATAGTCAGGATATCTGTTTTGTTCCGGATGGAGACTATGCATCTTTTATTGAAGAAAACGCAGATGCTCCGATTCGTCAGGGAAATTTCGTAACACCGGATGGGAAGATCCTTGGAAAACACAAAGGAATCATTCATTATACAGTAGGACAGCGTAAAGGACTTGGGCTTGCATTAGGGTATCCTGCATTTGTACTGGAGATTCGTCCGGAGACAGATGAAGTTGTAATAGGAACTTATGAAGAATCACTGACTTATACGTTACGTGCAAATGAACTGAATTTTATGAGCGCAGAGGATATTACAGAACCAATCCGGGTGTTTGCAAAAATCCGCTACAATCATAAAGGGGCCTGGTGTACAGTGGAGAAGACAGGCGAAGATGAGATTACCTGTACATTTGATGAACCAATCCGTGCAGTGACACCGGGACAGGCAGTTGTTCTTTATGATGGTGAGTATGTATTAGGAGGCGGCACAATATTATGATAACATGTGATGCTCATATGCATACAAGATTTTCAGAAGATAGTGATGCATCTGTACATTCCATGCTTGATGCAGCGGTGAATAAAGGAATGCAGGCAGTCTGCATCACGGATCATCTTGATAAAGACTTTCCGGAAACACCGGATTTTCCGGCGGGGGCATTTATGTTCGACCTAGATGAATATTTCAGCAGACTGACGCAATTAAAAACAGAATATCAGAAGAAACTGGAAGTCCGAATCGGTGTAGAGATCGGACTTCAGCCACACTTGGGAGAATATTATAAAGAACTGACAGAAAAATATCCGTTTGATTTTGTGATCGGTTCAGTACATCTTATCCATGGACAGGATCCGTATTATCGCGGATTTTTCGAAGGCCGGAGTGATGAAGAGGCTTATCGTGAGGCATTTCAGGTGACAATTGAAAATCTGAAAAAAATAGATTCCTTCGATAGCCTGGGGCATCTGGATTATGTTGTCCGTTATGGCGCACATCAGGCAGAAGCATATTCTTACAGAAAATATGCAGAAGAGATCGATGAGATACTAAAACATCTGATCAGTCATGGTAAAGGACTTGAGATGAACATGGCGGGAATGAAATATGGACTTGGATTTCCAAATCCACATCCGGATGTGATCAGAAGATATAAGGAACTTGGTGGTGAAATTGTCACAATCGGAGCAGATGCACACAGATCGGAACATGTAGCTTTTGACTATGAACAGGCGCGAGAGATACTTACAGGCTGCGGTTTTAGTTATTATGCAGAATTTAAGGGGCGGAAACCGGTATTTAGGAGAATTGTTCCATAAAATTAGAATTATATGGATTTAAGACTTGAATTTTTGTTCGTGTTTTAGTACAATAAATCTAGTTGATGAATATTTAACAATTATCGCTTTGTTAAATTCATCGCCATGGC
>OGCO01005042.1_pt1 | contig 13288 bp, 14 predicted proteins | sample 1570171 | NCBI WGS metagenome assembly OGCO01 (sample SAMEA4370583, study PRJEB24528) | human gut metagenome | reverse complement strand
AGTTTTTTTCTTTTGTTTTGCCCTTTCCTTAAGGACAAGTATAACTATACCATCTAAAAATTATATCGTCAACACTTTTTTAAATTATTTTTTTATTTTTTTAATAAATAAAGTAAAGTACTTCATATATCCTGGCTTACTATTGATTAATAAGTTTATATTCTATGTTTATAATTTTATATTTTATTCATAATATATAAATAAAAATAATTGTTAAATTTTCTTTAAGAATATATCTGATTTTGTACATAGAGAGTATAATATTAGTATAATACTATTCAAAAACTCAAACTTTTTTAATAATAACTAAAAACATACTTTACTTATTTTATTTTGGGAGGTCTTTTATGAACAATTATCTTAGGGAACCCGTAAATGGTTTTACCCACTTAGCTGGTGCAATATTATCATTTATAGGATTACTTGCATTAGTAATAAAAACAGCTTTACAAGGTCATTCTACTATAGCTTTAACAGCAGTAATAATTTTCGGAATAAGCATGATTCTTTTATATGCTGCTTCTGCTACTTATCACTTAGTCGTTTCTAGTGATAAGGTTATTAGTTTCTTAAGAAGGTTAGACCATGCTATGATTTTTCTTTTAATAGCTGGATCGTATACTCCTTTTTGTTTAATTGCACTTAAAGGTGTTACCGGATGGGTTTTATTCAGTATAATAATAACTATCGCCATAGTTGGAATAAGTTTTAAATTAATTTGGTTTAATTGCCCTAGGTGGCTTTCTACAAGTATTTATGTACTAATGGGATGGATAGCTGTATTCCTAATGGGCCCACTAAAAAGAGCTCTATCTACACAAGGTTTATCACTACTTATAATCGGAGGTGTGTTCTATACTATAGGAGCTGTAATTTATGCTACTAAACCAAATTTTCTAAAGTCTAAATATTTAGGTTTCCATGAAATATTCCATATATTTATAATGCTCGGTACTCTAACTCACTTTTTATGTGTATTTAAGTATGTAATATAGTATACCTATCAAACTTATAAAAGCGTGATTCATACATAGTTATGAATCACGCTTTTATAAGTTTCTATACACCTCATATTATTAATTATACATATAAAACTATATATTCATATTCAATAAGTCATTTATTTTCTTCCATTTAACATAGAGTTTTTTTAATTAATAGATAAAATGCACATATTAATATTTTTTCTAATATATATATTATTAAAGCAAATTTATAGTATTTATGTATATTCTTTTGGGAGGTGTAATTTAATATGAATTTTGATATGTATTCAAATAAGCAATATAATGATGATTTGGATGCTAGCTATATATACCCTAGACCTTATATAGATCCTATGATGTATGTAAACTCCAGTGGTATGCAAATGAATCCAAATACAATGGGCGGATATATGACTTATATGAACCCTTTTATGTATAATCCTTTTATGTATCCAAATCCTATCGATTCCGAGGAGTATGATGAGGAATATAATCAAGATGATATGTATATTGATATTATGCAACAACAAATGCAACCTATGATGCCTGGAATGATTCCACCTAATATGATGCAAATGATGATGCAGATGATGATGAGTGGACAAATGCAACCTATGCCTTGCATGATGATGCCTGGAATGACTCCTATGACACCTTATATGATGATGCCTGGAATGACTCCTATAAATATGGAGGAATTTGATGAGGAAGAAATGTAATTTTTTTATAATAGATAGTATAAGAAATTTATATCTGTCTATAATATAAATGTATTCCTCATAATATTCCCCCAATATTATAAATACAAAATAAAGCCATGAATAATCATTCATGGCTTTATTTAATTTACCTTAATCTAAAAAATCATAGAAGTCATTTGATTCTGATTCAACAAAATCATATAATACATTTTCTTCAAAGTATAACTCTTCTTTAATATCTAGATATTCTTTATAATTACACTGCAATATCTTATTTATATACTTTCTATCTTTATCACTATAAGTTCCTACGAAAAATTCATTTTCCATTTGATAGTATATCGCTTTAATATCATTATTAATTACATATACATTCTCCTTAACATGATCATTATTAAAATTAAACCTTGTAAAGAATGTACCATTTTCCATATCACTTTTTAATACAAATGGATTATCTTTATAAAATATATCTAGAAATTCATCTACTCTATTTATAGAGTAAATACTTACAAACTCAGGCTTAGATATCTCATCAAAAACCTCAAAATCAAATATAGGCTCTTTATCAGTTACAACCATAGAGCTTATTTTAAATCCATCTTGATTTTCTTCTATACTAAAAGCTATCTTAGATGTATAATATCCATCATTATCTTCATATAAAGCTTCACTTATATATCTTTTATTACCTTTAGGTATTACAGTATTTTTTAATAATGTTCCATTTATATTTGTTATATGCATGTTTGCTATTTCTTCACTACTAGAGAAATATCTTAGGCTTTCTCTATCCCAAGCTATAAACCTCATAGTCATATAGTTTATAAATTCTACCTCATCTTTTATAGGTTTACATATCTTCATATATATATCTTCTATATTTAAGTTAGTTTCATATTTATTTATAATATCTATGTACTCCTCAACTTCACCTGGAAGAGGTTTTTCATAATATGAATTTTTATTACCAAAATATTTAACCAAAAATAAGGCCTCATCTTCAGATATTCTTATTCTATCTGATCCTAATCCACCCATAAGTCTTTCTTCTTCTCTATGTGCTTCATCTTTTGTAGGATTTTTTAAGCTAACATAATCAGCTAATCCAAGACCTTCTGCATCTAGTAAAAAGTATTGTACTATTTTATCCTGTTTATCTTCCCAATTTATTAAAAGTCCCATTGTCCCCATAAGCCTTGAGTTTGTAACCTTTGCAAAATTAAATTTCATTAAATCACATCCTTATTATCATATATACCTTTATTATTTTCTTCAATTTAACGAATTAATCATAATTAAGACACATGTTTTTGAATATACTATAAACTAACTATACTTTCATTAAATAATAAAAATAATTCTAAATTATTTTATATAATTTTACAACTCATCCATTTTTTATAATATAATAAAATAAACGGTTAATCGAGGTGATTTTATGGGAAAAATAGCAGCTTTTTTTGATATAGACGGTACTCTTTATAGAGATTCTCTTATGGTTGAACATTTTAAAAAATTAATTAAATATGATATAATCGACCAAAAAGCATGGTTTGAGCATGCTAGAGATACTTTTATGGACTGGGATAAGAGACAAGGTCACTATGATGATTACTTAGATGAAATATGTGATCTATATGTAAAATCCTTAATCGGATTAGATAAAACTTGTATAGATTTTACTAGCGATCAAGTAATAAAGTTAAAATCTGATAGAGTATATAAATATACTCGTTCAAGAATAAAATGGCATTTAGATAATAATCATATTGTAATTTTCATATCTGGAAGTCCAGGTTTTTTAGTCGAAAAAATGGCTAAAAAATATAATGTAACTGATTGTATCGGAAGTAACTATCTTTTTGAAAATGAAATGTTCAATGGTACGGTTATACCTATGTGGGATTCAAGAAGTAAGAATACTGCTATAGATAGTTTTGTAGAAAAGTATGATATTGATTTAAATAAATCCTATGCATATGGTGACACTAATGGAGATATTAATATGTTAAGAAGAGTTGGGAATCCAATTGCTATAAATCCAACTAAAGAACTTTTATCTCATATTGCAAGTGATCCTGTTATTTCAAAAACTAGTCAAATAATAGTTGAAAGAAAAGATATCATTTATTCTTTATCACCAAATGTAGATATACTTGACATATAATTATAATAAAAAGGATTATCTCATTTAAATTAATTACCTTGAGGTACTCCTTTTTTAATTACTAATGGAGGGATGTATAATGAAATCTAGTATAAAAAAAGATTTAGATACTTTAAGTAAAAATTTATATTTAGAATCACCGGATTTATGGATAGAGTTTTTAGATAAAGTTAATTCAGGAATATTTGATGAACTCGTTCTGTTTTTTGCAACTAAATACAACTATATTTCTATAGTAAAATATGCTATAGACAATAACCTTATAGATATTAACTCAAAGTCTAGAAATAAAGAATTTGCTACTATTTATGACCATTTAGTTTACGTAGCAAGACAAAACAACTATAAAGATTTTTCTGATTACTTTAGTAATTTAAAAAATCCAAATAAAGAAATATCTCAAAATAACGAAAATGATAAATCAAATATTTTTGAAGTTGGTTATATAGTTTGTGAAAACAAGATATTTAAGTTTTCACCTGAGGAAAATAAACCAGTAGAAATCGCTAAAGAAGACCTTAATTCTGTAATTTGTTGCAACTGTAACTCTTTAATTGAAAATACTACTCCTAAGGATTTAGAGGCTCTATGTAATATCACTACTTGTATAAACTGTAAAAATGACCTAAGAAGTACAGGTATAATAGATAAAAGAAGCTTAATTTATAATAAAGACTCAAATAAATTTGATTTAGGAGAGACTTACTACGCATGTGGTAAATGTGAGAAAGCTATAAGCGATCAACAAAAGGATTACTTTAAATTAAAATAAATAATAAAAAGAGATATGAATTATAACATATAAATAATAACTCATATCTCTTTTTATTATATCTGTTTTATTATTTTTCTTAGTCTTGCGTTGTAATATTCTATAAATAAACTATATATATTATCATATACAATGAATAATACTTCAAAAATTAATACTGTAAATAAATTTACAGGTATATAAACAAATGGCTTTAATATAAAGTACACTATTAAAATTGCTACATTAGCAAATAATATTTTAAGAAAATACTCTATATATACAGGTCTATCTCTTTCAATAATATATTTTATCAAACCGTATATTCCAAATGTAAAAGTGTTTAATACCCATTGAAATTTACTATTAATTACTATAAAACCTAAAATAACTGATGCTATATAAAAAACAAAACCACTCTTAGGACCATATTCCATTATTATTATAGCTATTGGAAGTGATGCTAAGCCCATAAGAAATAATGTGTTAATCGGTATAACATTTATTAGTAACAATAAAATCAAGTTTATCGCTAATAGTATCCCACTATAGGCTATTTTTCTACTCATTAAATCACCCTTAGAAACAACTCACTAAATCTCCACCGAAGCATTCACAACATGAATCTAAACACCATAGTTTCATACAATCTTCACAGCAATCATCACCTAAGCAACAACAACAATCATCACAACAGCAGCAACAACATCCACCTAAGTCAGAACGTCTCCTTCTATTATAGTTATAAGATCTATCCCTATAATCATCTCTATAAAAGTTATAACTTTCTAAAAGAGCTTTATAGTCCTTATTTTCAGGATCCATCTCTGAAGCTTTTGTTATACTCTCTTCACCTTCTTCATAATATCCCAAATTCATAGCAGATAATGAATTTAGATAGTACCATTTAGAACATCTTTCACTTATACTTTTTAAAGCATTGTAAGCTTTCTCAAACTCACTATTATCAATAAGTTCCTTTATATTTATAAATTTATTATCATATACATTACTATACATTTATTTAATACCCTCCTCTAATATATTTTGATATCTTAGGTATACTCCTGAATATACGATATTCTCTATTATTGCTGTATTAGTTTTTAGATTTAAGTTATCGATTCTTCTACCTACCATTCCCAATGTCATACTTATTAATTTATCTACTCGTACTTTTAACTCTTCTCTTCTGTCTATGTACCCTATAAAAGGATTATACCTACCTTTTTTATAATCTTTCTCTAAATCCTCATAGGCATCTAATAAGTATATATATTTGCCTATGTTAAATCCAATCTGCCTTAAGTCCTTTTCAAATTCATCTTCTTTATATGCAAATATCTCTGCCATTAAGTTTCCAAATGTATTTGACACTAAATCAATATTAGTATTGTTTTCTTGTTCTAGATTATATAGTGTTTCTAATTGACCTTTTATAAATTCAGCTTTTTTAGGATATTTTTCATAAGCAGATTTTAATCTTCCTTTGTATATAGTATATGCAACTTTATCTTTTAATCCATTATCATCTTTTAAATTATCTTCTAATTTATAATATGTTAAAAGTACATTCATACTTGCTGCATATTCGGTTATTTCATTTATTATCTTTTTTTTCTTTTTAAATGGATTTGTTATACACCCTTCCTCTATTATAGTAGATTTTGGTTTATATACTGCTGTTAATATTAATATCAAGAATGTTATATCATAATTTAAAGATAATCTAGATATTTCACCATGATTATCTTTTAAATACTTACATAAACCACAATAATAACCTCTATAATGTTCATATTCTCTAAAAGTTAAATCCATTTTGTTTATTTTTACATATCCAAACATAAACATTCCTTTCTAGTATATAAATATAATATTTATATTACTATAGGTATAAATTCTACTTCATAGCATTTATATCTATAAATATTTTTATCAATTAATTTTAATGAGTCATAATAGCGTTCATTATCTAATATCTTAAGCTTTGCCATAGATATAGGTAGATTAAATCTTCGTGGTCCAACTGACCCAGGATTTATATAAAGTATACCTTTATCCTCATATATATTACTTTTATGAGAATGACCATATACAACAATATCTATATTTTCTTCTTTTAAGTCTATACTCACTTTTGATATATCATGAACTAAGTATATTCTTATATTATATACGTCTATTATTTTATCTTCTTTTGCTATATTTTTATCTTTATCGCAATTTCCTCTTATGAATTCTACCTTAGCTATTTTCTCTAAATTTTCTATAACTTCAAATTTACCTATATCACCTGTATGTATTATTAAGTTACAGTTACTTAAATTATACACTACTTCTTCTCTTAGTAAACCATGTGTATCCGATATTAATCCTATCATTATAAACTCTCCTACAATTTACAATTTTGTTTATATAATTGTTTCCAGATAATTTTTATTTTAAGCAAATAATATTATAATTTCCATATTCTATTTATACAATTATATTGTAAATTACTATAAATAAAGACCCTCATCAAGAGGGTCTCCTTTATAATATAAACTTAGTTATGTCACCTTTTTTATTTTCAATTGTTATAACATCTAGTCCCTTATATTCTCTAAATAGCCATTTTATATCTCTCATACTTTGATTTACTTCGTTAGGAGTCAAGTCTCTAATAAAATACTCCCTTCTCATTTCTTCATAACCTTTATCATTTAAAAAGTTTCTTATCATAGTAAATGCAAAAACATTAGGAATATTACTTTGATTACCTTTTTTATATCCATTATTTCTTAAATACATTATCATTTATATTCCTCCAATATTGATTTAATCATATCAATAAAGTATATATAAATTTTAATATATTATTACTATAGTTTTAATTTTTTACCTTTGATTATGGATATTAAATTATGTATTTCACTATACTATTTGGAAATGTACTTTTTAAATTCTCCATAAAAAATTCCTTCATATCTGTTAAATCTTCTTTATTATATAAGTATTTTCCATATCCAAATTGACCATATTTAAATTTTCTATCTTCATCATTCATAGGTAATGTTGTTTCTGGAAATATTTCTAGTATTCTATTTTTTGCCCTACTTGTATACCTATGTGATATAACTTCAAATATGATTTTTTCATTAAAATCTTCTGGTAATTTTTCTTTTATACTTTGTATTAAATGTTTATATTCCTCTTTCCAATTTTCATATAAAAATACTGGTGCTATTATAAATCCTATCTGATATCCAGCGTTGGCTACTTTAACAGCTGCTTCTATTCTTTTATTAGCTGATGCAGTGTGATGTTCATACTCATCAATAACTCTTTGTGTATTTATACTAAATCTTATTTCCGTATGATTATTATGTTTTGCATCAAGCAACGTATCTATATCATTAAATTTAGTTACAAACCTAAATCTTCCTTTTTCTTCTTTACCCAAAAACTCTATAGTCTTTTTTAACGAATGTGTATATGGTTCTATTGGTATAGGGTCTGATGTGGCTGCACCTTCAAATATTGTAATATGTGGAGACCTTTCATCTATATATTTTTTTGCTTGTTCTAAAATCTCATCAGTATTAACAAAAACCCTCACAAACGGCTTATCTCCTAGTTGCGTATTTAAATAACAGTATTCACATCTTCCCATACAACCAGAAACTAATGGTAATTGATAATTAGCTGAAGGCTTACAGGTCTGAAATTTTAAGCTTTTTTTATAACTTACTACCATTGTTTCTTTCCCTTCTCGATACTGTTCAAATAAATTTTCTCCAGGTATATTTCCTTTAATTTTATTTGATGTTAACTTTATTACTTCTATGTTCTTATCATCTTTTATCATATTATATATATTTTGTCCAACTTCTGTATCTAAAGTACCCTTTTCAAATAAAACTCGTTTAGGCTTGAACATTATCCCACATCCTTTTTTTAAAATGTATATATCGTTGTTATTTTATTCATTTTTAATCTATCTATACTAAGTTAAAATTATCAGATAAATTATTTTTATTTTTTATGAATAATTAGATGCTTATTTAAATATTATTTATTATGGGTAAACAAGCCTTAAATTTTTATAGATTATAAGGGGGATAAAAAATATGCTAAACGCACTAAACAGAGATTTAAATGAAAAAACTAAAGCTATAAGAAGCAGAGGTTATATACCTGCTGTTATTTATGGAAATAAATTAGATAATAGTATACCTATAGAAATTCATAAAACTGAATTTCAAAGATATTTAGATGCCAATGGTGGAGATAAGATAGTTGAAGTTAATCTAAATGGAGAAGTTAGAAATTGTAAAATAACAGAAGTTCAAATTGATGGAGTTAAAGAAGGATTTTTACATATAAACTTTTTATTAGTATAAAATAAATAAAATGCCTACAAATACAATCAGTACTTGTAGGCATTTATTAAGTAAATATAATTTTATTCACTATATCTAACTCTATCTATTAGAGATTCTTTATTAAAGTTTTTACTTATTAAATAAGTTAAAATAAATTGGGCTAATACTATACATACAATCATTATTATCATTTGATTAATAGGAAGAACATATACTGCATAAGACATTCCTGATTTTCTCATAGCTTGAACTGCACTATATCCTATTATATTTCCTATTGTTAATGAGCCTATTAACATAAATGATGTGTAAAACATTGCTTCTTTATTTAGCATTTGTACTAATTGTTTATTAGTAAGCCCTATTGCTTGTAACATACCTAATTCTTTTTTTCTTGTTATTATACTTGTTATCATAGAGTTTATTAGATTTATAAATCCTATAACTCCTATTAATACAACTAAGCTATATCCCATAATCTTAGTTATTTTTATAGCTAATTCACTAGATGCTATTTCTACATCTATATAGCTACCATTTAAATTTTCATTTGCTTTTACAAGGGATTCTACATATGCTTTTACTTCATTATAAGCATTTTTCTCTATAGTCAATCCAATACTATGTCTTGTATTTGTTTTAACTAGCTTATCCATTATATTATTATGTATTACGAATACTCCCGGTCCATCTGTTATAGCTTGAATTTTAAAATCTTTTTTTATAATATCTTCTCCATCATACAATTCAAAAGATAAAATATCTCCTACTTTTATATCATACATATCTGCATACATTGAAAAGTTTAATATCATTTCTTCGCCAGATTTTAATTTTTCTAAGTCTATTTCTCCATCTTGTAGATATAACTCCATATCTTCCAAATCATTTTCAGCACTTTCATCTATTCCAATAATATCATAAAAATCTTCTTCTAGTTCTAGATTTAGAATTTCTGATTTTATCATATTTGATGTAACTTCTACATCCTTTACACCATTAATTTTTTTTAATTCATTTATAAATTCATCACTCAGTAAATTTTTCTTTTGTAATATATTAAGCTCTGTATTTGGACTAGTTTTATCTCCAAAAGTATAATTATCTAATCTTATCACTATATCATGCGAGGAATGAAGTTTTGCCATTTTTTCTGCGTCCATACTACTCAATGCACAAGATACCACTATATATAGTATTCCACTTAATGTAAGTGATAAGAGTGTCACATAAGTACGTTTTTTATTAGATGATAAGTTGGCTTTTGTAAGTCTTGATACATTTATATAATCATAACCTTTTCTAGTTTTTTTCTTAGTAGTTGACTCTCCGTTATATTTTACCGCTTCTACTATAGATACTTTAGATGCTACTTTCATAGGCTTTATTAAAGATACATATACAGTTATTATACTTATTAATCCTATTGCTAAAGCTGTTAACCATTTGGATACACTAACATCTGATAATAATAAATATTTTGCTATTACTTCACTTATAATGTACCCTGCCACTAACCCAAGAGGTATAGCTATTACAGATAGATACATACCTTCTTTTAAAATTATTTTTTTAATTTGTTTTTTAGTAGTACCTATCGCTCTTAACTTCCCAAATTCTTGAACTTTAGTTATTATTGATAAATAGAATATATTGTATATTACAAGTATACTAGAAAGTATTATAACTAAGCATATAACTACAATTGATGTTATAACAGAAGGATCTGGCTTTGATAAATTTATGTAATTTTCATTTACTGCTGTGTAAACTTTTTTTATACCAAAGTTTTCTCCAATTTCGCCTATCATCATTTCCATATCATCAGCATACATGTTATCTCCATTTTTTAAAGTGAAGAATACATTAAAGTTTTCTTTAGACATATCTCTAGTACTGTTCATATAGTCATTAGATACTATTATTGAGTATGATTTTTTTACTTGTGCACTTTCACTTGATTTGGTTATTCCTGTTACTATAAAATCTTTTATTACTATTTCGCCACTTGCATAATCTTCATATTCTATTTCTATTGTTTGATTTAATTTTTCTTCATATCCCAATTTTTTTAGAGCCATATCATCTATAGCTATTTCATTTTTATTAACAGGTAGCTTACCATCTACTAATTTAAATGAATTAAATTTAAATGCATTTTCATCAACATAAGCTAATGCTATTTTAGTTTCATCTTCATATTCTTTCATAGAACCAATTCCATTTATTATTCCTGTTGAATCTATATCTGCATGAGATTTGATTTTTTCATATTTAGTTTCATCAACTCTTCCATACAATCCATGATAACTTCCATAATACTGTATTACATTTCTTTTATTTACTTCAGTCCAATCTAATCCAACCATTGCTACTGATGATAATAATGTAGTTGCTAAAAATATAGTTAAAATAATTAATATACTTTTTGATTTGTTGTATTTTATATTATTTTTAGCTATTTTAGTGATATTAATCATTTGTAACACCACCCTTTACTACTTTACCATCTTCTATATATATTACTCTATCAGCCATTTGAGCAATTGTTTCATCATGAGTTATCATTACTAATGTTTGATTGTATTTTTTTATCATAGTTTTTAATAAGCTCATAACTTCATCAGAAGTTTTAGAATCTAGATTTCCTGTTGGCTCATCTGCAAGTATTATTGCAGGTCTTGCTACTAATGCACGAGCTATAGCAACTCTTTGTTGTTGCCCACCTGATAATGTATTCGGTAGTGCATCTACTTTACTTTCTAAACCTAAAGAATTTATAATATCAGTTACAAATGGCTTATTAATTTCTTTTCCATCAAGCCCTACAGGAAGCGTTATATTCTCCCATACATTAAGTGATGGTATTAGATTGAAATTTTGGAATATAAACCCTATATTTCTTCTTCTAAATATAGCTAGTTCCTCTTCTTTCAGAGAGAATATATCTTTATCGTTTATGTATACCTTTCCTTCTGTTGGATTATCAAGTCCACCCATCATATGAAGTAATGTACTTTTTCCAGATCCTGATTTACCAACTATAGCTACAAACTCACCTTCTTTTATATCTATATTGGCATTGTCTATTGCTTTAACTAAATTTTCACCATTTCCATAATATTTCTTTAAATTACTAGTTTTTAATATATTCATTTTTCTTTTCCCCTTATCTGTATTATTTATACTTTAATAATACAACCTAAGTCTTTCAAATCACTTACAACTAGTCTTACACTTTTGTAAGGAATAAAGAAAATTTACTTCCTTGTTCTTTTTGTGATGATACTATAATGTTTCCACCTTGTTTCTCTAGTATCTTCCTACTTAAATAAAGACCTATCCCTGAACCTTCAATATCATCAACTTTTTCACTTCTATAAAATCTTTTAAATATATTGTTGTACTCCGACTTATCAATTCCAATACCATTATCTTTAATATCTATCCTTATAAAGTTTATAGTTTCTGAAACTTGTACATTTATATCTTTATTTTCAGAGCTATATTTAACTGCATTTTCTAATACATTGAATATACTTTCTTCTGTCCATTTTGTATCATGAGGAATTTCTATATCTTCAAAATCCTCTATATTTATATTTATATTTTTTTGATTAGCTTTGGGTACTGTGCTATTTATAGCTTTTATCAAAGTTTGTTTTATACTTTTATTTTCTATTTTAATGTTTATCATGCTTGCTTCTAGCCTAGATATATTAACTAATGAATCTATGAGATTATGTAATTTATTAATAGACATTTCATTCGTCTTTAAAAACTCAATTCTATCCTCATCATCAAGTTCTTCTTCTATTAATAATGTATTATATAATTTTAATGATGCTAGTGGTGTTTTTAATTGATGTGATATATCTGTTACTAATTCTTTTATGCTTTCCTTTTCTTTATCCAAACTACTTATTTTCAAATTCAAACTTCTTGATAACTTATTTAAATCTGTATATATTCTGTTAAATACACCCTCTTCTTTAAATTCTTCCTGTGCTATATATTTATTATTTATTATATTTTCTATATCACTATTTACTTTTAATAATCGGTTATACATATATTTAGTAAAGTTAAATACTATAAATGACACTAGAATAATTATTATTACAAAAACAGTTAAATTATTTACCAGGAAATATTTCAAATGTTCTTTGAAATTTACATTTTCATACATATTATAGTTATTATCATATCCATACTTGTCTAAAGTTTTTGCTCCTAAGTCTAAATATCGATTATCTTGTTTATATATGGATTTAACTATATCTACCTCTTGTTGAGGATATTTATTTACTAGT
>OGCO01005034.1_pt1 | contig 13308 bp, 9 predicted proteins | sample 1570171 | NCBI WGS metagenome assembly OGCO01 (sample SAMEA4370583, study PRJEB24528) | human gut metagenome | reverse complement strand
AGAAACATTGTCGTTGATGGCAAAGCAGGTTGGACTATGTGAAAGTTGCGTTTTGCTATTAGAAAATGGTATGGAGCAAGAAGCCTTTTTATTAGTAAGAAGTCAATTTAATAATATGCTTTGGATTAAATATATTTGTGATTTTAATAATAGTGAACATATAAAAGAATACATATATCAACCATATATTTCTCAAATTAAAGTTAATAAGAACTTGAAAAAAATGCTTGAAAACTTTGAAAGTGATTTAGATAATAGATTTGATAAAGCGTCTATGCTATTGCAACTTGATGAGGCAATAAATAGAAATCAAACAATACTAAAAGAAAATAACATCCCTAATAAGCAAAAAACTGTTGCAGAATTGGCAAAGCAAAATGGTCTATTATTTGGAACCTACATAACATTATATAATGATGCGAGCAAGTTTGAGCATTCGGATGTTGAAAAAATACGAAAATATCGGAAACGTATAACAAATGAGTATAACGAAAACGAAATTTTTAGTATTGATATGAGTACATCTGATAAAACTATTTGGATGAGTGTACTGTATAATTCGTTAATGAATTTGTATCTATCATACGAAAGCTTTTTTACAAGAATTACAAAACACGAAGAACAGCTATTTAATCCAACATATCCAAATGGTAAGTCGGCTTATTCAAAAAATGATGTTGAAAAAATACTTGTTAAGTTGAAAGTATGCATTGATTTTTTTGAAAATGAAAGAAATTAAAAATTCTTTTTCACTTTCTCCGGCAAAATTTTTTGACGGTCTTTTTATATGATGATACAATAAAGATACCGAAAATAAACTATTGAAACGGAGGAATTTCAAATGAAACGAACAGTATTTGCAGGCTTAACAGCAATGCTCATTTTATCAACCTCATTTGCCGCACAGGCGGCACACACGCACGAGTATACAAAACTAAATTCAAAGGTTTATGTATGTGAGTGTGGAAAGGAAAAGCCGCTGTATTCCTTAAAGGGTGAGAGGGTTATAACTCTCAACTGCAACGGCGGCTCATTATACGGCGGAATTTACAAAACCGACATCACAGAAGCCGTTACGGAGCAGAACAAAATCAAACTTCCGCTGCCGTATAAAAGCAGCGACTATCAGTTTGAGGGTTGGTTTACCGAAAGCGGAGAAAAGGTATCGTCCGATACCGAGTATTATTCCGATACAACGCTCTATGCACGTTGGAGCTTGACAGGGACACGCACTCTCACCTTTGCCGCAGAGGACGGCTCATATATCGAGCCTGTTGTAAAACCGCTTGGCACAACAATATCGCTTGCGGAGTTTATTCCGACAAGATACGGCTATGACTTTGACGGTTGGTATTCAGACCCGCAAACAAAGGAAAATCGGGTAACGGATTTTACATTCAATGAAAGCGATACCGTTTACGCAAAATGGATTCCGAACGGAACGGTGATATATAACGCTCCGGCTGTGCAGAGAGTTTATGCGACTGATGATGAAATCCTCGCCTTTGGTAATTACATTGACGAAAAGACGGGTGTACCCGTTACGGCACAATGGGTTAAGCAGAATAAAAGATTAAATGAGCTTATGGAAATTTACAACGAAAAATTCTGTAAGTAACGCCTATCACACTTTTGGGGGCAGCTTTTGTATAAGGAAACTTATGCAGGGGCTGCCCCCTTTTATTTATTTTCGGAAAGGACTGATAACAATGCTTCAAATTTTAATGATAGTAAGGGATACCTCGTGAACAGACAGGAAAATCAAAAGACAATATATATCCTTCTCGGAATACTCTCGGTATTCGTTATATGGCTTGCCCTGATGGTTGCCGGGTGTTATGAGGAGAATATAAAGCTGTTTGAATTGCTTGACCGTTTGACAGCCGCTATGAATAACCCTACGCACATCACATTGAATGAGTATAGCTTAAAAACCGTACTCATTTTCTTGTTTTTGTACGCAATGGGTATCGGTGTATATTTTTCGTCAAGAGAAAACCGCCGACCGGGTGAAGAACACGGCTCGGCTCGCTGGGGCAATGTCAAAAGCGTTGTCAAACGATATATGGATAAGGACAGTTTTTCTAATATCATTCTATCTCAAAATATGCGGCTTGGCTTAAACGCAAAAAAGCACAGGCGAAACCTTAATGTGCTTGTAGTCGGCGGCAGCGGTGCGGGAAAAACCCGGTTTTACGCAAAACCGAATTTAATGCAGTGCAACACTTCTTTCATAGTCGCAGACCCAAAGGGCGAAATGCTCCGAAGCATTGCACCGTTACTAATTGAAAACGGCTATGATATTAAGGTGTTCAACCTAATCGAGCCAGAAAACTCGGACGGATATAATCCGTTTGTGTATATCCGCAAAGATGAAGATGTTATAAAGCTGATTTCAAACCTTATTCAGAATACAACACCGAAAAACGCATCGCAGAATGACCCGTTTTGGGAAAAATCCGAAATTGCTCTTGATAGTGCCTTGATGCTCTATCTTCTGCACGAAGCTCCGCCCGAAGAACAGACCTTTGAAATGTTGATGTTTTTAATCGAAAACGCAGCAACCGTTGAGGACGAGGACGAAAGCGGTTATCAAAGCCCGGTGGATATTCTTTTTCAAGGCTTGGAGGACGAAAAGCCGGAGCATATTGCAGTAAGGCAATATAAAATTTTCAAACAGGCAAGCGGCAAAACGGCGAAGTCAATCCTTATTTCAGCGGCGGTGCGGCTTGCAGCATTTAATTTGCCGGAGATAGCAAAAATGACTTCATACGATAATCTTGACATAGGCACTCTCGGCGAACGCAAACGAGCCATATTTTGCGTTATTCCCGACAATGACAATTCCTTTAATTATCTTGTCGGAATGTTATATACACAAGCCTTTCAAGCGTTGTATTTCAATGCGGACAATAATCACGGCGGCGAGCTACCTATACCCGTGCATATCGTGATGGACGAGTTCGCTAATGTCGCTCTGCCCGATAACTTTGAAAGAATACTTGCAACAATGCGGTCACGGCGTATTTCGGTATCAATTATTATTCAGAATATGGCACAGTTAAAAGCACTTTTTAAGGATAGCTGGGAAAACATCACGGGTAACTGTGATACACTGCTTTATCTCGGCGGCAATGAGCAGTCAACACACGAGTATATTTCAAAAATGCTCGGAAAAGAAACCATTGACACACGCACAAGAGGTATTACAAAAGGTCAGCACGGCTCAAGTAACACCAATTACCAAAACGCTGGACGTGAGCTTTTAACGCTTGATGAGGTGCGTCTTTTGGACAACAACAACGCCCTTATTTTTATTCGTGGAGAGCGACCGTTAATTGATAAAAAGTTTGATATACTGTCACACCCGAATATTGCAAAAACCGCAGACGGAAAAGCTGTGCCGTACAAGCACAGCAAGTCGGAAAAATATTTACGAAATGATTTATCCTTTACCATAAACGAGGATTTATCAAATATCAAGCTATTGGAGGTTGACGGGGACAATGTGAAAGCATTTGATTTTGCAAACCCACAAACAAAACAAAATGAAATTTTGGAGGTAACAGACAATGAAAAATCAGAACACGCAGAAAACAATTCAGAGAATAGCGAAAGCACAGAAAATTCTCCGCAAGGCTAAACTTGTACTTACGGCGCTTGCGGTTATGATGACCGCACTCACGGGAACAGTTTTTGCAGCAGATCCGCTCGGAACAATAAACAGTCTTTCAGATTTTATCTTCTCGGCAATTAAGGCTATTGGACTAATCCTGCTCGGCTTCGGTGTTGTGCAGATAGGTCTGTCGCTTAAATCGCACGACGCATCACAAAGAGCCAACGGCTTTTTGACATTCTTCGGCGGTGTTATCATTGCATTTGCGAAAGATATTTTGGATATGATTATCTAAACGTTCAGATAATCATATTTATCCGAACTTTTGCAAAATCATAATTCCTTGAGAATAAAAAAATTTTAGTGCAAAAAGACGAAAACGCTTAAAATCTATTGACTTTTTTCAAAATGTATAGTAGAATAGATATGCGGAAAGGTAGATGTATCAATTTTATCTTTCTTGCATACAATGCTAACAGGGGTGTATCTCAGCCCTATAAATGAGAAACTTATAAAGCGAGCTTCTCTTGGCTCTAATCAAGAAATTTACAAGCGAGCGTTTCGCTGCTCTGAATGCGAGTGTAACAGGGGGCAAGCTTGCTTGCCCTTTTGTTATATGTTCAAGGAGTAATAAATGGATATAAGGTTTTATCAAATAGAAAATAAGTACATAGATTATTTATCCCCTCACGCTCCGCATTTGTTTCACAACAAGCAGGCAGGACAACAAAATGAGCGTAAATATATAGGGATTGTTTTGCAAGTAAACGGTTTCGATTATTTTGCACCTTTATCGTCTTTTAAGCCAAAGCATAATAAAATGTCTGAAATGATTGATTTTATAAAGATTAAAAAATATGCTGTTATCAACTTAAATAATATGTTTCCCGTTCCTCTTTCGGAATGTTTCTATGTTGACATCAGCAAGGAAAAGGATGAGCATTACAGAGCTTTGTTGCTGTCTGAATATCGTTATATAAAGTCTATTCAAGAAAAGATACGGAAAAATGCTTCAAATGTCTATAAGCATAAGATAGAACATGGAAATTCAACGGGACTTGCAAAAAGATGTAATGATTTTATTCTCTTGGAAGGTCTTTGCAGGGAATATAAAAAATAAAATAAATTTATAAGTTTTAAGCCATCACCGTAAAAAGTGGTGGTTTTTTTGCGTTTTGGGACAGGAGGAGGTGAATTACCTTTGAGCGATAATTGGATTGTAGCCAACCTCGAAAATGCGTTTTCCACTTGGAACGATAAAATGACTGAAATATGGTCGCTTTTGACGACTTCGCCGCAAAGCTTCAAAGGCGGTGCTATATGGGGTGTTATATCCGGAATAAACGGAGGACTGCAAGCTATAGGACTTGGCTTGCTGGTCCTCTTTTTTGCTATGAGCATATTCAAAAGCACAGCATCATTCCGTGACTTTCAGCGACCGGAATATGCCTTAAAGCATTTTATCCGCTTTTGTGCGGCAAAGGTGGCAATTACATACGCAATGGACTTAATGACGGCAATATACACCATTTGCGGCGGAATTGTGGAACAAATCGCAGGCTCTCTCGGCGGTATCGGCGGAGCGTCCGTTACGCTTCCGGCGGCTATCGAGCAAGCCGTTGAGGATACGGGATTTTGGGCGAGTATTCCCTTGTGGCTTGTAACGATTTTGGGAAGTTTGTTTATTACGGTATTGTCATTCATAATGATTATGACCGTGTACGGCAGATTTTTTAAGCTGTATATCTACACGGCGATAGCTCCCGTTCCCCTTTCGTCATTCGCCGGAGAAACAACTTCATTTATGGGAAAATCATTTGTAAAATCATATGTCGGTGTTTGTATGGAGGGTGCGGTTATTGTGCTTTCGTGCATTATATTCTCCGCATTTGCGTCGCACAGTACGCCGACGATAGATACAAGCATTACGACTGTCACTATGATATGGAAATATATCGGCGAGATTATTTTTAATATGCTCGTTTTGGTAGGTCTTATCAAAGGAGCAGACAGAATTGTAAAAGAATTATTCGGAACATAAAGGAGGATTTTTATATGAGTTACAAAAATAACGCTATCAGCAGCGATGACCCACAGGCTATTGAAAAGCTGACGGAGAAACTGCATAAATGCGAGGAATTGCAAACGCTTATGAAAAAGGCTAATGCACATTACAAAAAATACGGAACGGTAAAAGGCTGTGAAGGCATATCCGATGAAAAGGCTGAAAATATGGATATGGCGGCTCGCTCCGTTCATTATCATTGGGAAAAACAACCCTTTCCAACATTTCATATCACAAACAACGGTGCAGAAATACGCCGTTTGAAAAAGCGTATCGAAAGCCTTACGGCAACGCAGAATACGGAGTTTGTCGGTTGGAAATTTAACGGCGGCGAAGCTGTCATAAACGAAGATAAAAACCGTTTGCAGCTAATATTTGACGAAAAACCGAATGATGAACAAAGGGCAACGCTCAAAGCAAACGGTTTTCGCTGGGCACCGAGCGATAAGGCTTGGCAAAGGCAGCTTAATCATAACGCCTTTTATGCGGCAAATCGAATAGATTTCATAAAACCCGAAAACGGTGAAAAACCTACCGATTTGCAACCCAAAGCACCGAAAAAGACAGAGCCGGAAAGATGAGACCCGCTAATAAAAGTCAATAGATAAAACTAAAATATTTTATTGATGAAAAAATTAGCATGACAAATAGGCAGCGAGTGTATGAAAAATTTTTGACTCTCTGCCGAAAATGAAATTATAACTGTATTTATGCCTGGTAATAAGTATCTAAATATTCTTTTACCCTTGCATAATATATACGCAGAAATTTGGCTGAACCTGCGGTCATATAACAATAATAGTGTTTACCCTCAGCACGTTTTTTGTCAAGAAAACGGTAAATGGGTTCGTTTACAGGAGCATGTTTAATTAAGCAGTCCATAACCTGAAATAGTGCTTTTCTAAGGTGTGGAGAACCTTTTTTGGACACTTCTCTGCTTTTTCTGTCAACAGCTCCTGATTGATCGGGCGGTGACTCTAAACCTGCAAAACATACAAGAGATGTTTTCTTGGGAAAGCGTCTTATGTCACCTATCTCAGCAATGATTTGGGAAGCAAGGACATCTCCAACTCCAAAAAAGTTATGTACAACCGGATATTCAGGTAAAGACTGAGCTATACGATGCATTTCTTTAAAAAGTATGTTTTGACTTTCTGAAACTGCATTCAGTTGTAGAGTCGCTTGCTTGACTAACAATTCAGTGGATTCGCTTTTGTGAATTGTACAACTACATTCCTTTGAAAAAGCATAAATCTTATCTGCACTCGACTGACGGTAACAATAGCCCATGCGATTACACCATCGTTTGTATCGGTCGAAAAAAACAGATTTAGATAGACTACTGATACATTCAGCGTGCCAGAATTTCTGCACAAAATCAACCCATTTTTGATGACCGTCTTCTTCACGAGCAGGAGAAGTAAATAACTTATTCACATCAGGGAATGACTGGTCAACAATAGAAATGAGATTGTTTTTAAGAGAAGTTTTAATTTTATTGTATTTGTTGTATTGGCGGCTATAGGCTTTCAACATTTTTCTAATATCCTCTTCGGGGACATAGGCTTTGAGGTCAAGCCAATTTTGGATTGCATAATTAGCAATTTTAACTGCATCAGCTTTATCGGTTTTGACCTTGCGAATAGTGTTATTACCAAAGTTGTGAATTAACATGGAGTGTACGGGGGAAACAAAAATTCCTGCATAATACAAAGCATTTGCAACAGGGATGTGGTAAGAACCTGTACATTCCATAACAACCTTTGTTTCGCCGGGCAGACTTTTCAGTAAATCAGCCAGTTTACTGAGTTCACAAGCCGAGTGGGTTACTTCAAAAGGCGGAACAACGATTTCCCCAAAGGGACGCATAACTATAACCATGCTTTTTCCTTTGGAAACATCAATACCAACAGCGTTCATAGGAACACCTCCGAATAAAGAATTTGTGTAATTAGTGACCATCTTTTTACTCATTGCTTATTCAATCTGTTTCGTGACACGAACGCAAAGGTTCAACCCGCTAAAACGAACGCTGCAACAAGAGGATGGCTGACTGTCTAATCTACGGACGTGGTTAGTCCAAGGAGGTATACGTCAGACCAATTACTCCTCTAATTGTAGCTTAGGCATGAGATGGAGTAAAGCGTATCTGGCTGATATGTTTTACCCACAAATATATTGTAACAGGAGGTAATCAATTTTGGAGATACGAATTAACAAAGAGATAAAGGACTATCACGAAAGCCTGTTTTTCGGACTTTCAACACGGCAATTTATCTGTTCGGTTGCCGCCGTCGGTGCGGCGGTCGGGATATATTTCGGACTTAAAAACTACATAGACAAGGAAACAGTGTCGTGGCTTTGCATTGTGGCGGCGGCACCTATCGCCGTTGCCGGATTTTTCAAATACAACGGTATGAATTTTGAAGAATTTGTCGGTGCGTGGTTTCGTTCGGAATTTTTGGCTGCCGGAGTACGGAAGTTTGAAAGCACCAATTACCTATATGAAATGATAAAGGAGGAACTTGAAAGTGGCAATGCTAAATCTGTTCGGAAAAAACCGAATAAAAAAGCAAAAGCGAAAAATCGCAAAGACCGTTCAGCAGTCAATACCGATTGATGCGATATACAAGGACGGCATATTTCGGACAGGACGGTTGTTTTCAAAGTCGTGGCGTTTTTCGGATATAAACTATGCCGTGGCGTCGGACGATGACCAGCTGCAAATGTTTCTTGCCCATTCTGCAATACTGAATGGACTACCGACAGACGCAATGGCAGAAATCACGATTTACAACCGTCAGCTGCACAACAAGGTGTTTGAGCAAATCACAACACCGTCGGATAACCCGAATTACAGGAAATACACACAGGAGCTAAACGGAATACTGTGCGATAAGATGTCGGAGAGCAACAACATCGTTCACGAAAAATATATTACCGTTGCCACGGAGAAAAAGAACATCGAGGAGGCTCGGACATTCTTTACCCGTGTCGGCAACGATTTAACCGCCGATTATGCGAAAATATCATCAAAAATAGCGGAGCTTGGATATAAAGACAGGCTTCGCATTTTTAATGACTTCTTCAAAACGGGCGAAAATGAAGAATTTGATTTTGACATTAAAAAAGCTATGTCAAAGGGTGCCGACTTCAAAGATTACATTGCTCCCGATAGCTTGGAATTTAAGAAAGACTATATCAAAATCGGCGATAAATACGCAAGAACGGTGTTTTTGAAAGAATACCCCTCTTTCTTAAAAGACAGTATGATTTCAGAACTTACAGACTTTTCAAGAAGTATGATGTTATCTATTACCATTCAGCCGATACCGACCGATGAAGCGGTTAAAATCGTTCAGAAAAAACTGCTTGCCATCGAAACGGATATTACAAAATGGCAGCAGAAGCAGAATGAAAACAACAATTTTTCCGCAAATATTCCGTATGAAATGGAGCAAATGCGAAAAGAAATTAAAGAATTTCTTGACGATTTAACTACCCGTGACCAGCGAATGATGTTTGTAACGGTTACGCTTTTGCACATTGCCGACAGTTTGGAGCAGCTCGATAACGATACCGAAACGCTAATGTCAATAGGCAGAAAGCACCTTTGCAATTTTGCAACGCTGAAATATCAGCAGGAGGACGGTATGCAGACGGTATTACCTTTCGGAACTCTGAATATCAAAGCTGTGCGGACGCTCACGACTGAAAGTACGGCGGTTTTATCACCGTACAAAACACAGGAAATAATCGACAAGGGCGGTTTGTATTACGGCATAAATGCAATATCGCACAATTTACTTATGTGTAATCGCAAGCTGTTACTAAACGGAAACGGCTTTATTCTCGGTGTGTCCGGGTCGGGTAAATCATTTGCGGCAAAAATGGAAATTCTGATGTCGGCTCTGTTTTCTAATGATGATATTATTGTCATAGATGTTGAGCGTGAATACGGCTCACTCATACGAAATCTCGGCGGTGAGGTTATCACGCTTTCCGCATCGTCAAAAAAACATATCAACGCACTTGAAATAAACAATGACATTGATATGGACGAAAACCCTGTGTCGATAAAATCGGAGTTTTTGATTTCTTTGTTTGATCAACTGCTGAAAAGCAATGATTCAAGGCTCGGCGGCGGTGTCGGTGCAAAGGATAAATCTATCATTGACCGCTGTGCCATTAAGGTTTACGGCGATTTTTTAAGCGGAAAGTCAGAATATATGCCCACTTTGGTGGACTTTCGTAATGAATTACTCCGTCAGCCGGAGGACGAGGCACAAGACCTCGCATTATCACTTGAAATATTTACAACAGGCTCACTTGACGCATTTGCACATCAGAGCGATGTCAATACAAATAACCGCATTGTTGCATATGACATTTTGGAGCTTGGCGAACAGATGAAGTCTATCGGACTTTTGATTATGCTTGATAATATTTTTAACAGAGTTATGGCAAACAGACGGCGTGGCAAATACACCCGTGTTTATGTCGATGAAGCACACTTGTATTTCAAAAATCCGTACAGTGCGGATTTTCTTTTGAAGTGCTGGAAACGGTTTAGAAAATACGGCGGACTGCTCACAGGCATCACGCAGAACATTTCCGACTGCCTGTTAAATGAAACGGCAAGAGGTATGCTTTCAAACAGCGAATTTCTGCTGCTCTTAAATCAAGCGCCGTCAGACAGAAAAGACTTATCAGAGCTGCTTTCTATATCCGATACACAGATGAGCTACATCACCAATGCCGGAGCAGGACGGGGGCTTATAAAGGTCGGCGGCTCTATTGTGCCGTTTATCAATGAGTTTCCGACAGATACGGAACTCTATAAATTGATGTCGACAAAAATTAATGAGCAGTAATATTATATGCGGCGGAGCAATAAAAACTTCGCCGCTGAATTTTTGCAAGGAGGACGCTATGAAAAACAAAATGACAGAAAAATTATTTGAGCTTGCCTATACCGACAGTATGACCGAAGTGCAAAACCGCAACGTTTATGAGGAACGCTTAAAAAAGCTACGCAAGCCTAACGCAAACATTTCACGCATTACGGTTATTGTTGTCGATGTAAACGGCTTGAAAGAGATAAACGACAGCTACGGACATTTCAGCGGTGATGATGCAATAAAGACCGTTGCAAAGGCTCTCCGAGATACTATCGGATTAAAGGCTGACATTTACCGTATCGGCGGTGATGAATTTGTATGTATATCCGAAAGCAATGTGCTGCCGTATATATCGCAATCCCGTAAATCTCTGTGCTGAAAATCAAAATACCATTGTCTATTTGTATTGTTGTAATGATATTTGAAATTATGCAGTCCGTTCGGCAACATTGTGAGAACACCGTCCCACGCATCATTCAATGGATTTATAGATGATTTCCAAGACCATTTCGGATTAGCGATTCCATATGTATAATAACTATCTTTTAATGTTAGCGGTATGGGTGCTCCAAGTTCTGTGTTATCATCTATTACAAGTTCAATATCCGAGTCTATCCAAGCTGATTCATTTTTTGCAATACCTTTCATTTTGCCATATAAGTCCGTTTCATTCGGTCTTTGGGACAAATCTGATATAACCTCACCATTTTCTGTTATTCCGCCACTGCTGTCTATGATATTTTTGCTTCCTTCACGCAAATAGAGATTTCTATTGTCATATGCGGCTAATGAACTTATAACAATATTTCCTGTTTTCACTTGAAAATCAAACAGAATTATCGGTGAGCGGTGTCTTGACCAGTCCCAACCGTTTCCACCAACAGTAGGACCTGGATGCGACATTATCAATGGTGCATTTAGCGTTTCAAACAAAAGCCTATGGCTATATGCCGGAACAATAATGTCGGTATTTACTCCATTCCCATTATAATAGTTTTCCAACACGCTATATTCTGTTCCGTATGCCAAGTTATTCACAGAAATTGTTATTGCATTTCCGGTAGGATTATAAAAATCTACATCTATGTAGAAACTTGCATTAGGTTCATATATACCCGGTTCAGCACCCCACCACGCTGTATGTGTTTGGTAATATGTGTTTTTACCTGTCACATTTTCCTGTTCAAAAATCTTCATATATGGCTGTATTCCAATATTTGAGCTTGACGAATTAGTATGGCAACTATCGTCAACAATATCAATTCTCGTTAAATACTCCGGGCTGTTTACATATATGAAACTGCTGTCACTTCGCTTTGTGAATTGAAGCGTTTGCCCCTGCGACACTGATATTCGCCCTCGTGCGTATTTCATAAGAAAGCCGCTGAATTGCAGATAATATGTATGCCCGGCTTGCAAATTAGCCACAATTTTCTTTTCATCATTTCCGAGCCGTTTCGTCATACTTATGTTATCATACAATTTTATATATGTATCGTATGCCGTTGTGCCACCGTTATAGTTTCCGACCTCAAAACTATATGCACCTACATTATCAGGTGTAAAGCTGAATAACGCAAACTCTCCGCTTGATGTTATTATATCTTGATTACCGTCCAAAGTCAACGGCTGCACGGGAGCGTCTTTTGTGATATTCAGTTCTGCGTGAAGTTGACCGCTTGCATAATGCCGCACCTTGATATAGTAAGTTGTATTTTCGGTTGCTGCAATGCTTACCTTTGAAAATCGTCCGCCGTCATAATCGTCATTTGATGCAATAGGTGTTCCGGAAAGGTTAGCGTTTGTATACACTTCAATGTATGTGTCATTGCTTACGCCGCTGCCTGCATACGGCGATGTATAGATATAATAGTTTCCCGATGTTGTCGGCATAAATTGAAATACAGAATAATTGCCCTTATCTACATTTATTTCAGAACGACCGCCACCGCCGCTGCCGCCGGACACTTTCGGATATTCCGGCTCTACATACTCCAAATCTATACCGAATTGCGATTCTATAATTCGTGTATCTCGACTGCTGATATATCCCAATACATCTTTGCCGGAGTAATCTTTGAGTTTTGTCAGAAAGAGTTTTAGTTTTTCGCCGTCACTCAGATATTTTGATAAACTGTTGAAATACCTAAATGTTTTCTTAAAGGCATCCCAACCAATCTTTTTTTGTATATCTATCAAAATTGAAGCAAAGCCCTCTGACGCATATGTTCCGTTTCCGAACGACTCATCATAACTATCTAAATATCTGTCACTTCTCAGCAGCGTGTAATAGTTATCGCCGGTGTACCAACCCTTACTATCGTTATCATACCTGTCAGGGCGATAGACTTTTGCATTGAGCGTTGAAATTACATAATATAATTTCAGTTGTGCTAAAGTTTCCGCATCAAAGTTCCATTTATCATTATCAAAAACGTGACTTAATTCGTGCATTGGAGTATCTCCCCAATCACCTTTTGACAGTCGCCGCAAATGTCCTTGATAAAACGCTCTTGCGTGCTGAAATGTCGTTGACCCCCAAGTATAGTATCCAAAAACAACCCACCAATAATCTTTACCATCCTTAATTCCCATTATATCATTTAGATTATCTCTTGTGGAACGCATCTCGATTTTTCTTGATCTATACGGAGTATAACCGGTTAAATCTTTATACGCATTATATGCTTTGTCCATATTATTGACCCAAGCGTTAATAGCTGAAT
>OGCO01005032.1_pt1 | contig 13313 bp, 12 predicted proteins | sample 1570171 | NCBI WGS metagenome assembly OGCO01 (sample SAMEA4370583, study PRJEB24528) | human gut metagenome | reverse complement strand
CGGTCCCGGCGGAGAAGGCTATATCCGCATCTCCTACGCTACCTTCCTGGAGCAGATTCAGAAAGGTATGGATCTCATCGAGGAATATGTAAAAGAATATTGTAAATAAAATATTATACGAAGGAGGATTTGGTTATGAAAGACACACTGAAAAAAATTTTTTAAAATTTTGCTGTGCTATTGCTCGTTTCCGCTATTCTTGGTATTATAGTAGATATCATATTCGGAGAAAAAGCGGCTGTACTTTCACCCTTTGGAACCGTCTTTACCCGATTGCTTGGTATGTACGCCGTAGGCACTGCTCCCAATGTGGGACAGCTGATTCTGTTTGCCCTGATGGGCGTAGCATTCTCCATCGGCTGCGCAGGCGTTCCGGGCGGCGGACTTGCTATCGCTGTCATCCTGGTCAACGCATTCGGACTTCCGGTAGAGGCCGTAGGCTGGATTGCCGCTGTATTCTTCTATCTGGATGTAACCGGAACTACCATGAAAGAGTGCGCATCCACCGGAGGGTTCTTTGCTCTATAGGAAGCATGACTTTCGTGCTTTCGCGTAACATAGTATTTCCTATAGAAGAAACGCCTTCGGGCGTTTTTTTCGTTACGATTTTCAGCCAGCGAAAGCACTCAGACCCGCTTATCATAAAATTTTTATCGAAAAAGTAGAAGCCGAATACTTCGTCTGCATTGATCATGATATGACGAAAAAACATTACATTTCCTTTATCGCAGCTGCATCCTCAGACCGCATGCAAATGGTTAAACTCTACCCAGAAGGAAATGCTGAAGCTAGGTTTAAAATCAACGGTGTGAAGAGAATTTTCTTCTACTGTAACAAAGACGGGCTTTTTTCAATAAATGTGGTGAAAGGACTAGACGACAGGGAGAAGTCCTATGATGATGTGGAAGAACGACGGGAACTGGAGAAAGTAGCAGGGATATTGTTTAGGTAAGGGAAAAAGAAACAAGTAAGTTACTGCTTATTGTTAACGTTCTGAGAAGCGTTTTAGGTGAATAAAGTTCACAGTAAAAACGAGAATTTCGGCGCAGAATCATGTGAATGAACTTCTATGCTTTGCGAAGCGTGCTGCTGATCAAGAGCGAATAGTAACTTGTGAATTGAAATTGAGAGGTTGTATATTAATGAAAGAATATACAATCTCTTTTTTGTATGTTACTATTAATGAAAATAGATTGATATTCATTCCATAAAATATCATCAGATCGGGGAACAACAAATGAACTATAAGAATGTAAAAATAGATAAAACGGCAAAAATTGCGAAGCAGTCCGTAATCATCGGTGATGTAACAATCGGTCGCGACAGCTGCGTGCTATACTACAGCGTAATCCGCGGAGATGACGCGCCAATCGTAATCGGTGAGGAAACCAACATCCAGGAAAACTGCACAGTCCACGTCAGCCGAGGCCTGCCAGTCTATATTGGGAATAATGTCACAATCGGCCACAATGCTGTAATCCATAGCTGCACAATCGGCGACCGCACTTTAATTGGAATGGGTGCCATAATTCTTGACGGCGCAAAAATTGGTAGCGACTGCATCATCGGAGCCGGAAGCCTCGTCACCAAAAACACCATCATCCCAGAAGGTTCCCTGGTAATGGGAAGTCCTGCGAAGATTAAGAGAAATCTTACGTGGGAAGAGAAGATTGGGATTGTGGAGAATAGTAAGGAATATGTGAGTGTGGCGGAAGAAATGTGGAAGCAGGGAGTGTTATAAACAAATTAATATTGCGAGATGTATGTGGTCACATCTCGCAATAATGAAACTATTGATTTTCTTTATCTATAAATTTTTTATAGTGTATACGCATATATGATTTCATGCATTCGCCCATAGAAAGCTGCGTTGATTCTGAAATACTTAGTGCTTTTCGCTGTTCATTGTCAATTGATTCTGAGATACATATATTTCCGGTATCAGGGTTAAATGATATTAGGTGGCGGTCAAATAAAGCATCATGATTAGCACATAAAAGTAAACCGTTATTTGCATCTATACGTTCTTCTCTGGAAGATTCAGACCATTCTTTAATGTGACTTGCACGTAATACCGATGTTGTGGAAATATTGCAAAGGTTGCAGTGATGGCGTTCAAGAAGAAGTAGTCTTCGAAAGGAGCCTTGTGAAACGCGTGTTTTTACAATTCTTTCAATATCTGTTCCAGCATTCGGGGTATTATTAAGGGTATTTTGCAATGCAATTGTTTTAGCATCGTCATACATGACATCTTTTGAAATGATTTGATGTTGTAATTGAATTGCTAATGCTGAATTATATGAAGGATTTAGTACTGCAAAGTTTATATTATGAGAACCATGTGTGTCAGTAATAGAATATAGGTGATTGCACAACTCTGAGGGGATGAGTATGGCAAGGTAGCGCAAATAATCATATCTCAGCATGACAAGAGCATCGTCCTGGAAGGCATATCTTTGGAGTAAAGTAAAGGATTCTTTCGAATCTGGTATATTAATCTGAACTTGCGTGCCCTTGTGTCCGTATTTTTTGTATGCAGAACTGTGAAGGGTTAAATCCCAATTTGATAGATAAGGTGGCACATCAATTGAATGGCGAAAAAAATATGTGTTTCCATCTGAAGAGAGACGGCTTAAAGGATTGTTGATAGCACAAAGATAGCTCAAATTATTATCATATAAATCTATGTCAATACTCTGAGGAGGAGTTGTAGTATTACTCAGACCTTCAAAGAAAAATAATTTCGCCTGTTCTCCTGTGACATCTATATGTGTCTGGTTGACTTTTAGAATAGTATTATTGGCGCTGATTCTTCGTTTCTCTTTTATAATATTCTGATTGGAAAGCTTCTTCACAAATACACCCTGGAAAACATCTGGATTAAGTGGAGTATCTGGAATATGTATATAATTTAGAAAATTATTTAATAGATCAATAATTAATTTATACATGTGCATATATTCCCTTCTTTAATTTTGTATATATTATAGCAAACAAGATGAAAAGTGTATACAGAAAATTATATAAAAGAATCTATTTACACCCTGATAAAAACATTATATAATACCTATATTAAATGGAGGAAATTTTAATGACGAATATAAAGAAAAATAATTGCGGAAGACCTGCAGGAAGAATAAAAACTGCAAAAATAGAAATATCAATTGAACCGACAGTAAAAGATGAATTTATGACATTATTGCGTAAAGAAGGAAAAACTGCTTCTGTAGAAATTGGGTTATGGATCAGAGAGTACATAAAAAATAATAAGCTTGGGGAGGAAGAATAGATGAATGTTGTATCACTCTTCAGCGGACTTGGAGGACTTGATAAAGGTTTTGCAGATACCGGTTATAATATTGTCTGGGCAAATGATTTTGATAAGTACGCGGTACAGACATATAAGGCTAATTTTGGTGATCATATTGTTTTAGGAGATATAAATGAAATTCCATTAGAAATTATACCAGACTGTGATATTCTTATAGGGGGATTTCCCTGCCAGCCCTTTAGTATGATGGGACAACAAAAAGGTTTTGAGGACACAAGAGGAACCTTGTTTTTTAGAATAGCAGAAATAGTGGATGATAAAATTAAAAGAGGAAAGAAGCCGAAAGCGATTATTCTTGAAAATGTCCGCTCTTTACGGACTCATAATAATGGAAAAACATATAAAGAAATACACAGAGTATTACAAGACGTGCTCGGATATAATGTGTTTTGTGATATATTAAATTCAGCCGACTATGGAATACCACAGACAAGAAATAGAACTTACATAGTGTGTTTTGACAACCAGAATGCAAAATTCATATTTCCGCAAAAAGAAAAACTTAAAAAAACTTTACAGGATTTATTAGAGCCGGAAGTTGATAATAAGTATTTTTTGTCAGATAGAATATTACCCACAATATTATCTAATGGAACTGGTGGATATAAAGCAAAATCAGAAATAGATCTTGAGATTGCAAGACCTTTATGTGCAACTATGGCGAAGATGCACAGAGCATGTCAGGATAATTATGTCACACAAAAGGGAAAGATAAGAAGACTTACGCCGCGCGAGTGTGCAAGATTGCAGGGATTTGAAGATTCTTTTGTGATTCCAGTGTCTGACAGCCAGGCGTATAAGCAATTTGGGAATGCAGTTACAGTTAATGTGTCAAGAGCTGTTGCCCAATCGGTAAAGAGTACATTTATAAATCTTGGAGAGTGGGTAGACTGATATGGAATACAAAAACGATAAATGTGAGTTTACTGCGTTTGTAAAAGCAGGACTTGATAGTAAAGAGCAGGAAAATATAGAAATTTGTATTGAAAGAGTAACGAAAACTGTAAAAGAGGACTTCCTTAATGCAAGGGCCAGATTATATAAGGACGAGGTAAAGAACGATGCAGAAGTTATGACTGCATTCAGAAGATTATCCGTTATATGTAATGAAAATGTACAGCAGTGTTATGAATGTCCTGTAAGCAAATATTGTAATACTTATATTGAGAACGCCAGAAAAAATGTTAATGATGATTCACTAAAGATGATAGATTTGTTTTGCGGAGCAGGTGGGTTGTCGTTAGGATTTACACAGGAAGGATTTGTTACTACCTTGGCAAATGATATCCAGGATTGTTGTGTGGATACATATGCACATAACCATCCGGAGACACCCAGAGACCATATTATATTGGGAAACATAAAAGATGTGGTAAACGAGCTTGATGAATTGCTGGATGGAAGAAGTGCTGACATTGTTATTGGTGGACCACCTTGCCAGGGATTTAGTATGGCTAACAGACAGAGGCTGATAGACGATCCGAGAAATCATCTTTATAAAAGTTATGTTGAAGCAGTAAAAAAAGTTCAGCCTAAATTTTTTGTCATGGAAAATGTCAAAGGGATGCAATCTGTAGCAGAACAGGTAAAAGATGATTTCCGTGCAATCGGGTACTCTGTAGAGTGCCATATACTAAATGCAAAGAATTTCGGAGTGCCTCAAAATCGTGAAAGACTAATATATATAGGTAATTGTCTTGGAATTGATAATGAGAAAATCTTCAATGAGATATTTGAACTTAGCGAAAAGATACCGGAATATAATCTGGGTGATGCTTTATTTGGACTTAGGAAATTGGAAGCTTCAAGAGTGAAAAACTCTACAGAAAGCGGCTCGATAGAAAGTGGATACAAAATAGAAAAGAATTATTGTACTGAAACAAATGATTATATTTCTTATATTAATCAAGGCAGAGTAATTGATGTGGTTTCAAATCATAAGGCCAGATACAACAATGACAGGGATATTGAAATTTTTGGACGAATGGAACCGGGAGATCGTTCAGATGACCCTAAAATAGCAGATATCATGCCTTATGCCAGAAGAAATGGAATTTTTAAGGATAAATATTTTAAACTGGAAAATGATAAGGTTTGTAAAACGATAACTGCGCATATGAAATTTGACTGCAATATGTATATACATCCTACCCAGGCAAGAGGATTAACGCCAAGAGAAGCGGCAAGAGTACAGTCTTATCCTGATGATTATTTTTTCAGAGGGGCATATACGAAGACATATATGCAGATAGGAAATTCTGTTCCGCCACTTTTGGGAAGGGCAATAGCACAAGTGATAAAAGGCTATATGAAAGGCGGTAATGCTTGATGAATTTTGTAGAAGCAATAAGAGTAATAAAGAATATAATTCCACAGTGTTCTGCAAACGAATATGATGGAATACTGGTAAAAAGACTGGAAGCGTCTAATACCCTGGATGAGGGGAGAACAACTAATCAGACACACATAGCAATATCTGGAGAACAGATGAATATGTTCCCGTATCTCATGGCTGATGGTTATTTTAACTGCGATTATAGTGAAAAAGATGAACAGTTAAAAAAATATTTTATAACACAGATCCCACTTTACATTTACCAGGACAATATTTCATATTTAGAGGCTGATGAGAAAAGCGGAATCATTTTTGACGAAAATAAAAAAAGTTGTGTTTGTGCAAGCGTGGTAAGAAGTAGGAGAAAAGAACAGGCAGATCAAGTACAACTTTCATTGATTACTAGTGATGATGTGGATTTTGTTAAGTTTAGAAAGTTGTTACACACCGGAGACTTTCTGGTGATCTTGAAACATAAAGAGAGGTTGAGTTATGATTGTATTGGAATAAGAGCAGCTGATGAAAATAATGGAGAGTATCATCTTTCTGTGCTAAACAACAAATTTTACAAATTACCGACTAATACGAAAGTTGATATAAAGAAATATATTAAAATTAAAGATTCCAAAGTTGAAAATAGAAATTTTACAATCTCGGAATTAGGAAACATTCTTAAAGAAATGTATAGTAATGCAGAAAATAAAATGCAAGTGGCTTCTATCCATATTTTCGGAATAAAGTACGGAAAAAACATTATTCAAAAGGCATTCAAATCATTGGATATAGTTAAAGCTGCTGGAATAAATGAATCATACTCTACAGAATTACAAAAGGCTTTGAATATATACAGATGTCTTGAACAGAATTCATATGGTATTTATATTTCAGATGAGAATGCGATAAAAGAAGAAAAAGAAGTTTTAGGCGAGAGAAAAACAGGAGCAGAAAATATACTTTTGTATGGAGTCCCAGGATCTGGTAAAAGCCATGAAATAAAAACAAAATATTGTAATGATGAAAAAATGATGGAAAGGGTTGTTTTTCATCCCGATTATACATACTCAGATTTTGTGGGGCAGATATTGCCGAGAGTGGAAAAAGATAAAGACGGCAATGAGAAGTTAAAATATGTGTTTACACCAGGACCATTTACCAGAATGTTAAAGAAAGCACAAGAAGATCCCAGTAATCATTATTATCTTGTTATAGAAGAATTAAATCGTGGCAATGCACCTGCAATATTTGGAGAGATATTTCAGTTACTGGATCGAAAAGATGAGGATGAATTTCCTGCAGAAGAAGTTGGGGAGAGTGAATATGGAATTTCAAATTATGATGTTGCAAAAGAGGTATATGGGGATGAAAATCACCCGGTAAGGATTCCTTCCAATATGAACATTCTGGCAACAATGAATACGGCTGATCAGAATGTGTTTACACTGGATACTGCGTTCTTGCGAAGATGGAGTACAAGACAGATAGAGAATAATTTTGAAAAATCTGAACATTCAAAAGATATGATTGATGGTACAAAAGTAAGTTGGGGGACCTTTGCTACTGTAATTAACGATATGATTATTGATAGTAATACTGACATGGTAAGCTCTGCAGATAAGTGTTTGGGAATATATTTTGCAAAGAAAAAAGAATTGGATGCAGATAAGTTCTCTGAAAAAGTGCTTAAACATCTATGGGATAATGCTTTTAGAATGGATCCGACAGTAATATTTAATGAGAGCTGTAAATCTCTGGAGGATGTGGTTAGTAAGTATGAAACAAGTGAAGCTGATAAATTGGAATCTGTATTGAGAACAGAAGTCTATGAGAAGATGCTTTTAAAAATGAAGCAGCGAAATATAGAAAATGATGAAAAGTAGGTGGTGATTTTTTGAGGAAAGTTGATATAAGAAGCAAGTGCAGAGTGAATTCTAATTGTGAAAAGGATACATTTGTTGGATTGAGATGTAGTGATGGCGATATTAGTATCAACTTTCCGATAGGTTATCATATATCTGAAGACGACAATGAACTTCGCAAGGACATTATGTTACTATTTACAACACTTTCGGCTAATACAAAGCGAAAGGAATCAGATGTTCTTAGACAAGGAAATGCTTTTGATGAAATGGAATTTCCGTTGCAGTCATATTTATATCTTATAAAAGATTTTTTTGCAAGAGGTTATTATAAAGAACAGGAAGTTTCATATAAAGTTGCTAAAAAAGGAAAAATAAATTGGAACAGAACAATAAAAACTCAGAAGTCTTATGTACAGGGTACAGATGTATTTTATCTGGATTTTGTAACAAAGAACGATCGTGTTAAAGAAAATGAACTGATTACATTAATACATGAGTATTGTGTGTATGAGAGTTTTGAACAAATGGGATGGCTTTTTACCAGAATAATGCCAGAAAAACCACGAATTATAAAGCGGGACAGAATCTTCCGTTCGGTTCTTAAAGAAAAGCTTGCAAATACATATAATGATAAAAATCGCATATTGTTTAGACATATGTTGGCAATTATTGATTTTGAGGGAGATAGAAATTCTGACAAGACTTATAGATACGGAACTTATCGCTTTGAATATGTCTGGGAAAAAATGATTGATAAAGTATTCGGTATAGAAAATAAAGCTGATTATTTTCCGAAGACTTCATGGTGGATTGATAAGACGAAACATGAAAATGCTTCTCTTGAACCAGATACGATTATGATAAGTGGAACAAATGTGTACATTCTTGATGCAAAGTATTATAAATACGGAGTAACTGGAAATACCAGGGATCTTCCTGAATCAACATCAATTAATAAACAGATTACATATGGGGAGTATGTAGCTACTGAGAAAAAATTTAAGAAAAAACATGGAGATAACATGAGGGTGTATAATGCATTTCTTATGCCTTTTGATTCGTTGAAAAGGAAATGTACAGATAATTCCCAGATGCTTAAAATAGGAGAAGCAATAAGTAATTGGAAGGATAATTCAGAAGAATATCAGAAAATACAGGGAATTCTCATTGATGTTAAATCTTTAATGAGTATAAATGTCCGGCAGGAAATGAATGAAATAGAAAAATTGGCGAAGTTAATTGAAAGCTGATTGTTGAGGTGATTTTGTGACTGATGTTTTAACAAAAGAACAGCGGCATAAGAATATGAAAAATATTCGCGGAAAAGATACCAGGATAGAAGTTATATTAAGAAAAGCCTTATGGAATAAAGGTTATCGGTATCGGAAAAATTACAAAAAATTACCTGGAAGTCCAGATATTGCGTTGACAAAATATAAGATTGCGATATTCTGCGATGGAGAATTTTTCCATGGAAAAGATTGGGAAAAGTTAGAATTGAAATTAAAGAATAGTAATAACAGTGAATTCTGGATTAAGAAAATATCACGTAACATGGAGCGAGACGACGAGATAAATAAAAAGTTAAACTATGAAGGATGGACTGTTATCCGATTTTGGGGAGAAGATATAAAGAAATATACGGATGAGTGTGTTAAAACAGTGGAAGAGGCAATATTTGATGTGATTATTTGTGATAATGATGAAGGTTAAATTTGGAGGTGCTGACATTGCAGATTGATAAAATTCCCAAAATATTTATATCATATTCATGGAGTAGTGATGCACTTGTACTTGAGCTTGCGAACAGATTGGTTTTCCATGGGGTAGATGTCGTCCTTGACAAATGGGATTTGAAAGAGGGAAATGATAAATATGAATTTATGGAAAGGTGTGTTAATGATTCGAGTATTACAAAAGTACTCATAATTTGTGATAAAGCATACGCACAGAAAGCAAATGACCGTACTGGAGGTGTAGGAGATGAAACAGTAATTATTTCCAGTGAAGTGTACGGAAATGCAAGACAAGAAAAGTTCATCCCAATTATTGCAGAGCGAGATGAAGAGGGAAAGGAATATGTACCAACTTATATAAAAACCAGAATATATATTGATCTTTCGAATCCGGAAAAATATGAGGAAGAATATGAGAAACTTCTTCGAAATATATATGAAAAACCTCAGTTTGTAAAACCACCTCTTGGAAAGAAACCAGAATGGTTGGATGAGGAAAAGACTAATTTTTTTCCAGTAAAAGATTTGATTCGTCAAATCAGAGGAGGTAATACATCAATTAAACGAAAGAGCTGCATAGCAAGATTTCAAGAAGCATATATTGAGGTTTTAAAATCTTATTATATTTGTAATGTAAAACCAGAAGAAGCATATAATAATTTCCTAAATACAAAAACAGTACGTGATATATATTTGGAATTTGTAGAAACGATTGCCGAAACCGAAAGCAATTATGCGGAGACGCTTGCAGAATCTTTTGAGTACTTATATAACAAATTAACTTGTGTAAAAACATTTAATCCACAGGCATATTCTGCAAATAAGAATGATTTGGATGTATATAAAATTCTTTTGTGGGAATTGTTCATCTGTGTTATTGCTTATTTACGTCATATTAAAGACTATGAGGCAATAAATATATTGCTAACATATACATATTTTTTAGAGAACAGTCTTTTTGGTGGAGAAATTAAACAAACTAATTATACAACATTTAGACATCATAGTTTTGTCATTGAAGAACATTATAAGCCAATGTCTCAAATGAAAGATAAGTATACTTTAGTTGGCAATATTATTTGCAGTCAAAGAGAAAAATTTCCGATATATACGGCAGAAGCAATTGCAGAAGCAGATTTATTTTTATATCAGGTTTGTAATGCCTATGATCTTCCTAAAAATGAGCGAATTTGGTATGGCACTTGTTGGTTTCCTACATGTTATATTTATGTTGAAAATAAAGGGCTAGAATGGGAAAGAATGAAGTCACGTAGATATTGTAAAAAAATGGAGGTATTATTTGGCGTAAATGATATTGAAGAACTAAAGGGAAAAATAGAAAAATGTGTGTATAATTCTGAAATAAGTTATTTAAGGGGATGGGATGCTGCGCCTACTATCTTAAACTATATTAAAGTTGAGGATATTGGAACCTTAAATTGATATACGTTATGAAATGGGATTAAATGTCTGAAATTACTAAAGAAGATGCATATTTACGTTTCAACAAGGAACTTATGAGAAGAGTTAGAGTAGTCGCAGCAGTAATAAAAGCTGTTAATGAAAAAGGCGAACCTATTATTTTTGCAACCCAACGTGGCTGCAGTCCCTTAAAAGGCGGCTGGGAATTCCCCAGTGGAAAAATAGAACCTGGCGAGACACAACAGGAAGCATTAAAATGTGAAATTATGGAGGAGCTTGATACAGAGATTGTGGTGGGAGATTTAATTGATACCATCGAATATGACTATCCAGATTTTCACCTTTCCATGGATTGCTTCTGGTGCGAGATCGTGAGCGGAGATCTTGTACTGAAAGAGCATGAAGCCGCAAAGTGGTTGACGAAGGAGAAACTGGGGACTGTAGAATGGCTACCGGCGGATGTGACGGTGATGGGAGCGATTAAGGAAGGGATGTAAGTAAATGCAGAAGTGAGCATTGCGTTTAAATTTGCTTTAGAATACAGAGACTTTTGATAATTGATATAGAAAAATTATCGAAAATGAATTGGGAAATCTTAATAATCAAAAATTACTATTAGGAGAAGTCTAAAATGAATATATCGGATACTATTAATATTATATTGTCGGTTTTATCGTTTGTTTTGGCACTTATTTCTGTGGTTACAGTAATAATAACACTTAGGCAAAATGGAAAGATGATAAAAAATAATGAGGATCAAATTGCAGAAATGCGAAATGAACTGCTCGAAGAAAATTATAAAACTATTAATGAAATTTATACAGGTAATGCAAAGCTATACCATGATTTAAATAACCATTTGAATGTATTATATCAGCTTTTAGATGAAGAAAAAACGTTGGAGGCAAAGAATTATATTACAGAAATAAGTCGCCCAATAATGCAATTATCGAAAACTACTTGGACAGGAATAGACGTTGTTGACGTAGTGATTAATAGTAAATTGGGAAAAATGAAGGAAAAAGGAATTACGTCTTCTAAAAAGATCGAAGTTTTAGATTCCGAGTCTGCATCAGCAGGACAGTTAGAGCAGGCCCTTTATATCAGGGATCTGTGTGAACAGGGATTAAACTTTGAAGAAGTAGTGGAAAAGCTGAGAAAATTCCGTGATGAGATGCACACCTACTTTGTTCTTGAAAGCCTTGATACCTTACGCAAGAACGGCAGACTTTCCGGACTGCAGGCATTCTTTGCAACTGCCTTAAATATCAAGCCAGTTATGGGCGCTGACCATGGTGTGATCATCAAATTAGACCAGGCAAGAGGTATCAACAAGGGGCTTCAGAGAATGTGCGATATTGCCATTAAAGAAGCAGGGGATACCACAGGAAAACGTGCAGTTGTATGCCATGTAAATAATCCTGAAAGAGGAGAGTACGTAAAGCAGGAACTGGCAAAGCGTGCATCTTTTAAGGAGATCGTTGTTACAAATGCAGCTGGCGTTGCTACCGTATATGCAAATGACGGTGGTATCGTGCTGGCAATTGGTTAATATTGGTAAACAGGAATAAAAAATGAACAGAAAAAAATGGATATGCACAGCGGCCGCTATTACAGGGCTGCTGTTGGCAGTTATAGCGGGTTTATCGATCCGGCATATGAAAAACAGTTCTTATGTAAGTGCCAGTGAGCTGGCGGGGCAGAAGAGCGGGTCAGTGTCTGAAAAACTGGAAGAAAATGGAAATGAAGACCTGGCAGAAAGCAGTGAAAGCAAAAATGGCCAGCCAGATGGTAAACAGGATCAGGAAAATGGTGTTGGTGCAGAAAAGAATGAGAACGGTGGAAATAGCAGCGCTGGACAGAACACGGATGAAGAAGCTGCCGAAAATGATAGCAGTACAGGTGAGTCAGAAAATGACAGCCAGGAGAGTAAGACTGAGTCTGAAGCAGAGCCAACGGATCAGCTGGTAAATCTGGTCTTTTCCGGTGACATTCTTTTATCAGATCATGTGATGAATGCCTATAAAAACGGAGGCATCCGCAGCGTACTGGACAGCCAGTTTCAGTCTGTGATCGATGAGTCGGATATTTTCATGGCAAATGAGGAATTTCCTTTCAGTACCCGGGGAACGCCGGCAGAGGATAAGCAGTTTACTTTCCGGGCGGCACCGTCTTTGACCTTTGTTTTTAAAGAGCTGGGGATCGATATTGTGACACTGGCAAATAATCATGCCATGGATTATGGTACAGATGCTTTACTGGATACCTGCGATACTTTGGATGAAGCCGGTATATCAAGAGTAGGAGCAGGAAAGAACTTAGATGAGGCAAAAGCACCTGTTATTTTAGAAGCCCAGGGCAAAAAGATCGGCTTTCTGGGAGCATCCAGGGTAATACCGGTGGCTTCCTGGAATGCAACTTCTACAAAGCCGGGTATGTTTACTACCTATGATCCGAAAATACTGGTGGATGAGATAAAGAAGCTGAGAGAGCAGTGTGATTATCTGGTGGTATATGTCCACTGGGGCATTGAACGTAAGGAAACGCCGGAAGACTATCAGAGATCTCTTGGAAAGCAGTATATAGATGCAGGGGCAGATATTGTTATTGGCAGTCATCCTCATGTACTT
>OGCO01005024.1_pt1 | contig 13334 bp, 10 predicted proteins | sample 1570171 | NCBI WGS metagenome assembly OGCO01 (sample SAMEA4370583, study PRJEB24528) | human gut metagenome | reverse complement strand
CCACGCCCATGCCCAGCACGCAGACCGTCAGCAGGTCGAGCACGATATTGATGACCGCGCCCGTGATCTGGCCGATGGTCGAGTACAGTGAACGCCCTGTTGCCTGAAGCAGCTTCTCGAACAACGAGAAAAAGACAACGCCGAACGAGAATGTGCAGCAGATGAACAGGTAGTCGTGCGTCATGCCGATGACCTGCGCGTCCGCTGTCTGCGACGCGATATACGCCCCTGCCCCCGCCAGACCGAACAGCAGACAGATGAGATAAATGACCGCGCCGAGGAACAGACCGTTCCCGGCGACCTTTGCCGCCTTTTCGCGGTTTCCCTGCCCGAGCGTGCGCGCGAGCAGCGCGTTCACGCCCACGCCAGTTCCGATGGCGAGCGCCACCATGAGCATCTGCACCGGAAAGGCCAGCGTCATCGCGTTGAGCGCCGCCTCGCCTCCCTCGCGCATATTTCCGACGAACGCGCTGTCCACGATGTTGTATACCGCCTGCAGCGCCATGGACAGGATCATCGGCAGCCCCATCCGCATCATCAGCCGGTTTACCGGCATCTCCTTCATTCTGTTGTTTTCCGTCATTTTTATGAATTCCTCCTTTTTCTTGCACAAAAAGAGCGTGCTGCTCCCCGAATAAGCTGCTTTTGTCAAGCTGGACTTACGCGGAATGCTGCACGCTCAAAAAACAAAAAAATAAAACGAGCCGCACGAAAACTGGATTTACGCAGTTGTGCTACTCGTTTACACTGTTATTATATCGTCCGAAAAATCAAAAGTCAACGAAAATAACTGTCAGAAATCGCGCCCCTCATTCGTATTACAGGTGAAAGCAACGTTGCTGAAAGGAGCTGAAACCCCAAAATGAAACCAATCGACAGGACGGAGGCGGAACGTCTGGTGCAGACCTATTCCGACATGATCCTGCGTCTGTCCTACACCTATCTGAAATCCACGCAGGACGCGGAGGACATCTGTCAGACCGTTTTCCTCAAGCTGCTGACCGGCGGCATGGTCTTTGACTCGCCCGAGCACGAAAAGGCCTGGATTCTCCGCACGGCGGCGAACGCCTGCAAGGATGCGCTCCGCGCCGCTCACCGGCGGTGCGTGGGACTGGAGGCGGTCGCGGAGGCCGCCGCTCCCGAGCCGCCCGACTCCGCCGTGCTCGACGCCGTAATGGCGCTGCCCGAAAAATACCGCGAAGCAGTGTACCTGTACTACTACGAAGGCTATTCCGTGCGCGAGGTCGCCGCCCTGCTCGGCAGGAGCGAGGCCGCGGTCTCCGCCCATCTCAGCCGCGGCCGGAAAAGCCTGCGGCAAACACTTGGAGGCGAGTTTTATGAACAAAGAGTATAACGATAACAGAGAGTATAAAAATGCGCTGGACGAGCTGCATTTCTCGGAAGAAGCGAAAAACCGCATGGTCGAGCGGCTGATGGAGCGCGCAGAGCAGCCTGCGCCCCGCCGTGTCCGCCGTTTCCCGCGCATCGCGGCGGTCGGCGTCGCGGCGGCCCTCGTGCTCAGCATCGGCGCGGGCGCGTCCGGCGTGCTGAAATCAGCGAGCGAGGTCTTTGCCGGTGTGTTCGGCCCGACGGCGGACACCGAGATCATCGACCAGATCGGCCGTCCCATCGGCGCGAGCGACACCTCGAACGGCGTGACCGTCACCGCGGACGCGATCCTGTTCGACGGATATAACTACCTCATTTCCTACACCTTGGAAAAAGACGACGGCAGCGCGTTCGACTGCACGAAAAACCCGGATACCGGTCTGCTGAATGTGTACTGGAATCGTGCAGACAGCAATATCGGCCTGAATGCGCAAGGCGCAATCGGCAGTAGCTATTTCTATGACGAAAATCCGAATGATAATGCCATTCAGTATGTTGAAACCATGTCGTACACTGACGCAGTTACGACCGGTGGTACAGCAAAGATTATGCTCGGCGACCTGACAGCAGTAACTGATAACGGCGCTGAAACCAAAACCATCGCCGACGGTACCTGGCATCTCAAGTTCAAGCTGGAGGCCGATAACAGCGCGGTTGAACTGCCTGCCGGTCAGTCTATTCAAGTAGGTGGCAAAACCGCAACGATCAATAAAGTCCTGCTCTCGCCTATCGGCTATAACTTTGTCTACACGGTTGATGGCAAAGCACCGTTTGAGAATGCCGAAAGCGGTCAGGAACCCGCCAGCCACCGCGATACATGGGACGCATTTTCCGCAAAACTGCTTATCAATAAGAAGGACGGCACTGTAATCGACGTGCCAGGCAACGGCAGCAGCATGGACCCGCATGACGGCAAGACCGTCTGCACCCGCCAGGGCACGTTCGATACCATTCTCCCGCTTGATGAAGTGGCGTCCGTCACCATCGGTGATACTACGATTCCGGTAAAATAATCGGCGGAGTGCTTGCATTATCGCAAGATCAGTGTTATACTATATTCAAACGATAACACATTATCCATAGGCGTGGAAAACCCCGGAGGGTGCATCCTCCGGGGTTTTCTATTCCATTATACGGCGGCTTAAACCGGGGTTCTGGGAGTCACTTTACCTCCACTCATCGAACCACTTGCAGATGTAGTGTGCGACTACACTTGCCAAGATTGAGTAGATAAACGATAACGTATTGTTATCCACAGGCTGCACCTCCTTCCCGTTGCCGGGACTCGGTAAAGCAACAAGTTTATTATACCATACCGCCGTTTATTCGACAAGATTCGACAAAATGCAACGCAAAGTAAAAAGACCGATGAACCAAGGTTCATCGGTCTTTCTCTTATCTTCAAATCGTCGTCAGCAGCTTTGCGAACTCCGCACGGGTGAACGTACCCTGCGGCTTGATCATGCCGTCGCTGAAGCCCTGCACCAAACCCTTCTGCATACACAGTGCAACCGCATTTCGGCGGTCCGCCGAGATAGAGCCTGCGTCCTTGACAGACGCCAGCGTCTGTGCGGTTTCGGCATCACTCATGGCCGCAGTGCCGTCCGCCTGCAGCAAATTTGCAAAAAGCTGCATCGCATCCTCGCGGGTCATGGCAGCCGTCGGCCGGAAGTTATCGCTCAGGCCCTCGAGCAGACCGTTTGCGTACACCGCGCTGACCGCATCCGAGTACCACTCGCCTGCGCGAACGCCTGCGGGCAGTGCGCCGCTGCCAGACAGACTGCGCTGACGCGCGATGATCGTGCAGACTTCGGCCGCCGTGATCTTATCGTTCGGACGGAATTTACCGTTCGCGCCGGTCATCAGCTTGCGTTCGGTCACTGTATTGATATACTGCAGTGCCCAGCAGGTACTGCTTACATCGCTGTAGCCGGTCGCAGCAGCCGAAACTTTGGGCGAATACGACGTCATCAACGCCTTATAGCACGCGCTGTTCCGGTTCAGTACATCGGAAAGCTGCTCAAACGTCAGCAGATATTCCTCTGTATAAGCTCGGCGGGAAGCGCTCTCGTATTCGTTGTAAAAATAGGTTACGCCTTTCGTGCTGATGCGCGGATAGCTGTACAGATAAATCGCATGATCGTCCGGCAGCAGCTTCTTGACCGTCTCGATGTAGTCACCGGTCAGCAGGTCGTTCAGTGTGTACTGCGTGCCGGTGTGCAGATCAAACGCCAGACAGTTATTCCAGACCGACGAACCGGCGCCTTTGCCGCTCTCGCAGTTGGCCCAGACAACGAGCACCGAGCCTTCCACGGACGCACCGTAGCTGCCCTCGAGCGCATCATACTCGGCGGTAACAGACGGTCCCTTGAGGAAGAACGAGCGGATTTCGCTGTTGATGGTGTTCTGCACCTTTTTGTCGCTCAGGCCGCTGATCTCCGGAAAATCGACATCCCATCCATGCTCCGTGCCGTCCTGCTGATAGCCCATGAACTTTTCGTAATGCACGGTCTTTGCAGTGATGCCGCCGCCAAGGTCGAACGACTTCGGCTGCTCGAACAGCGTTTTGCCGCTGCGCAGATCAATATACTTACGGGTGTCGTCCTGCGTGACGCAGACCACGTTTTCGGTCAGAATGGTCGGGTTCTCCGCCTCTTTAACGGATGCTGCAAAGCCGCCGTTTTTGCGGAAGAAAATCAGTGTGCCGTCTGCGGTGTTGTGCCACGACAGACCGTAGCGCAGCTCGGAGAAGCCGCTGATGTAGCTCAGTGTGCGGTAAGACAGGCTGCCGCCCGCATCCACCGCGGAAACCGAACCATCCTCACTGCGGGCCGCGTACAGCCCCTCGCCCATGTAGGACAGATAGTAATACGTCGGTGCCGTCAGCAGCTTGCCGGTGGTATCCATAATGCCCCAGCGGTTGATCTGACGAACCATTGCTTCGCCGTCATGGAACTCCGAAATGGTGTTGTACAGAAACTCGGTCAGCAGTTTGCCCTCCGAAAGCGAATACAGCGCCTGATTGGTGCCGTTGGTGACGACCACCGTGCTCTCGCCGTAAATCGTCATGTAGGAAGGCGTTACGTCATTCGGCAGAGTGTACAGCACCGTGCCCTTGGTGTCGATCGCCTGATAATCGCCGTCCTGCGTCTGCACAAGCGTTCTGCCGTTTGAGAAAGCACCGGCCTTACGGTAGCTGCCCGAAAAAGCAGTCGAACCATCCTGCTTGACATAGGAATACAGCCCGGTATCCGCATTTCTGCACAGCAGCAGTCCGTCCTCAAAGAAGCCGACCGCGCCCGGATATGAGCCAATGTGCTTGCCGTCAGTCTCATAATACACGCTGTGATCAGTGTAACGATACGCAACCATCGTATCCGAAAAATCCACCGAAACCGGCGAATCCGTGTATGCAATGACGAGCTTGCCCGTGCGGTCGATCACCGCCGTCTGCCACTGCTCGTTTTCTACGGCAGCGAGTCCGCAGTCCGCGAAATCGCCTGCCTGTGCGTAAGCAAACGGAAGCACGGTCATGCCGTCCTCATCCAGATAGCCTGCGCGTGTCACGCCGTCAATGTCGGTGTACTCTACCGGAAAAATGGTGCCGGCCGCCGCCGCGCTCACCAGCATCACACACGCAACCGCCAGCGCGGAAAGTGTTTTTTTGAACATATGCTTCACCTGTATATTGTGTAAAGTTCTCTATCCTTGTTATTCTTATACAATATACATTATAAGCAATCACGCACGCTCATACAAGGTCAGGCGGCAAAGTGTAACAATGGTGAAACAACCCGCCGGAATGTTACGATTATGTTACATTCCCAGAATGCACATCAGTTTCCGATAATCGGTGTTGCGCTCTTGGCGATGGATACCTTTTCCACATACGGCACATGCGCGTAAACGTTGGCTGTGGTGGAGATGTCGGAATGCCCCAGCCAGTCCTGAATCTGCTTGAGCGAAAAGCCCTGCTGCAGCAAAATCGTTGCAACCGAATGCCGTAAATCATGAAACCGGATACGCGGCAGGCACGCGCGGCGGCACACCCGCTCGAACTCACGCGAAATGTAATCCGGCCGGAGCGGCGAACCGTCCTCACGGCAGCAGACGTAATCGCTCTGGCAGTAGGCTTTGCCATACTTTTTGCGGTTGGCGTTCTGTCTGCGGCGCAGATCGGTCAGATACCGCCGGAGCGAGTCGGACAGCGGCAGCGTCCGATAGCTGGATTTGGTCTTTACGCTGTCCGCGTAGATCACGCGCCCGGAGGACAGCACCGCCGTATGATTGATGACCATGCTCCGTGCCCGAAAATCCACGGCACACCAGCGCAGACCGGCGCACTCGCTGCGGCGCAGACCATAGGTTGCCGCCAGCACAAACGCTGCCTCTGCCGGTGACTGCAGCGCCGCTGCCAGAAAAATGTTGATCTGCGTCCGGTCGTACACCTGTCCTCGAAAGCGCGTCCGCTTGGGCAGCATGACATTATCCGACGGATTCGTCGGGATAATCTGCAGTGCTACCGCGTATTTCAGGCACTTGTGCATGATGGAATGGAACTTGACGATCGAAGTCGGTGAAAGCCCCTGATCGAATTTCAGGTTGACAAAATCCTGAAAATCCATCGGCCGTGCCGTGGCAAGCGTTGTTCCTCGTGCGGTGAAAAACGGCTTGATGTGCTTTTCAAATGCGTAGCGATAGCCGTCCATCGTGTTTTCGCGCACCTGCGTTTTCATCTGGGTCAGCCAGCGGTCCATGAAGTCTGCAAACGGCGTTTTCGCTTCGGTCGAGTAGCGCAGCCGCATCAGGTCCTCCGGACGCATGATAAAGTGAATGTAGCCGTCCTCCTCGTAAATGCGTATGTTCTCCATTGAGAAGCCTCCTGTAAAAATAGTCATCCTGCAGCATTCGGCAGCACCGCACACTGAAAGCTGCGGTGCTGTCTTATCCTGCATTTCCATATTCTACGAAAATTCGACCAAATTCGACAATATTCAATTTGCACAGAAAAGCAACAAAAAACCGCTCTGAATCTGCATTCAGAGCGGTTTTATCGGTTTTATGGCAATCAGATCGTGCGGACAGAGATCATACCTTCGATTGCGCGCAGCTCGTCGAGGTTGGCCTCGGTCGGAGCCTCTGCGGTATCGATGATGGTGTACGCATAGTCACCCTTGGAACGATTGCCCATATTCTCGATGTTGCAGCGAACAGCGGAGGTGATGGACGCGATCATGTTCGGGATGTTCTTGTGGATCATGCAGATGCGGTAGCCGCCTTCGTACGGAACCTTGAGGTTCGGGAAGTTGACCGAATTGCGGATGGTACCCTTCTCGAGGTACTCGGTGATCTCGTAAACGGCCATCTTCGCGCAGTTGTCCTCGCTCTCCGGGGTGGAAGCGCCGAGATGCGGGAGCGTGATGGCATTCTCCTGCTCAAGAATCTCGTCGGAAGCAAAGTCGGAAACGTATGCTGCAACCTTGCCGCTCTCGAGTGCCTTCGCCATTGCCTTGGTGTCAACCAGCTCGCCGCGCGCGAGGTTGATGACGCGCACGCCGTCCTTCATCTTCTCGATCGCCTCTGCGCTGATGGTGTTCTTCGTGTCAGCGTTCAGCGGAACATGAATGGTGATGTAGTCGCAGTTTGCGAAAATCTCGTCCAGCTCGGTAACGTGCTTGACCGAGCGGTCGAGCTTGAGTGCGCCGTCAACCGACAGGTACGGGTCATAGCCCCAGACCTCCATATCCAGGCCAACAGCCGCGTTTGCAACCTTAACGCCGATCGCACCCAGACCGATGATGCCCAGCTTCTTGCCGGCGATTTCCGGGCCTGCGTAGGTGGACTTGCCCTTCTCTGCAGCAGGACCGATATCCGGCGTGCCCTTGAGGCCCTTAACCCAGTTTGCGCCCTGTACCACCTTGCGGGAAGCCAGCAGCAGTGCACAGATAACCAGCTCCTTAACGGCGTTAGCGTTTGCACCCGGCGTGTTGAAGACTACGATGCCTTCCTCGGAGCAGCGGTCGATCGGAATGTTGTTGACACCGGCGCCTGCACGCGCGATGCAGCGCAGGTTCTTCGGGAACTCGACGTCATGCAGCTTGGCAGAACGAACCAGAACGGCATCATAATCGGTGAAATCCTCGGCGCAGGTGTACTTTGCCGGATCGAGATCGTCCAGACCTACCTTCGAGATCTTGTTGTAGAGTTTTACATTATACATAATCGGAATACTCCTCTTTGTTCGATCATTAACCGTAGGGCGCGACGACTCGGCGCGCCCTACGGAATCATGTTCCTATATGGATAGAAATTACTTGTTTTCTTCAGCGAATTTCTTCATGAAGTCGATGAGCTTCTCAACGCCCTCGATCGGCATTGCGTTATAGATGGAAGCACGCATGCCGCCTACCGAACGGTGGCCCTTCAGGTTGGACATGCCGGCTGCCATGGACTCCTTGGCAAACTTTGCGTCCAGCTCGTCGTTGCCGGTGCGGAAGGTTACGTTCATGTGGCTGCGGGAATCCTTTGCGGCTACAGTTTTGTAGAAGTCCTGAGAATCGAGGTAATCGTACAGCATGGAGGAACGCTTTTCAGCACGCTCCTGCATAGCCTTTACGCCGCCCATGTCTTCAACCCACTTGGCAACCAGACCGAGTACATAGATGCCGTACGTGGGAGGCGTGTTGTACATGGAATCCTTATCAGCCATGGTCTTCCAGTCCAGCATAACCGGATACTTCTCGAGCGGATAGTTGCCGAGCAGATCCTCGCGGACGATGACAACGGTAACACCGGCCGGGCCCATGTTCTTCTGTGCGCCGGCGTAGATAACGCCGTACTTGGAAACATCAACCGGCTTGGACAGGATGTTGGAGGACATATCCGCTACCAGCTCAACGCCTGCCGGGGTCTCGGGATCGTACTGATACTCGGTGCCGTAGATGGTGTTGTTGGCGCAGATGTAGAAGTAGTCGGCATCCGGACGGATATCCAGCTCATCCTGCGTCGGAACGTGGTCGAAGTTGGTCTCCTTGGAGGAGAATGCAGCGTACATGTCGCCGAACTTCTGTGCTTCCTTGTAGGCCTTGGAAGCGAAGCTGCCGGTCAGCGCGTAGTCAGCCTTGCCGGTCTTCAGCAGGTTCATCGGGATCGCTGCAAACTGGGTGGTAGCGCCGCCCTGCAGGAACAGAACCTTGTAGTTATCCGGAATAGAGAGTACGCGGCGCAGCGTAGCCTCGGTCTCCTTGATGATGCCGTCATATACCTTTGAACGGTGACTCATCTCCATGACTGACATACCGGAGCCCTGATAGTTCAGCATGTCGGCTGCACAGCGCTCAAGCACCGGAACCGGAAGCATGGAGGGGCCTGCGGAAAAATTGTAGATACGATTGTCTGCCATAGTGAATAGCCTGCCTTTCAAATATAAGCGTAAAGACGTTCCCGGTTTACATATCACAGTCTGTCGCGGTGATATTACTTTTATGAATGGAACGTATTATTTATTATAATACAAAGCTCTGCCGTTTGCTACCGAAAAATGTCCCAAAAAATTCGCAATGAATGATTGATTGTCTGCACATTGTGGACAGTTCATGAAAATTAGTAATGCGTAATCAAAAATCAGTAATTTTTTATGATAGGTAAATGTACGGCTGCGAATATGAACTGCACCCATGTTCTCTCTTATGACTGTTTATCCGGACTACTGCAGGGCGGGGTGACCCCACCCGCCCTGCACTAACACTTTTAGAAAATATTATAGGCAATACCGCATAATTGAACAAGAGTGATTTGCGAGTAAATTTTGCGTACTGACGAGGCACAGTTTTGCGGTAATACTTGATGTATTACCGTGAAACTGCAACAAAGTCAGGACACAAAATTTCCGCAAAGCACCGCCGCTTTAATTGTGCGGTGTTGCCTATACTGCGTTATTCTCAATTTGCCAACCTACTCCCCTTCTGCTATACTGATAGTCAGTTATAATAGTGAGGAGTCAACTGTATTATGCACCACCGCCGACCGGCTGCGCCGCACAGCCACCGTCCCAATCACAGACAGATCAACCGCCTGATGCCGTTCACGACGGCGCCGCTGTTCCATGCTCTGCAGCTGCTCGAGACCGGCGACTCCGCGCGGTTTCACATGCCCGGTCACAAGGGTGAGCCGGTTTTCAACACATACGCGGATATTTTTGCCATCGACTTTACCGAAACCTACGGCACCGGCAACCTGTACACCGGCGAAGGTCCTATCCGCGATGCGGAGGTTGCCGCCGCGCGGTATTTCGGCTCGGAGGACTGCTTTTTTCTGACCGGCGGCTCGACACAGGGCATTCTCGCTATGCTCGGCACAGCGGTCGGACGCGGCGGCGCTGTCCTGCTCGACCGCGAGGTACACAAGTCCGTCTGCTACGGCTGCGCACTGCTCGGCATTACGCCGTATTTCTTTTCTGCACCGCTGATCGAGCCATTCGCGGTTTCCGGTGCGCTTCCGGTCAAGGATGCGGAAGCACAGCTGATCGCGCATCCGGAGATCAAGGCAATCCTTCTGACCTCTCCGACCTATTACGGCATCCGGCGGGCGATTCCCGAGTTTGCCGATCTGTGCCGCGCGCACGGCAAGCTGCTGCTCGTAGACGGTGCACACGGTGCACACTTCCCTGCCGTCGGCCTGCCGACGCCGGTCGCGGAAGGTGCGGATATGGCCGTGCTCTCCATGCACAAAACGCTGCCGTGCATGGGACAGGGCGCCGTTCTGCTCTCCGCGGCAGGCGTGGACCGCCGCGCACTGCGCGAAAACACCATGCTGTTCGGCACATCCAGTCCTTCCTATCCCATTATGGCATCCATTGACCTTGCGCGTGCCTACACCGAGGGGCCCGGTCACGCGGAGTACCGCCGCTCGGCAGAAACCTGCGCCGAACTGCGTGCCTATGTGCAGCACCGAACCATGTTCACCGCACTGACCGAGGATCATTTTCCGGCGCTTGACCCATGCCGTCTGACGGTGTGCACCGCCGGAACCGACATCACCGGTCACCAGCTGGCCGATACGCTGTGGAGCGAATGCGGCGTGGCGTGCGAGATGGCGGACGACCGCAATGTTGTGTTCATCCTCACCGGCTCCGACCCGAACGGTGCGATCAGCCGTCTGAAACGCGGTCTGCGGCGCATTTCCAGACGGCGCGAGCTGATTCCCCTGCCGTCCCTGTCCGCACCGTTTCCGCCCGCCGAGCGCGTGATGAGCGTGCGCGACGCATGGTTCTCACAGACCGGCAGAGTCCAGCCTGCCGCTGCCGAGGGTCTGGTCTGCGCCCGTCCGGTCACGCCGTATCCGCCCGGTGTGCCGCTGCTCTGGCCCGGCGAGAAAATTACAGGAGCGCACATTGCACTTATCCGTGAAAGATGGTACAATACAATAGATGAAATAACCGTTGTTGTCCATCAATAACGCATCTCATCCAAGCAAACGATATGTTTCCGCGCAGCAATGCGTATAGGGGGTTACTATTATGAAAATGGTACTGGCTATCATCAATTATGATGATTCGCAGGATGTTATCTCCAGCCTGATGAAAGCAGGCTTCTCCATCACCAAGCTGGCGACCACCGGCGGTTTCCTCAAAGCAGGCAACGTCACGATCCTGATTGGTCTGGACGAGAGCAAGCTGGATGAGTGCTTTGACATCATCCGCGAGCACTCCTCCTCCCGCAAGCAGATCATGCCGGCAACCGCTGAGCTCGGCATGGGCTTTTTCCCGTCCACGCCGGTGCAGGTCGAAGTCGGCGGCGCAACCGTATTTGTACTCAACGTCGAGCGTTTTGAAAAGCTGTGATTTCATTTGACGCACTTGCGGGCAACAATGTGCTCAAAAACAGCCTGAAGCATGCGCTGAACGAGCGGTTTCCGCAGACCGTGCTGCTGTCCGGTGACGATCCGGCAGCGCTCAAAACCCTTGCGACTGTACTCGCGGCCGGTATTTTATGCGAAGGCGCGGGCAGTCATCCGTGCGGAAACTGTCTGCCGTGCCGCAAGGTGGAGCAGGGTGTGCACCCGGATCTGATGATCGTGGACGAAGGAGAGGCCGAACTCAAGGTCGATCTGGCGCGTCAGCTCAAGGCGGAAAACGCCATTATCCCGAACGACGGCGAACGCCGTGTGACAGTCATTCACCATGCGCAGAATCTCAATCCCATGGCGCAGAATGCGCTGCTCAAGGAGCTGGAGGAGCCGCCTGCGTATGCGTTCTTCATTCTGACCGCCGAGCAGCCGGATTCGCTGCTGCAGACCGTGCGCTCGCGCTGCACTAAATTCGCGCTCGAGCCGTCGCAGGCGGCGGTGTCGGACGAGGAAGCGGCAACCCTGCTTGCACCCTATCTCTCTGCGGTTGCCGAACGGCGCGAGGACCGCATGATGCTCAGTGCAATGGGTCTGGAAAAGACGCCGCGCCGCGCACTCTCAGGCGTGCTCGGCATTCTGCAGGCCGCTGTCCGGGACGCGATTTTTGTCTCGAAGGCTCTGCCGCAAAAGCCGCTGCAGCCTGCGCTCCGCAAGCAGACGCAGGCACTCGCCGGCGCCGTCAGTATGGAACGTCTGTTGGCGGTCTACGATTTTATTGATGTGCTGATCGACCGTGTGTCACGCAATGCGGCATCCGCGGCTGTCACCTGTGCATTAACGAGCGATATTTACCGCATCTGTTACGCTTCCTAAGCGTTTCCATCATACAGGAGGAAAACTTTTTGACAACAATAATCGGAGTTCGTTTCAAATCGAACGGAAAAATGTATTATTTCGACCCGCAGGGTCTGGAAATCGCACCCGGTACGGGTGTGATCGTCGAGACGGCACGCGGCGTGGAATACGGCGACTGCGTGCAGGGCAACACCGATGTGCCCGATCAGCAGGTCGTGCAGCCGCTCAAGCGCGTGGTCCGTGTGGCAACCGAGACCGATATGAAAACGCTCGAGCGCAACAAAAAGCGTGCCGACGAGGCGTTTATTATCTGCAAGCAGAAGATCGAGGACCGCGGTCTGGAAATGAACCTTGTCACCGCGGAATGCACCTTTGATATGAACAAGCTGCTGTTTTACTTCACCGCAGACGGCCGCGTGGACTTCCGCGAACTGGTTAAGGACCTTGCGAGCGTGTTCCGTACCCGCATTGAGCTGCGCCAGATCGGCGTGCGCGATGAGGCGAAGATGATCGGCGGTCTGGGCTGCTGCGGCCGCGAGCTGTGCTGCAGCTCGTATCTCGATGATTTCCATCCGGTCTCCATCAATATGGCAAAGGATCAGAACCTGTCGCTCAATCCGGCGAAAATTTCCGGTGTGTGCGGCCGTCTGATGTGCTGTCTCAAGTATGAGCATGAGGCCTACGCCGAGCTGCAGAAGGTCACGCCGCGTCAGGGCAGCGTGGTCGATACGCCGGAAGGCCGCGGCAAGGTGATTTCCACCCAGATGCTGCGCGGCACCTGCAAGGTGCAGCTGGACGACAGTCCGGAGCACTCGCTGACCGAGTTCCAGTGCACGCAGTGCTGCATGGTAAAGGGTGCGTGCCGCAACCGTCAGAATGCCGCCGCTATGGCCGAGGAACGCCGTAAGCGCGAGGATCAGGAGGATGCTGCCGCTCCCGCACCCAAAAAGGATGCACCGAAAAAGAGCGAGACTCCGCATCAGAAGCCGCAGCAGCCGCGTCCGCCGCGCAAGCCTGCCCCGCAGCAGACTGCAGGAGATGAACTGCCCGAAGATGCTCAGAATGAGCTGTCGCCGGACGGTGAAGGTGCGCCGCGCCGTCGCCGCCGCAGAGGCGGAAGACGCCGCCGCAAGCCGAATGGCGAAAACGGTGCTCCGGAACAGAATTCCGGCGAAGAATGAGAAAAAGAGCGAAACCGCATGGTTTCCTACTCTGAATTTTGAAGCATTTTCGATTTCAGCAAT
>OGCO01005014.1_pt1 | contig 13378 bp, 10 predicted proteins | sample 1570171 | NCBI WGS metagenome assembly OGCO01 (sample SAMEA4370583, study PRJEB24528) | human gut metagenome | reverse complement strand
CTTGTATTTACTGGGTTTCCGTTGATTTAGTCTTATTTTATCATCATCATCTCCTACTCGCATTCCCGTCAGAAACATGATATAGAGCATTTCCTTATACCAATTATTTTCAACAGTTTTTAAAAATAACGTCTGCTCTTCTTTCGTCAGAAAGCGTCTTTCCTTACTTTTATTCTCCCATGGTACTGAGATTTCAAAGCATGGATTTTCGGCTATGATTTTGTTTCTCTTTGCCGACTCCATACACTCTCTAACCCTTCCAAGTACTTCTCTCATACTGGAAGACGCTCGCCCCTGCTGATGCATTGTGTTAATGGCTTCTTGAATGTCAATGTTCAGAATATCTACAATTTTCTTATCGCCCAATATTTTTCCAAACGTATTATAATACTTGCTTTTCATTGGGAAAATACTGGTTTCCTTAATAACTGGAACCTTGTACTTTGTAAACCATTCCTCAAACCATTCATTCAGTGTGATGTTATTCCATCTTACATCAACATTCTGCTTTGCCTGCTCCTTCGCCTGTTCAAAGTCTTTCTTTAATTCTTTCAGATTAAGTCCGTATAAATTAATTTCTATCCCTTTTACAAGCGCTCTCGCTTCATATCTTCCATCTTTTCGCTGTCTTATTCCTGTTCCTAACTCTTTACCTTTTAAATCTTTTCCCATCTATAATCATCCTCTCTTATTTCTGTTTCGAGGGTGACGCTTTTGATGTTGTACTCATTATACTCAAAGTTCTCATGAAAAGCAACCTCCTTTTTTCACCTGTATTTTCGACTACCGCTTATGGATGTAAGCCATTTATCCACTAATAACTTGTTAGCATATAAACGGTTTCCGATTTTCACTGTAAAATTGCAACCCGAGTCGTGCAGAAGTTCCCTTGCTTTGGTCTGCCCGATGCCTAGATACTCTGCAAATTCTTTTACATTGAGCAATGCTTTTTCCATAAAACTACGCTGCCATGTTCCTGCTCTGCCATTATCAACATCCTTCTTCCCTTACTGCTTTGCTTTACGATACGTTACGATGGGCGTGCTGATCTGGCTTTTCCTTTCTGTCAAAGGCTTATCCGGTCTATTCCAGATAAGCCCTCTTACGTTTTATTTTCTTTTGTTTTCTCTTATTTTCTTTTATTCCGGTTTGGTTTCTTCTGTTCCCGGCTCCCCGGCGGGGGGATCTTCTTTTATGTATTTCATGTAAAACTCCTTTGCCGCCGGGTTCCATACTTTCGCATAGGCGGGGCGCGGCTTCCATTTTTCTTTTTCTCCGGCTGCGATTAACAGCTTGTCCCGCTGATATTTCTCTGTCTGTTTGTCTTCCAATGGGACTTCTGCATGTGCGAATGCTTTTTGTATCTGGTAAATCGTTACCTCTTCCCGGATCACTCTTCCGGTTTCATGCTCCACGATGCGGTATATCTCACAGTAGCCCGGGCGGCGGTTTGCCTTGTATCCCTGCCAGATCTGTATCATATCCCATCCAAGCTCTTTCATTACTCTTAAAATCCGCCAGTAGGTATAAGGCAGCCAGTCATATACCCGCCGGAACTCTATCCCCTCTTCGAGTTCGATTTCTTCCGGGACGATATATTTTTTCTTTTTTTCTTCCTGCTTTTCGTCCTTGTTTCTTTCGTCCATCCTTTTCCCTCATTTCCTATTTAAAAGGGCATTCGTCCGCAGGCTCCAATTTGTGAAAATCTTTGTTCCGGTTCAGATATTTTTCTACCGAATCGTATTTCACAATGGTTCCGTCTTCCAGATACACCTGCACTTCATGAATCCGGCGGAGGAATGCCGCCCACGTTTCCGGGCTTTCCTTCTGTACCTCTGTATACTGGTCTTCCAGCGGGATATTCGTTGTTATGAATACCCTGTTATAACAAACGACTTTATTGCAGTATCTCGCCGGAAGTGTCACCGGGTATATATCCAGATAATTGAGCATGTCCGATATTTTAAAGGAGCTGCGGAACTCTTCGAATACCATGACCGCGTGACCGTCGTACTGGTCAAAGGGATGCCCTCCTCCATTTTCAATCACGCGGTAAACATTACTGTCTCCATAAGCGTCCATGATGGATCTTGTTTTTCCCCTTCCCGTCGCTCCCCAGATATAAGTAACGTGTAAATCCAGTCTGCGTTTTCCTTTGAACTTTTCATTCAGAAACGCTTGTCGGATTTTCTCGATTTTATCCATGTAAAGGATCATGTCGTTGTTTTCCTGCAAAATTTCCGTTACCGTATACCCGGCTTCCACCATCTGCATGAGGTCTTCCAGATCGGAACGTCTGCCTTTTTGTGTCGGCATCTTGCCCCATTCCTCATAGGTATTCGGGACACTGGTTTCTGCCTTATCTGTGTCTTTCCATTTACCGCTCTTTTTGACGTATTCCACGTTGTTTTTCGCGGTTCCGTTTGCTATGTCTATGTGAGCGGATGGAAAATATTTCTTTATTTTTCCAATTCTCACCCGGGAATTAAAATGGAGGTAAACGTGCGTGTGATATGTTCCCTTTTCTCCGATTTCATCCGCCATGCAGAAAAATTTAAGCGTCGGGAACCCCAGCACCAGACTTTGTTTTATTTTTTCATGCCCCATGTCGTACTTCTGCGGGTTGTTGATGGTTAAAAGAAACGCCTGTCGCTGGATGCCGTCCATCCTCGATTTCCGGGGTTTTTCCGGCTCTTCCGGGGCTTCTGGTTCTTCCGTTATCTCCTCCGGGACGGCATTTTTCTTCTCTGTTTCCATTTCTTCTCTGACCACTTGTTCTTTCTCCTTTGCGCGTTCCATTGTCTTCGGGTTCTTATTTCGGTTTCTCTTAATGGGTTCATGGGAAATCACTGTACCTTTCTGTTATGTTTATTTTGTTTATGGGCTGCGAACAGGGTTTTGAGGGCTGGAAAGCCGCATAGATACTGGATTTTTTGAGTGGTAGTGGGCTTTTTTGTGCAAGCGGGGGTAATACTATACCCCCGCTTGCATCCCCTCTCAGCCTTCGCGCCGGACGTTACCGTCCGCGCTCTGCTCGAGGGTATCCAGCATGTGCTTTCTCCATCCCGGAACATCCGTAACCCACGGAATCTTAACTTCTTCTACTTCCCGACCATCCAACAGGATCACGCCCTCTCCCTGCTGATAGCTCCGTTCCGGCAGCTCCTCGCCGCTGAACAGCATATTTTTCTGTTCTTTGCTGAGTCTTCCCAGCGCAAGGATGCACATGAAGTTGTCCCGGCTGCCATTTGCAAACAGGGCGGCATCTGCCCGCTGCGTTACAATCCAGATTCCATAATGCAAGCCCCTGCCAAGCATCAGAATTTCTGATACCGCGTTCATGACATCCGCAGCCCTTTTCTCTTTGTTCTGCTTATCCAGCATCTGCAAGCGGTTCAGAAATGCCGGGTACTCGTCGAAGACCAGCAGATACCGTTCTTTTTCTGCTCCGCCGGATTCTCTGGTTTCATGGAACCTCTGGTAAAACGCCATGATGCCGTCATAGCACCGTTCACCCGTATAATAATTCTCATAACCATTTAAGAACCGGAAATCCTCAGAATTTTTATAGTCACAGATGAATACGTGTGTCTTCGGGTCTGCCTGTAATCTTCTTCCCAGCAGGTACGAAACCGCTACTGATTTTCCAGAACCGGAACTTCCCGTAATCAGTGCATGGCAATGGGTGTCTATCTCTGTCTGAATGGATGATTTTGTCTGATACTGATGTGCTATTTTTGCATCGTATCCCCATGTCATCCGATCCCCTTTATTTTCTCCCCACACCTCTTCCAGTGTGCAGATGCCCTGCGCCTTTCTCTGGTCTTCAATTTTTGCCTGTTCCCGTTTCTTTCTAAGGGCTTCCAACCAGCTTTTTCCCGCATCATTACGCGCTATGGCGATCTCCATATACTCCGGGTATAAAGTTACCATGAACAACGAACTGTTTTCACCGCACCACATACTATATTTCATCATATGATCTGCAAGGCAGCCGCCCAGCACCTTTGTGACCAGTGTTTTAAATTCCTCTGAATTTTTCTGTCCGGCATCCCCGTAAACAACGGAAATTCGATAGGCATAAACATTTTCATTATACCGGATGTCGATACACCGGAAGAACTGGAACAGTTTGCCAAGCTCCACAAGTTCCTCGTCTGCAACTTTGGGATTGAAACACTGTCTTTCCCCATCCCAGCCGATATGCGTCATATACTGGACAGGCGGCTTTGCAAACGCTTCTTTCCAGCTCCATGCAAACACTTCTTTGATCTTCTGAATGCAGAAGGATGCGGCTTCTCTGGTTGTGCAGTGTTTTACCGTCTGTACGACACATACCGCCACGCTGTACCAAAACAAAATCACTAATAAAAGGAATATCATATTTACCATATTCTTTCTCCTTCATTTGTTGTGCGAAGAGAGGGGCACGCCCCCCTCTTCTTATTATTTTTCGTTTACAATTTTCACTGACTCGGCACGGATAGAATCTTCGATGAGTCCACTTCGACGGTTATAGTACGCACCAACTGTTGCACTAATGAACTCAACGAAAATATTTTCGCCATTCTCCTGTAACTCTGCCAGTTGCTTTGGTTCAATTACTGGGAGCTGATCTGGAACAAAAATCTGAACCGTTCTGTAATTTCCTGCATTAGTTGCTAGATAGGTGTAGCCATCTATCTGGTCTGTTGCCGTTCCGTTTTCGAAGTGTCGCCGTGCCGTAATATCGGTCAGAACGAACACCGATTCAGAAAAAAAATCTTCCAGTGGATACCTCCGGCTTGTAATCATTGATGCTTTCATCTTTGTCACCTCCTCTTTGCTGATGCTATTATGATAAGGCATTTTTTTTGAATACGGCGAGTAAATAACTTGAAAAAGTTGAATAAAGGCAACTCTGTTAAAATGTTTTTCAAGCCCTAGAACATGTCGATTTTTCCTTCCTTTTGCTCAAAGATGCCATAATCCCCCCTATTATGCCTATCCTTGACCTCAAAAAATCAAAACACCCCTATACATGCCCGAAATACCCCCTCTTGATGGCTAACCTGAAAAATGCCCATTTTCCCCCAGACATTCTGCTTTCTCTCCCAAAGATTTCACTTTTTGTCCTGAATTTGCTAAAAACACCTTGTTTACCCCTCATATACCCCCTTCGATGCCTACCCCTGAAGAACTCGCTTCTAAAACCAACTGTTTTTTTGTCCCCTGACATTTAGAAAACCTCCTTTATAGGTACCGGCGCATGCCGAGTACTAGTAAAGGAGTGATTTATATGTCACCAAATAATAATATTTTAGGAGCTAACGTGCGACGTCTTCGCAAAAATTGGGGGATGACACAAAAAGAACTGGGAAAAGCTGTTTTTCATGAGGAGACCTGGATTTCTAAGTTAGAGAATGGGCATTTGACTCCTTCTCCAGAAGATTGTTTAAAACTTGCTCAAACATTACGTTGTGACCTATCAGAACTCAAAGGGTCAAATTCAAGTAACGATTTTTGTGCATTACACCACCAAATTCTCGAGCGTCTGACAACGATCGAAACTCAAATTGAAATCACAGAAACGATCATACAGGCATTAGAAACTGATCTTTCCGCGTTAAACGAGTTCTCTTCCTTTTTTGCCGCATCGCTAAAGAAGCATTTTTTGGTGATACTGCTTGAAAAACTGAGAATTTCACACACCAATTTAGCTGAACGATTAGGGGTTTCTGTTTCTCTTATCTCCAAATCTATCAGCAATGACTTACCAATTTCAGAAAATTTATCAAAAAAAATAAGTTTACGAATTAAGTCTTTTCTTTTTTTTAAAGGTTTTTCAACCCCAAAAGAATTTTTAGATTTTTATGAAAAGGACCTGGCTGAATGTCGTTTAAACTTAATCAAGCTGAGAGATTCTTTACACGAAGAAAAAATTGCTTTAACCGCTTCTGATGAAACTCTTATCAAAATGTCATTTGATTCTGAAAATTCAGATAACTAAATTCTTATATAGAAAAAGAGCCGCTTTTTATAGAGCGGCTCCTTCCATCAGATGTTATTATTTATCAGTCTTTTGTTCCGTTTTTCTTTTTGACCCATTCTTTTAAAATCAAATTAATATATTGACTGAAGCTTCGGTCATCCTCTTCAGCCATTTTGCGAATCTCCTCTACGATATTTTCATCGAGTGTAATGCTTACTTTTTCTTTTAATGGTTTCATATTTTTTTCCTTTTTCTCTTACTATATCATTCAGCAGGATAAGGTATTGACTCTTCTGATAAAGTAGGATAAAGTAGGATAAAAGACATATCTTTATCGAAAGGAGAATCACATGAAGAAAAACACAAAGAAAATTGCAACTGTAACTATGACCAGCGCGGTGCTGCTTGCGGCTCCGATCGCAATGAACGCGGCTCCGATGCTGTCGGCGCAGGCGGTAGAAGCTGCTGTAAAGACGGGATGGGTGAAAGAATCCGGCAAGTGGTATTTTTACAAGGATGGTGCAAAAGCCACCGGATGGCAGGAATGGGATGGAAAGCGTTATTATCTGAACGCTGACGGAACCATGAAAGCCAATGAATGGATGATCGACGCCGACGGAAGTATCTACTATTTCCGCAGCTGGGGCGGTGCTTACAAGAGCTGCAATGTTGTTATCAACGGAAGAAACTACACCTTCGGCGCTGACAGCAAAATGCAGGGTTCCCAGTGGATCGTCAAGGGCGGTAAATGGTACCTTGCGAAAGAGGGAAAGATTGCGACTGGATGGCAGGAATGGCAGGGAAGTAAATACTATCTGAACAGTGACGGAACCATGAGAAGCAACGAGTGGCGGCTGGATGACAGTGGAAAAATCCGCTATCTGTGCAGCTGGGGCGGTGCGTATAAAAACCGTTCTGCAAACATCAACGGAAGAAGCTATACTTTCAACAGCAATGCAGATGTGACAAACACGCAGTGGATCGCCATGGATGGCACATGGAAACTTGCAAAAGACGGACGGATTGCGACCGGATGGCAGACATGGGATAAGAACCTTTATTATCTGAACAGCGATGGAACCATGAAAGCAAACGAAGCCTTTACCGACGGCGGAAAGCTCTATTTCTTCCGCAGCTGGGGCGGTGCCTATAAGAACTGCTGGTATACTTCCAATGGAAAGAAATATTATCTGCATGATAACAGCGCCGCTTACCAGAACGAGTGGCTGAAAGCAGATGGAAAATGGTATTATTTCCAGAGTGACAGCACGATGGCAACCAACACTTGGATTGACAACTATTATGTTGACGCATCCGGTGTCTGGATTCCGAACAAAGAAAAACCGACGGACAAATGGATCACCAGCGGAAACCGCAAATGGTATCGCCATGCCGACGGCAGCTATACAAAGAATGATTGGGAACTTATCAATGGAAAATACTATAGATTCGATAATGACGGCTGGATGGTAACCGGCTGGAAGAAGATCAATAATATCTGGTATTACATGGATAAGACAACCGGCGAACGCTATGGCGAGGGCTGGCATTGGATTGATGGCAGTTGCTACTATATGAACGCGAATGGTGAAATGGCTGCTGATACTTGGATTGATGGATATTATGTAGATGCGTCGGGAAAATGGATTAAAGATCCGAAGAATGAAGAACATACACATAAGTGGGTAGAAGAAACGAAAACCGTAAATCATCCGGAAGAAAGCCACATCGAGATCAAACATCATGATGCCGTTACCCATACAGTAAATCATGATGAAGAGTTCCATTATGAGACCGTAAACCATCCGGAAGAATCCCACATGGAGACTATTCACCATGAAGAAGTAGGTCATACTGTTCATCATGAAGCGCAGACCCATACAGAGTACATCGAGCATCCTGAAGTCTCCCATGAGGAACTTCATTATGTGTGTGGTTTGTGTGGAGCTGATATGGGAGACACTCAGGAATCTGTGGATGAGCACATCGATTACCACACAATGCGCGGAGAGTCAATAGGGTATGCACAGAAAGAAGTAAAAGTTGTTGACCAGGCAGCATGGACAGAAGAGAAAACAGTGGTCGACAAAGAGGCTTGGGATGAGTATGTAATCGATCAGGAAGCATGGGACGAACAGGTTAAGGTTGTTGACAAAGAAGCATGGTCTGAGCAGGTTAAAGTCGTAGACAAAAAAGCATGGACAGAGACCATCATCGACAAAGAAGCTTATGATGAGAAAATTAAAGTAATTGACAAAGCAGCTTATGACGAAACCATTAAGCAAAAAGTATGCTCTATCTGTGGTAAAATTCAAAAATAAATCTTAAAATAACGAGAAGCACTGATCTCTCTTTTGAAGAGACCGGTGCTTCTTTTTATTCACATAAAAATAAGCCTGCACACTCATATTTCTATCAATGTGCAGACCTATTATTTCATTTGTAATCAAAAGCATCATCCCGGATATTTTTTGTTTTAAACAACACGCAAACTTCTCGTTAAACAGTTGGGTATTTCTTTTTACCCAAATCAACACCCAATCTTTACCCAAAATTCCATGCTATTTTACGATAATTTACGGGAAAATATGATAAGCTGCTTTCTCTTACAAAAATGGCTGTATTCCTTATAAATACTGCATTTTCAAGGGTCTTGAAAACCAGTGCTTCACAGAAATTACTGTGCCATCTGTTTTGCAACTTCCTCAGCGAAGTTCTCTTCTTTCTTCTCGATTCCTTCACCGGTCTCGAAACGAACGAAGCCTTTTACTGCTACGGTTGCGTTGTTTGCTTTAGCAACCTGTGCTACGTACTGAGCTACGGACTGTTTTCCGTCTTCTGCTTTTACGTATACCTGGTCAAGCAGGCAGATCTCTTTGAGCTCTTTGTTGATACGGCCCTGGATCATTCCCTGGATAACTTTTTCCGGTTTCTGGGACTCTTTCGGGTCGTTCTGAATCTGAGCCATGAGGATTTCTTTCTCATGTGCGATGTAATCAGCGCTTACTTCGTCGCGGTTTGTGTACTGCGGACGAAGAGCTGCAATCTGCATTGCAACGTTTTTAGCCATCTCTTTGAGGTCATCGTTTACAACATCTGTCTCAACGTCAACCAGAACACCGATTTTACCGCCCATATGAGTATAAGAAGCAACGAAACCGTTCTCCTCTTTTACCTGCTGGAAACGACGGATGTTCATGTTCTCGCCGATGGTAGCGATCTGATGAGCCAGCTCTTCGCCAACGGTCTCGTTGGTATCGAATTTCCAAGGCTCTGCCAGGAATCCTTCTACGTCTGCTGCAGTTGTATCCATAGCCTGCTCTGCAACCTGTGCTACATAGCCACGGAATTTCTCGTTCTTTGCAACGAAGTCTGTCTCAGCGTTTACTTCTACAGCGACAGCTTTCTTTCCATCCTCGGATACGTTCAGCATAACGATACCCTCAGCTGCGATTCTGCCAGCTTTTTTCTGAGCAGTAGCAAGTCCTTTTTCTCTCAGGAACTCCATTGCTTTGTCCATATCACCTTCGGTAGCTGTAAGAGCTTTCTTGCAGTCCATCATACCAGCGCCGCTTACTTCTCTTAACTCTTTTACCATTGCTGCTGTAATAGCCATTGTTTTATTCCTCCGTATACGTGATTCAGCAGACTGCATCTTCATGCCGGTCTGCTATTGTGAGATTCGCCGAAGGGAACCTGAATTTCAAGTTCCCCCCAGTTCATTACTTCGCGTAAATTATTCAGCGTCTGTCTCTGCTGCTTCTTCGTATGCAGCTTCCTCAGCCTCGCCCTGTTTTGCCTCGATAACTGCGTCTGCCATTTTGGAAACGATCAGTTTTACGGCACGGATAGCGTCGTCATTACCCGGAATTACATAGTCAAGCTCTTCCGGATCGCAGTTGGTATCGCAGATACCGATCAGCGGAATTCCCAGTGTATGAGCTTCCTGTACGCAGATTCTCTCTTTTTTCGGATCTACTACGAAGATAGCGTCCGGCAGTCTCTTCATTTCTTTGATACCGCCAAGGTTTTTCTGCAGTTTTGCAAGCTCTTTCTTTAACTCAATGACTTCTTTTTTCGGAAGAACTTCGAAGGTGCCATCCTGCTCCATGGTCTCGATTGCTTTCAGTCTTGCAATACGGCTCTGGATGGTTTTGAAGTTGGTCAGCATACCGCCGAGCCATCTCTCGTTTACATAGTACATTCCGCAGCGCTCTGCCTCAACAGCGATAGCGTCCTGAGCCTGTTTTTTGGTTCCTACGAAAAGGATTGTGCCGCCGTCTGCTGCGATGTCTGCAACAGCTTTGTATGCGTCATCTACCATTCCTACAGATTTCTGCAGGTCGATGATGTAGATACCATTACGCTCTGTGTAGATGTACGGAGCCATTTTAGGATTCCATCTTCTTGTCTGATGTCCGAAATGAACACCGGCTTCCAGTAACTGTTTCATTGAAATAACGCTCATTTTAATACCTCCATGGTTTTGTTCTTCCGCAGACGTCCTCTCCGGGTTCAACCCAATGGGCACCATTCCCGAAATCAATCCGCGTGTCTTTTTTTACCGAGTAGCATTATAACATAAAGGCCTGCCAATGGCAAGCCTTTTCATAAAATTCCTTCTGATTCGTGTAATTCTTACAATTAAATCTGTTAAACCCGATCAACTCAAGCCTATAATTTCTTTAATTCATCAAAAACCACGTCATTCAAAACCTTAATGTATGTTCCCTTCATACCGGAAGAACGGGATTCGATTACCCCGGCGCTTTCGAACTTACGAAGTGCATTCACAATAACGGATCGTGTAATACCTACCCGGTCTGCAATCTTACTGGCAACAAGAATTCCTTCATTACCATCCAGTTCTTCAAAAATATGTGTGATAGCCTCTAATTCTGAGAATGACAGTGTACTGATAGCTGACTTGACGATCTGAACCTTTCTTGTCTCTTCTGCATTCTCCTCGTTGACGGAACGAAGCATTTCAAGACCAACGACGGTGGTGCCATATTCACTCAATATAATGTCATCAATTTCATATGGCTTATCCTTGCGATAAATAAACAATGTACCCAAACGCTCAGCTGCAATATCTATCGGGGTAATAATAGCCTGATAGGTGTTGATGTCGTCGCTCTCAAAGCCAAGTGTCAGCAAATTGACATTCTCCTTTGTAGAAAGGACACTTAATAATCTCTCGTTCAGCATTTCATCAATATGTCCGCCTACAGCATCCACAATCAGTTCATGCAGTTCTGCAATATCCGGTCGATTCTTAATACCGAGTACTTTGCCTTTACGACTGATCACAAGAATGTTGGATTCCAGTATTTCACTGAGCACTTCACATATATCATTAAAGACAACCATATGTGAATTATTGTTATGCAGTAATTTATTTATTTTACGTGTTTTATCTAACAATTGTACGCTCATATCAAATCCTTCTTTCTTTTTAAGATTGCCCATTTTTACTTTCTCATTCTATCATGAAAATTCGCTTAAAACAAGAGGTTTGTATGAAAATTTCAAATTTTTTTATTAATTAAGAAAATTTTATCTACAATTGCGGTAAAATCAAAAAGAAATCTGCCCAAAAAGTCTTTTCTGACTTCTCCGACAGATTCCTTTATTTATTCGTCTTCTTTTGGATTTGCCATAACAAAACCACAGGTTTCATTCATGCATACCAGTTTGTTTCCCTTATGAAGAAGAACACTGCCGCATTCAGGGCATTTCTTATCTGACGGGCGCTGCCATGTCATAAAATCACATTCAGGGTTTCCCATACAGCCATAGTAACGGCGGCCTTTCTTCGTCTTCTTGATGACGATATCTTTGCCGCATTTCGGACAGCTTACACCAATCTTCTCAAAATAAGTCTTGGTGTTCCTGCATTCAGGGAATCCCGGGCATGCAAGGAATTTACCATGGGGACCGTATTTGATAACCATCATCCGGCCGCACTGATCACATTGAACATCCGATACTTCATCTTCGATCTTAACCTCTTCCAGCTCCTTCTCTGCTTTCTGGACAGCTTCGTCAAGATCCGGATAAAAATTGCGGATAACCGTCTTGTAATTGACAACGCCTTCTCCGACTTTATCAAGCAGGTATTCGAGGTTAGCTGTAAAATTCACATCAACGATGCTTGGGAAGGACTGTACCATCATTCGGTTGACAACTTCTCCAAGTTCAGTGACATATAAATTCTTATTCTCCTTTGCCACATATCGTCTGGCAATGATCGTTGTAATGGTCGGTGCATACGTACTTGGACGTCCAATACCGAGTTCCTCCAGTGTCTTGACCAGTGATGCCTCTGTATAATGTGCCGGCGGCTGAGTAAAATGCTGTTTTGCATCGAAATCTTTGAAACTCAGCTGGCTGTCGTTGTTGATCTTTCTGGCCAGCACGTTGTTCTCAGCTTTCTCATCATCCGGTTTATAAACTGACATAAATCCTTCAAAAGCAAGTCTTGAAGTAGAAACAGTAAACAGGTAACCGGCAGCTTCAATCTTAATATTGGTTGTCTCGTAAACAGCCTCTTTCATACGGCTGGCTACGAAACGGTTCCAGATCAACTGATACAAACGAAATTGGTCTCTGCTGAGAGATTCCTTTACTTTAATCGGAAGCTGATCAAGATAGGTTGGACGGATTGCTTCATGGGCATCCTGAATCTTCTTGCCTGATTCTGCCGTCTTAGGCGCAGCCGCTACATATTCCTGTCCGTAATTCTCTGCAATGAAATTCCTTGCATTGCTGTCGGCTTCTTCTGAAATACGGATAGAATCCGTTCTCAGATACGTGATCAGGCCAACTGTTCCAAGCCCCTCAATATCAACACCTTCATACAGCTGCTGTGCAAGCCGCATTGTCTTCTGAGTTGAAAAATTCAGCTGTTTTGAAGCTTCCTGCTGCAAAGTACTCGTTGTAAAAGGTACAGGAGCCTTTCTTGTACGTTCACCTGTCTTGATATCGACAATCTGATATTCTGCATCCTTCAATTCTTCCTTGATTGCCTTCAGTTCATCCTGTGAATGGATCTCTATCTTCTCTTTCTTCTTGCCATAAAACTTGGCTGTCAAAGGTTTCTTCTCTCCGTCGACATTCAAAATTGCATCCAATGACCAGTATTCCTTTGGGATAAATGCATCAATTTCCTGTTCTCTGTCACAGATCAGACGCAGTGCAACTGACTGGACACGACCTGCACTTAAGCCTCTCTTGACCTTGCTCCACAGCAACGGGCTGATTCTGTAACCCACCATTCTGTCGAGCATTCTTCGTGCCTGCTGTGCATCCACCAGATCCATATCAATTTCACGGGCATGTTTGATGGATTCCTTCACTGCACTCTTGGTAATCTCATTAAAGGTAATCCGGTACATCTTCTTG
>OGCO01005006.1_pt1 | contig 13392 bp, 10 predicted proteins | sample 1570171 | NCBI WGS metagenome assembly OGCO01 (sample SAMEA4370583, study PRJEB24528) | human gut metagenome | reverse complement strand
TTTCCGGTCTGGAGATGGGTGCGGACGACTACATCGTCAAGCCGCTCGAAATGCCCGAGGTCATCGCGCGCGTGCGCGCGGTATTTCGTCGTATCGCGCCCGATGACGCACCCGAAAAGCTGTCGTTCGACAATCTCGTGATCGACAAGCAGGCCTACGATCTCGTCATCAAGGGCAAGCGCGTGGACGCGCCCCCGAAGGAGATCGAGCTGCTGTACTTTCTCGCCTCCAGTCCCAACCGCGTATTCACACGCGCACAGCTGCTCGATGAGGTGTGGGGCTTCGACTACTTCGGAGATACGCGCACGGTCGACGTGCACGTCAAGCGCCTGCGCGAAAAGCTCGAGGGCGTGTCGGATAAATGGGAGCTGAAAACGGTCTGGGGCGTCGGCTACAAGTTCGAGACCAAGGAGTAAGCGATGAAAAAACGCAGCTTTTTCTTCAAGGAGTACCTGACCCACTTTATTCTGATCGTCGTTGCGTTCGCGCTCGCCGGCAGCGTGTTCTATCATCAGATGGCGAGCTACGCGCTGCGCGCCAAGCAGACTGAGCTGAAGACCACGGTGCAGAGCCTTGCCGAGCAGAGCAAGGTCATGCAGGGCACGGACTCGGACGTGATACGCGAGCTGTACATGCTTTCCATCGCGCGCATCGCCAAGGAGGACGAGCTGACCGTCCTCGTCACGAACGAGAGCGGCGAGGTGCAGATGGCGGCGCATCCGAACGGCTCCACCTACAGCGTCAGCGGCTACCGCGTGCCGGCCGAGGTGGTCTCCGAGCTCACGCGCAGCGGCAGCTATGCCGCGGTCGGTTCGGTCGGTGTGCTGACCGAGGCGACGAGCTACACGGTCGGCAGCTGCGTGCGCGACAGCGACGGCAATGTCGCGGCGCTCATCTTTGTATCCTGCGAGGACCCGGCAACGGCCGGCGTTGTGCGGCATTCGACGCAGACGCTCGTGCTCATCCTGCTCGTGACGCTCGCCGCGATGCTTATTATCTCGTTCATTCTGTCGCAGCATATCACGCGCCCGATCAAGAATATCGCGGCGGCGGCGAAGGAATTTGCCTCCGGCAACTTCGATGTGCGCGTCCCCGAGGACAATCACTGCTATGAGATCGACGAGCTGGCGGTCTCGTTCAACAACATGGCGAGCGACCTCGATCAGCTCGAGGAGCTGACGCGCGGCTTTATCTCGAATGTCAGCCATGAATTCAAAACGCCGATGACGACGATCGGCGGCTTCGTGGACGGCATGATCGACGGCACCATTCCTGAGGAGCAGCGCGACAAGTATCTGCGCATCATCGCGGAGGAGACGCGCCGTCTGTCGCGCATGGTCAATCGTATGCTCGACGCGGCGAAGATCCAGTCGGGTGAGCTGCTGCTCAGTCCGGCGCCGTTCGATTTCTCCGCCATGACGAGCCAGATCATCCTCTCCTTCGAGCAGAAGATCGAGAAAAAGAAGCTGGAGGTGGAGTGCGAGCTTGATGACCGGCTGATCGTCATGGGCGACCGCGACCATCTGTACCGTGCGGTATACAATCTGGTGGACAATGCGGTGAAGTTCATCGACGAGGGCGGCAGGCTGACGCTCCGCGCCCATCCGGAGGGCGACTTCTGTGCGTTCTCCATCTCGAACACCGGCACAGGCATTTCCGCCGAGGATCTGCCGCACGTGTTCGACCGCTTCTACAAGGCGGATCGTTCGCGTTCGATGGACAAGACCGGCGCAGGCCTCGGTCTGTACATCGTCAAGAATATCATCAACCTGCACGGCGGAGAGATCTCCGTCCGCTCGGACGGCGGCGAGACCGAATTCGAGTTTACGCTTCCGCTCGCGAAGATATAAAAAAGACTGTCGCGAAACTGACGTTTCGCCGACAATCTGTGTTCTGACTACGCAGAACACGGGCGTCCGAAAGTTCCCATGCGGAAACTTTCTTCCTCTCAAAGTAAAAAAACCGAGGCACATGTCCCCGGTTTTTTTGCGTTTGCAACGCAAACGCTTTTGAATGCGCGCTGCCGCGCGATTGCTGTTCTGGTGTGAAAACAGACTTTATCGACAGACAAGGGCATGGACTTTGGTCCATGCCCTTGTTATATATTGTGTTTTTACCAGCCGAAGCTCGAGAACGGGGAGGAGAAGCCGCCGAAGCTGCCGTAGTCATTGCCGTAATTACCGTAATTGCCGGAGTTATCATTCTGGCTCTGGTTCTGCTGCTGCGTCTCAGCCGGATCGTCGCCCTCCAGATCGTGCGCATCGGTCAGCGTGATGGTGAGGTTGATGGTCTTGTCCTCGGAGATGCGGTAGACGGAAAGCGTCAGCTTGTCGCCGGCCTTCTTGTCGGCCTTGACGGTGTTTACCTCGTCCATGGTCGGGGTCGGAGTGCCGTTTACTGCGGTGATGACGTCGCCGACCTTGAGGCCCTCAGAGGCGGCCTTGGCGCGCGAGTCGATCGAATAGACCTGAACGCCCGAGATGCTGCCGTCCTGCGAGGAGACATTGCGGCCGGTGATGCCGATGGACGGCCGGCCGGAAACGTAGCCGTTCTGGATGATCTCGTCGACGATATCCTTTGCGGTGTTGATCGGGATGGCGAAGCCCATGCCCTCAACGGTCGCGCTGCCGAAGGCGTTGCCGGACAGCTTGGCCGAGGTGATGCCGACGACCTGACCGTACTCGTTGATGAGTGCGCCGCCGGAGTTGCCGTTGTTGATGGAAGCGTCGGTCTGGATCAGGCTCATGACGCGGTCATTGACGGTAAGGTCGCGGTTGATCGCGGAGATGCGGCCGCCGGTGATGGTGTTCGCAAACTGAACGCCGCCGGGAGAGCCGATCGCGTAGGCGTATTCGCCCGGCTGGAGCTCGTCCGAGTCGCCGAACTCTGCGGCGGTCAGCTCGGCAGAGGAGTTGACCTTGATAACGGCGAGGTCGGTCTGCTCATCCGTGCCGACGATGGTCGCGTCGAGCGAGGTGCCGTCATTCAGCTGGACGGATACCGACTGCGCGCCCTCGACAACGTGGTTGTTGGTGATGATGTAGCCGTCGCTGCTCATGATAACGCCCGAACCGCTGCCCTGTCCTTCGCTCGTGGTCGAGATAACGGATACGACCGAGGGGCTGACCTTTTTGTAGATGTCCTCGCCGGACATGCCATCCGAGGAGCTTGAGCTGCTGTCCGAGGGCTTGCTGTTGATCTGCATGGTCGGCGTGGAGCCGCTGTCGGTCGAGGCAGAAGCGGAGCTGTCCGTCTGGCTGCTGCCGGTGACGAAATAGGTGGCTACCGCGCCTCCTGCGAACAGAAGGCAGGCCGCGGCAACGCTGCACAGGCCGATAACGAGCCTGCGGCCGCTTTTTCTGCTGTGATGCGGCATTGCGCTCTGCTGATTCTGCTGATGCCATGCGTCGCTGTACGGAATGCCGTTCTGCTGCTGCGGTGTCTGCTGAACCGGCGGCTGCTGGGAGGACTGGAACTGCTGTGCATTGCTGCGCTCACGCGGAGACTGATACTCCGGGTGCTGCACCGGCGTCTGGAACGGGGTGCGCGGCTCCTCGCCGGACTGTGGCTGCTGCTGCGCCTGCGGCGTTTCGGTCTGCTGCGGCGCCGTTTCATTCGGCTGCTGCGCCTGCGGCTCGGCCGGGGTCTTGTTTACCGACGTTTCTGCATTTTTGTTTTCATTTTCATATTTATTGTTGAAGTCGTCCATTGGAATGGCCTCCTTATCGTTTACTGTCTCTATTGTAGATTTGCTGTGTGGCAGTTTGTTGAAAACAATGTGAACATACTTTGAACAATTATTTATTATAGCACGCGCAGGTGCATATGAAAAGGGCGCACCGAGGTGCGCCCTTAGACTGTCGAAAGAGGGAGGCGGCTATGTTACCGGAGCATTTCGCCCGCATAGGCAAGTCCCTGATGGATGTTGACGCCTGCGCCTTCGATCGCACCGGCGATGATGACCGCCGCGATGATGATGGCGGCTGCGATGATGATCTTGCCGATCAGGTCTTGATAATCTTTCATTTCAGTTCCTCCATTTGGTCTGGTCGGATATTCCGTTCAGCTCATCGAGCGGCGTCAGCACGGCGTTCTTCGGCGGCGCGGAAACCGGTGCTGAGGATGGGGCGAGACTGAGCGAGAGATCGAACGTGAGCGTGCCCTGATTGCGCAGGTGGTTGGAGAGAGTCATTCTGCCGCTCGTGCCGGAGAGATCAAAGGTCAGACGGGTGCGGTTGGCAACCGGGAACAGGCTGCCCTTGATGTCGAGGGTCAGATCTCCCGACGCCGCACCGGTGGCAGTGTTGAGAGTATAGCTTCCGCTGACGCCGACCATATCATCCTCTTCGCCGCCGAGCAGAGATTTGACCGAGGGCTGCGCAGTACAGCGGTCGCCCGAGCGCGTGAACACCGCATCGCCCAGTACAGCAGACAGGTTCTTCTGCCTGTCCTCGAGCGAGCTGTAAAAGCCGCTCCAGCCGCCGTATTCCTCCGCATACGCCTCGGCGGAGGCGAGAAGCGCCGCGCCGCAGGTGTTTTGGGTATCAGCGTTCCGGTACAGCGTCAAAAGCTCGCCGAGCGCGGTCTTTTCGCTGAAATGCTCCTCATAATACCAGCCGTCCGTCTTTTTGTCCGTACCGCGGCTCGAGGTGAGCGCGGAGAACAGCAGCGGACTGCGCACATACAGCGTGTCCGTATCGGCGTTGTAGATCAGATCGAACGCCGCGTTCCTGAGCGCGCTCTTATAATAGGAAAGCATGGACGCGGAGAAGAGCTGCGAGGTCGGGCCGTCCGCGCTGCTGATGAGGTCGGACGAGAGAAGGCCCGCGAGTGCGGAAAGATCGGCGGACGCAGAGAGCGAGGCGCTTTTTCCGTCTGAGATGAGCGTCATCGTGCCCGAAGCGCTGTATTTTCTGTCGCCGCTGATCGTGTCGAACGCAGTGCAGTCCAGCTTTGCGGTGAGCCCCATGCGCACGGCATCGGCGTTTTGCAGTCTGGGCACGGCGGCGAGCCAGCGGTTCGCGGTCGTAAAGCCGCTGTCGATGCTCTCGAGCAGCGCATCCCGGTCATACAGCACCGCGCACTGTGCGCCGTCGTCCCATTCGACGGTCAGACCGAGGCTTTCCGCGAGAAAACGCACGGGAACGCAGGTGCGGCCGTCCTTTTCGATGGGCGAGGTGTCGAGCGGAACGGTTTTCAGCACCTTGACGGTCGCCCTGTCAGAAACGGTGAGGGTGTCGCCGCCGATTGCGAAGCGGCAGACCTTGCCGCCGAGCGAAGCGGAAACCGTGCCGCTGTCGAAGCCGACCTCGGCGCCGAGCGCTTCTGCGACTGCGCGGAATGGGACCATGGTGCGGCCGTTCTCGAAGAACGGCTGAACGTCGGGGAATATGAGCGTTTTGCCGGAAAGCTGCACGCTGAGCGCGGGGACGGCGTAGAAATCGTCCTGAAGCGTCATGTCGAGCGCCGTACTGCGGTAGAAGGCCTCGCGGTCGTCCCAGTAACCGCTGTCGAGCCATTCCTCGAGGTCGCTCTGTTCAGCATCATGGAAGCGGAGCGCGACGGACGGGTCGTTATGTATCTCGTCGAGATGGCGGCGGTAGCAGTCGCTCGCCTGGTCGTAGCTGAGCTTGTCGAACCACCAGTCATAGGAGGAGGTGTACGCCTCCTCGCTGTCGTAGCCGAACTGCTGGTACATGGGCGGCGCGGTGTCGAGCGCGAGCGCTGCGGGCAGCGAGGACGCGGCAAGAGACGCCGCGAGAGCGGCAGTGAGCAGTCGTTTGTGCTTCATAGAGATCCCCCTTAGATGCGGAAAGCTGGCTGATTACACTATATAAATATTGTACTATACCTGACGCTGCACTGTCCATTGCCCTTTTGAACGGATTTCGGCGCGAAAAACCGTCATGATTTCCGGGGCGTCCGCGTAGCATGGAGAGAGGGAGGGGAGAGAAATGTTCATCACCATCACGCGCTCCATGCTGCGCCGTGTCGCGGCGGCAGCGGCGGCTTTTGCGGTCGTCGCGGCGCTTTTCATGATGTTCCCGCAGGGAAAGACCGAGCAGACCGCAGCAGCGGACGGAAACTGGGGACTGTCGTTCCGCGCGGAGGGGCAGCAGCCCGAAGGCAACGTCTCCGCCGGAGAGCTGCGGCAATGGGATGCGTATTATGTGGGCGATACAGCGGAAAAGGTCATTTATCTGACGTTTGACGCCGGATATGAGAACGGCTGCACAGCAGCGATTCTGGACGCGCTCAAAAAGCACAGTTCACCGGCCTGCTTTTTCGTCGTCGGCAACTATATCGATACCGCGCCCGAGCTCGTGCTCCGCATGGTGCAGGAGGGGCACATCGTCGGCAATCACACGCTGCACCACCCGGATATGTCCGCGATACAGGACGAAGCGTCGTTTTCGGCGGAGCTTGACGGCCTTGCGGACAAATACCGGGAACTCACGGGCGAGGAGATGAAGAAATTCTACCGTCCGCCGCAGGGAAAATTCAGCGAGAGCAATCTCGCCATGGCGCAGAAACTCGGCTACCGCACGATCTTCTGGTCGCTCGCCTATGTGGACTGGTATACCGACGATCAGCCGACCGATGAGCAGGCGTTTTCCAAGCTCGTGCCGCGCATCCATCCGGGCGCGGTCGTGCTGCTGCACTCGACGAGCGCGACCAACGCGCGCATCCTCGATGAGCTGCTCGCAAAGTGGGAGGCGCTCGGCTACCGCTTCGCCTCGCTCGAGGAGCTCGCGGGCGAAAGAGCGGAATGAACGCGCGTCACGAGTAGTCCTCGAGCAGCTGCGTCAGCTCGGTATCGCTTTCCAGCGTGATGCCGCGGCGGAGCGCTTCCCGGTCGGCGCTCGGCAGCGTGCGCACATCGATCGCCGTCGTAAGGATGACCTCGCCGTTCTGCGAGATGGTCAGGTGCGTGCCGTCCGTACCGGCGACGAGCGAGGCGGCGTCTGCGGGAACGGCGGCAGGCGCACGGACGGCGCGCACGGCAAGGACGAGCATGACGGCGGCAAGGAGCAGAAAGATCAGGAGCGCGGCGGCGCGCTGCCGCGCCTGACGGCGTGCGAGCAGAAAAAATCCCTGTAGCATTGACAAAACCTCCGTTACAGATGTAATTCCTAAAATAGAGAAGAGAGAGACTGCGTGATTTGAGTATTCCCACAAAATTTTTGTCTATTCCGAGAAGTTCTGTAAAAATAATTTGGCATTTCGGCTCTTGTGTGTTATAATGGCATAGACCGCTATAATACTGTATTCCCGCTCTGTCCCGGCACAGGGGCGAAAATGGGGATATTTCATTCTGCGGGCGTTTTTTCAGCCGTGCGGGAACAAAACGGGCGGTGAAAACGTCCGTACCTGTACAGGTAAATGACAGCTGCCCGTGCGCATTCTGCCGGGCATACCCTGCGGCCTGCGGCTGCCGGGCAAGGAGGATACCGAATTGTCAAAAAGAAAAAATGGATCGGTCATCGGACGGTTTTTCGGACGCCTGCTGCTGACGTTAGTGCTCGTCGGCGTGCTGTGCGGCTGCTTCTGCGGCATTGCGTTTGCGTTCTATGTTCATACGAACATCAACCCGTCCGCGAAGGAAACTGCTTCCGAAATCAGCAAAGGTCTCGGCCTGAACCTCAACTCGTTCATCTATACGACGGACGCGGAGACAGGCGAGGAGACCGTTTATGAGACCATCAAGGGCCGCGAGAACCGCGAATGGGTCGACAGCGACAAAATTCCGGACAATCTCAAGAACGCCGTCGTCGCCATCGAGGACGAGCGCTTCTACAAGCATCACGGCGTAGACTGGTGGCGCACGCTCGGCGCGGTCAAGGGCTGGGTGCTCGGCGGTGACCAGTACGGCGGCTCGACGATCACGCAGCAGCTCATCAAAAACATCACTGAGGACAAGGATTACTCCATCAAGCGCAAGGTAAACGAGATCTTCCGTGCTTTTGCGCTCGAAAAGGAGATCGACGACAAGGACCGCATCCTCGTCATGTACCTCAACACCATCTACCTCGGCTACAACAGCTACGGCGTGCAGACCGCGGCAGACCGTTACTTCGGCAAGGATGTTTCGCAGCTCGACCTGGCGGAATGCGCCGTTCTGGCCGGACTGACCAACAATCCGTCCATCTACGACGTATATAACCATTCCGACAAGGTAAAATCGCGTCAGGAGACCATTCTGTCGCAGATGCTCGATCAGAATATGATCACCGAGGACGAGTACAATGCGGCCGTTTCCGAGCAGCTGAACTACCGTCCCTACGAGGAATACCAGAAGGACGTCAAGTCCACCTACAGCTACTTCACCGATGAGGTCATCAAGGACGTCATCAACGATCTGAAGGAGCAGAAGGGCTATTCCGAGCTGGTCGCAGAGAATATGGTATATTCCGGCGGCCTCAAGATCCATGCGACCATTGATACCAAGGTCCAGGATGCTCTGGACAGCGTATATACCGATGATTCCGCGTTCCCGAATACGGAAAAGTACGGCGAAGTGCCGGAAAGCGCCATGGTCATCACGGACAAGCAGGGCGATATCGTCGCGATCGCAGGCGGACGCGGCCAGAAAACGCTCAGCCGCTCGTTCTCCTTCGCGACCGATGCACGCCGCCAGCCGGGTTCCTCGTTCAAGCCGCTGGCAAGCTACGGCCCGGCGATGGATGCGGGCATCATCGTTCCGAGCACGACGATCTACGACCGCGCCTTCTCCGAGGGCGAGGACGGCATGCCGTGGCCGATGAACGACGGCAAGTACCCGACCGGCCGCTCCCTGACCATCAAGGAAGGTATTACGCGTTCGCTCAACACCGTCTCGGTACAGGTGCTCAACGCACTGACACCGCAGGCTTCCTATGATTTCCTCACCAGCCAGCTCGACATCAAGCTGGTCGGCAACCGTACCAATGAGGACGGCACAGTCCAGTCGGATATTGCTCTGGCGCCTCTGGCACTCGGCGCGCTGACCGACGGCGTGACGGTCCGCGAAATGGCCGGCGCCTACTCTACCTTCATCGACGACGGCGTGTTCGGCGGTACGCGCACCTATACGAAGGTGCTCGACAACGAGGGCAACACCGTTCTTGAAAACACTCCTTATACCGACAAGGGCTTTACCAACGTCCATACCGTATATGATATGCTCGACTGCCTGCAGAACGTTACCGCACACGGTACCGCCTACGGCATTCAGATCGACGGCGTGGAGACCGCGGGCAAGACCGGTACCACGAGCTCGAACACGGATATCTGGTTCTGCGGCGTAACGCCGGAATACTCTGCGGCGGTCTGGGTAGGCTATGAGCATAACTACCGTCTGGACGGCCTGTATGGTCGAAACGCGGCGGAGATCTGGCTCAAGGTCATGGAAAAGGTTCATGCCGGCGACAGCGGTCTTGTCTTTGACTCGCATCCGCAGGATTTCGTCGAGGAGACCTACTGCATGGATACCGGCCTGCTGGCATCCGGCGCCTGCCGTGAGGCAGGACGCGCGGCGACCGGCCGCTTCTGGAAGGACAAGGTTCCGACGCAGACCTGCAGCCATGAAAACATCGAGGAGAAGTACGACTTCGAGACGAGCGGCATGGATGACTACTACGACGAGTATGACGACGAGGAAAGCGACGACAGCTCGAACACCGACAGCAGCACCGACTCGACCGATAACGGCGACAGCAGTTATGAAAACGGCGACAGCGACGACAGCAGCGGCGGTGATGACGGCGGCGACGACGGCGGCAGTGGCGGAGATGACGGCGGCAACATTGCGCCGGCGCCCGATCCTGAACCGGCGCCCGATCCGGCAGAAGAAGACCCGGAGAGCTGATCCTCGGCATGCCGGACAGTCCGGCACAGAAAAGTAAATACAGACGGGCGGAGGGCCGCGAATGCAGTTCTCCTCCCGAAAAACGTTCAGTGCTGCACAAGGCCGCACAGACCGGGGCGTTAGCGGTGCCTTGAACCTGCAATCCGCTTCAGCAGGGGTCGTGCAGACAAAGAGGGTCGCATATGCGGCGAGGCAGCCACTCACAGGACGATGAGAGACCGGTACTGCGCAACGGAGGACTGTGAACCATGTCAGGCGGGGAACCGAGCAGCATTAAGCAGAAACCATCGTGTGCCGCAGAGCTGCCGATCTTGAGTCCGAAATGCGGAAAGGCAGCCGGGTGTGTGTTTTCGAATTGCCTGCGTGCGGTCTTGTGGAGCACTGAACTAATTCGATTGAAACCACGCTTTCAATCGAATGGGATATACCGATCCTTGCGGCTCGGATATATCCCGACGGGACAAAAGTTCCTCCCGATGGTCGAAACTTTTGCTCCGACTTGTATAAAAACCGAGGCGCATGTCCCCGGTTTTTATGCGTTTGCGAAGCAAACGCATTGAATGCGCGCTGCCGCGCGAGTGATATATCTGCGCGGAAATCAGCTTTATCGACAGGCTTTGAGGCGGGCTTACGCCCGTCTCTTTTTTATAACAGGAACTGCGGAGGGAGGATTTCGCTTTGTATCAGGCTTTATACCGCAAATGGCGGCCGCAGACCTTTGCGGACGTGATCGGACAGCAGCATGTCACCGACACGCTGCGCGCTCAGCTTCAGAGCGGCAGACTCAGCCATGCGTATCTGTTCACCGGTACGCGCGGCACGGGCAAGACGACCTGCGCGAAAATTCTCGCCCGGGCGGTCAACTGCGAGCATCCGGTGAACGGCGACCCGTGCAACGAATGCGCCGCGTGCCGCGGCATTCTGGACGGCTCGGTGCTCGATGTGACCGAGATCGACGCGGCGTCCAACAACGGCGTCGACAACATCCGCGACCTGCGCGACGAGACGCGCTATACGCCCGCGCAGGTCAAAAAGCGCGTGTTCATCATCGACGAGGTGCATATGCTCTCGATCGGCGCATTCAACGCGCTGCTGAAAACGCTCGAGGAGCCGCCCGAGCACGTGCTGTTCATCCTCGCCACAACCGAGCTGCACAAGGTCCCGGCGACCATTCTTTCGCGCTGTCAGCGCTTTGACTTCCGCCGCATCGGCGCGGAGGACATCGCGCGTCGACTGCTCGACGTCGCGGCAGGCGAAGGCATCGAGCTGACCGAGGGGGCGGCGCGGCTGATCGCCCGCCTCGCAGACGGCGCGATGCGCGACGCGCTGTCCATGCTCGACCGCGCAGCGGCGGCCGGCGCCGTCGACGAGGAGACGGTCACGGCGGCGCTCGGCGTGATGGGGCAGGACGACGGCGTTCATCTTGCGGAGCACTTCAAGACAGGCGATCTCGCGGCGGCGGTGACGCTGCTGGAGGAATACTACAGCGCAGGCCGCGACCTTGCGGCGGTATTTGACCAGATGCTCGGCCTGATACGCGACGCGCTGCTCGTCAAGACAAGCAGAACCGATGTTTCCGCGCTCATTTCACCGGCGTATACAGTGAAAACGCTTCAGGGACTGTGCGACGGCCTCGCGGCCTCGACGCTCATCGCGTGGAGCCGCATCATCGGCGACTCGCTCGACCGGATGCGCTCGGCGGCGAACCGCCGCGTAGAGGCCGAGCTGTGCGCCGTGCGGCTGTGCAGTCTGGGCGCGGAGAATTATGATACCCTCGGCGGCCGCGTCGAGGCGCTCGAGGAAAAGCTCAAAAACGGCGTGCCGGTGCAGGTCGTGCAGACGCCGCAGAGCGGCGGCATGGCACCTCCGCCGCCGGGAGATGAGGACGCCCCCCCTCCGCCGGGCGACGAGGACGCGCCGCCGCTGATCGACGGGGAGCCGGCACCGCAGGCGAAGCCGGGCAAACCGGCCGGCCCGACGCTGACGCTCTGGCCGCAGTGGGCGCGGCTGCTCGACGCCCTGATGGGCAAGATCAACGTCGGCGCACTGACGAACATCAAGCTCGGCGCGAAGGGCGCGATCGAGGACGGCGCGCTCGTCATCCTCTGCGAGGACAGAATGGCTTATATCCTCGCGCATAAGGATGAGACGCTCGCGGTCATCCGTGAACAGGCGGCGAAGCTGAACGGCGGCCCCATCAAGGTCCGCGTGCGTGAGGCGGGAGACGAGATCATACAGGAAAATAATGCGAAGGTCGATGAGCTGATCGGCCACGCGCAGGAACTTGACATAGAAATCAAGACACTTTAAGGAGGACACTTAAAATGGCAAAGGGTAAGAATTTCGGCGGCTTCGGCGGCGGCATGAACATGCAGGCAATGATGAAGCAGGCGCAGAAGATGCAGGAGAACATGCTCAAGGCACAGGAGGAGATCGCCGTCATGGAGACCACCGGCACGGCGGGCGGCGGCATGGTGACCGCAGTCGTTACCGGCACCTCCACGCTCAAGAGCATCGAGATCAAGCCGGATGTTGTCGATCCGGACGACATCGATATGCTTCAGGATCTCGTTGTCGCGGCGGTCAACGAGGCGCTCAAGGCGGCGACCGAGAAGTCGCAGAGCCAGATGTCCGCACTGACGGGCGGCCTCGGCGGCGGTCTGGGCGGCCTGCTGTAATGGATTACTTCGCACCACCGGTCGAGCGGCTGATCGAGGAGTTCGCAAGGCTGCCCGGCATCGGCCAGAAGAGCGCGCAGCGTCTGGCGTTCCATGTGCTTGATATGCCAAAGGAGGACGCGGAGCGCTTCGCGAGCGCCATCCGTGAGGCGAAGGAAAAGACCTTTACCTGCAAACGCTGTCAGAACCTCACGGACAGCGAGGAGTGCCCGATCTGCGCGGACAAGTCGCGCGACCAGAAGACCATCTGCGTCGTGGCAGACCCGCGCGACGTGATCGCCTTCGAGCGCACAAAGGAGTACCGCGGCCTGTACCATGTGCTTCACGGCACGCTCTCGCCGATGGGTCATGTCGGCCCGGACGATATCCGCATCCGCGAGTTGGTGCAGCGCATCGCCGACGAGGGCACCGAGGAGGTCATCCTCGCGACCAATCCGGACACCGAGGGCGAGGCGACCGCGATGTATATCTCGCGCCTGCTCCAGCCGTTCGGCATTAAAATCACGCGCCTTGCCTACGGCATTCCGGTCGGCGGACATCTCGAGTTCGTCGATGAGGTCACGCTCACCCGCGCCCTCGAGGGCCGCCGGGAACTGTAAGCGGCTCTCAATCTTGCTGTATATTGTGTAATATTATAAAATGACCAGCTTTGCCGGTCATTTTATACCTCGACTCAGCGCCCTTGGGGCGCGTCCGGGGGTATCAAAATTCGGTTTCTGCGGAATCGGATTTTGTAGATAGGGGGTATTGGATACCCCCTATCGCGCGCGAAGAGCGCAAAAAAACAGGAACAGCCGGGCTTTCGCCCAGCCGCTCCCGCAATAAAAGGTAGGATAGAGAGTAGAAAGCAAGAACATGTGGGGGGAT
>OGCO01004999.1_pt1 | contig 13422 bp, 10 predicted proteins | sample 1570171 | NCBI WGS metagenome assembly OGCO01 (sample SAMEA4370583, study PRJEB24528) | human gut metagenome | reverse complement strand
TGTTACGGGTTTCGTCACCCATCTTACCAGCCAAAGCAGAGAGGCTTGTATTGCCGCCCCACTTGCTGTTAACGGTCTGGTTGCCAACGCCCCATCTATTTGCAGCATATACTGCCTGAATTGCACGGTCTTCTGCGTCAGGCGCATTGGTGTAGCACCACTGCTGAGCCGGACGTTCTTCGGTATTGAAGAAGCCCTTCATACCTCTTCCGCTGATACCATACTTCAGTGTTTCAACACTTGCGTGCGGCAGAGTTTCCCAACAAGATTCGGAAGCACCACGCTGGAATGTATTGATCATGGTGAAGGAGCCGCCAACATTCTTCTGCTTGTAAGAAGAATCATAGTAACCATACCAGTTATCTACGTCAGCCAGCCAGTGCAGCAAATACAGACCCTTATCGGTGCTGCCGTATGCACTGGTGAAGTACTTGTGAATCGGGTTGTAACCGTTCTTATCTCCATGCGTGCCAGTCGGATAGTCTTCGGTGTTGTCCCATTCAGCAGAATAGGTAGCCTTCGGAGCATCTGTATAGGCCATGTAGTTCTTGTAATCGCTGCCCTGTACGTCAGGAATCAATGCAGATTCCAAAGTTTTCCAAGCCTTTGCAGTGTCACCAACGGTTTCACCAGCAGCAGCAGATACAGTGCCCTTGTTTACAATGTTATCACGCATTGCAGCAACCCATACCAAGTAAGACAGGGCTTCAGATGTTGTTTCGTGACCATAGTCCGGAGCTTCGATACACAGCTCTTCTACAGAGTGGTAAGGAACGTTGAAGCCACCGTCAACGGTTGCGCTCTGGCTCATGTAGCCATTGGAAACACCATTTGTGATAACGTCATCATACAGAGACATGAAACGTTCTGCATAAGTGGAGTCACCATACTTTTCTGCCTTTGTTCTGGTGCCAGCAGCAGAAGCAGCAGTCGGCAGCAATGCACTGCATGTCATGGCAGCAGCTAGAATTGCAGCAAGGAAAGTTTTACTTTTCTTAAATTGCATTTTTTGAATTTCCCCTCTCATTAAAAATAAGAATGATTTAAAATGAATAAATGGTTGACTTTATTGATCCAATAAAGTCAAAAAGTAGATCGGTTACCGTGTGTTTTTCACAAATCCAACACACAATAGCCCTACATTTATATCAAAAATTATATACCAGTTCCCTCTTTTTGTCAACCCTTTCCGGGAAATCCTGCCTTTGTTTTCATTTTTTTGTAATTTCTTCTATAAATGAAGCACTCATTTTGTGCACTATGACAAATTTATTGCACTATTTTCAAAAAGCTTCCCCCACAACCTATAGTTTCTTCCCTTTTCCATCTAATATTCACGTGGTATACACATTCCTTTGGGATACTAAATGCCGGTTCTTTACAAAATCATCCAGCTTTTCTAACCGCTTTCCAGGCGGAATTATGAAACTTCCCATATATTAATGGAACGATTACACAGAATTCATCTCGTATACATAATATTTTGCGATAATAACTATTAGCTGTTTCTTTATGCAGGATGAACAAAGAAACGGAAAGGAGATTTTTATGGTTGAAATCAAAAACTTAACCAAGTATTATGGACATAAAATTGCCGTCAATAACATTAGCTTCACCATAGAGGATCACGAAATCCTCGGATTTCTGGGTCCTAACGGTGCCGGAAAGTCTACCACGCTCAATATTATTTCCGGTGTCATTCCATCCTCTGCCGGAACGGTTACCATCAACGGCTTTGACATCGCCGAACAGCCGGTAAAGGCAAAAAAATGCATCGGTTTCTTACCGGAAATTCCACCGGTTTATCCGGATATGAAGGTGAAGGAGTACTTAAACTTCGCAGCCGGATTGAAAGGTGTGCCTGCCGCAGAGCGAAAGGTGCAGGTAGAAAATGCCATGAACCGCTTGAAGATCACGGATGTGCAAAAGCGACTGATCCGAAACCTTTCCAAAGGATACAAACAGCGTGTTGGATTTGCACAGGCACTTCTGGGAAATCCTCCGGTTCTGATCCTGGACGAACCAACCGTTGGTTTGGACCCTACACAATTAATCGAAGTTCGTAATTTGATCTTGGATTTGAAGCATGACCATACTATTATATTAAGCTCTCATATCTTATCCGAAATCAGCGCCATCTGTGATCGTGTTGTCATCATCAGCCGTGGAGAAATTCAGGCAATTGACACCATCGAAAATTTGGAGAAAAATGCAACAACCAGCACCATCCTCCAATTAAAGGTAAAGGGAAGCTCCCGTACGGTCAGCCGTATTGCCGGTCAGGTGGACGGCGTACTTTCTGTATCCAACATCAAATTTGTACAAACCGGTGTTTATTCCTATGACATTACCATTCGGGACAACAGCATCCGCAACAGCCTGCTGTCTGCTTTGCTGCAAAACGGCTTAGATGTTGTAGAGATCGGCGAAGAAAAGAAGAGCCTGGAACAGGTATTCGTCAACTTGGTCAACCAGCCAAACCGCAAAAAGAAATCCATCCAGGATTTGCTGGCAGAACTGGAAGAGGATGACGGCAAAATCGTAGCAGAAGACGAAACACCCGATACCGACTTGGATGATGCCGAAAATGAGGAGGAGTAATCGACATGTTTGCACTATATAAAAAGGAGCTGCACGGATTTTTTCTTTCTCCGGTAGCCTACATCGTCATCGCCTTTTTTATGATGACCTTTTCTTTGACATTTATCATGGATATCGCCAATGCAAGCAGCAGCTTGTATGAATTTTCATTCCCGACCATCTTTTATGTCAACCTGATGTATTTTGTTTTCACCATTCCGCTTCTGACCATGCGCAGTTTTGCAGAAGAACGGAAAAACGGAACAGAAATCCTGCTGCTGTCCAGTCCGGTCAGTGTCACCAAGATTGTTCTGGCAAAATTCTTTGCCACTGCAACCGTTCTGCTGATTATGATCGGCTGCTCTCTGATGTACCCACTTTTAACTGCTATGATGGGAAAAGTTGTACTCTCTCATCTGCTTTGTACCTACATTGGATTTTTCCTGTTCGGCATGGTTTGTGCATCACTTGGCATTTTGATTTCCTCTTTTACGGAATCCCCGCTGCTGGCAATTATCATCAGTGAGGCTGCTATGCTCTTGCTGATTCTGATGGACTCTGTTTCACAAACTGCCCTGTTCTCCAGCATCCCGGTGGTTTCAGATATCCTGAGCTGGTTCTCCAATCTTGGAAAATTCAATGCATTTTCACAGGGTCTGATCCGACTTTCTGATCTGGTCGGATACCTGACGGAAATTCTTCTGTTCCTAATCTGGACTGTGATTTCCGTTGAAAAAAGACGCTGGAGCCGGAGGTAACAATCATGGGAAAACTGAAAAACACAAAAAATAAAAAATTTACCAGTCTTGCTTGGATCTTGGCAGCACTTGTTTTGGTGGTTGCAATTGTAATCAATATGATTGAATCGCAGCTGGGACCTTTCCCCAAACAAGCAGTTTAGTCTGAGCAATACATCATCCCGCTATCTGGATGAATTGGATGCTGAAAATGTAACCGTAGACTTTTATTTCCTGCTGAAAATGGATCAGCTGGAAGCCGATGCAGAAACCGTAGAACTGTATCAGGTATTGAAGGAATATGCTTCCCACAGCTGCATCAACTTTGTCGATGTGGACCCGGATAAAGATCTGGATCAAGTGGAAACCATCAAAGGCGATAACAATTACAACCTGAGCACAGGTGACATTGTCATCCAGTGTGACGGATACTCCCGTTGGATTTCCGGTACTTCTATGTATAACACGGAATATGCATCCGACGGCACAACCGCCAGCGGAGAAACTTTTGTTGGTGAAAACCTCATCACCGGCACCATCAAAGCAGTGGTAGACAAGTTCAACCCTGTTATCTATTTCTTAACCGGACATGGGGAAAAGAGCATCAACGACTCTTATTCATCCTTTGCAGAAATTCTTCCTAACTATGAGTACCAGGCAAAGGAACTGGATTTGACACAGACAAAGGAAGTGCCGGATGATGCTGCTCTGGTATTGATTGCAGCACCTACTTCGGACTTGACCGATGCAGAAACAGACATTCTGAACAGCTATCTGGACGACGGCGGTAATTTGTCTTTGCTGATGTCGCCGAATGGAGAAAAGTTTGCCTATACCAATCTGGAAAAGATTATGGCATCCTATGCAATGTATATGGACTATGACCATGTTTACGAAACCAATGCGGCTGCTTGCCAGACGGATGACAAGTATACCATCGTCTGCAACCTGAACAAGGTGGACAGCAGTGACGAAAGCAGCACTTCCAGCAGCAGCGAATCCAAGGAACTGACTTCGATGCTGACCGATTCCCTGAGCGAACTCGGTGGTTCCTATACACTGATTCCGGAATCCAGAAGCTTTGTCTTTGAAAATGTTCCCAGCAACATTGACAACGATGCGCTGCTGCTCTCCAACAATACCGCAGTCGGTGAACCGTACGGCGGAACCGCAGAAGACCCGCTGAAATATACCAATGAGCAGCTGAACCTGGCTGGCTACGCAAAGGACATCAGCCGAAATGACAGCAAACTGGTATTCTTCGGAAGCGCAGATTTCCTGGATAACGATCACATTGAGAACAGTGACTTTGTTTCCACCCAGTTGCTCTATCTGACAACCATCACCTGGATGTACAGCACAGATATTGATATGGGCATCACAGACAAAGCACCCGAAACCGATTACATCGATCTGCAAAATGAGCACTTCTCCAATTCCCTGCTGGTTATCATCGGCATCATTCCGATTGCAGTTGCACTGGTCGGCGTTGGTGTATGGATCAAGAGAAGAAACGCTTAAGGAGTGAACGAAAAGTCCTATGAAACGACAAATCATTCTGATTCTCACACTGGTTTTGCTGATTGTCCTTACAGGCGGCACCTATTTTGCCGTGGATCATTACCAGAAACAAAAAAATGAAAAAGCAGCAGAGGAAGCAAAAGCGCTTAGCCTATTCCAGTATGATGCGGATTCTATCAATGCCATTACACTGGAAACACCAGACGGTACCTTCCATGCAGCTCGCAATGCAGACAACGAATGGGAATTGACCGATCAGGATGCTGATTTTGCCATCAATACCTACTATCTCAATTCCGTTGCCAATGCCTTTGCAAATCTCACCGCAACACGAGATATGGGAGAAGCCACCGAAGAAAATAAGAGCAAGTACGGCTTGGATGATCCAACCGTCATCACCTGTTCAGACGGCACTTCCGAGTATACGGTTTATGCCGGAAAGCAAACTGCAACAGGGGAAGCCTACTATATTATGGTAGACGGCAAATCCGATATTTATCTGGCAGATGCAGATACCTATGGCTCCTATTTAACCATCAACAAAAATTCCCTGAAATACATCTACATTTATTATGATCAGAATTCCGATATCAATGCCGTTCGCCTGGAACGAGATCAGGAAGTAGTCTTCGATATTTCCTCCCCAGACGAAGGATTGTCCTGGCAGATGAATGCACCGGCAAAGGGCAATACCGTAAACGCTGCTGCCATGTCTTCTTTGCTGACCTCCATCAAGCAAACCATTGTAACCGGATTCGGAGATGAAAATGTGACACCGGATCAATATGCAAAATATGGATTCGATCAGCCCTACTACGTGTTGACCTTTACACAGCTCAACGGAAACACTTCCACTTATTATGCGCTGAAGTATGACAACCTGAAAGACAGTTATGTCACCTTCCTGGATGTCAACCATGGTCAAATTCTTTATATTGAACCAAGTTACGTTTCTTTCCTGGCATCGGAAACTGCTGATATGCTGGAACGTAACCTGTGCAATGTCACCATCGACCAAGTGGCAGCCGTTGACTTCACCATTGACGATGTGTCGGCACATATGGATATTGATTACGCCAACCAGCAATATACCGTCAATGACACCGTCATCGACAGCAACAATGTTCCTGCTTCCAATGCATTTATGACCTTCTACGATGCCCTGCGTGGCTTGAGTTACAACTCCATGGACTTAAATGCTACCATTCCAAGCGATGCAAAGCCAACAGTTTCCATCACGTATACTTTATTGGATGGAACCAAACAGCAGGTGGATTTGATTCCAATTGATGATACCACATATTGGGCAATTGTAAATGGAAAATATACCGGATATATTACCAGACGGTATCAGATCAGCGACCGAAATGGAATCTTACCGGCTTATCAAAGTCTCCTAGATATTCTATCAGAAGATGCTGCTTAACAGTATTTTCCTGATCTCCAGCAGCGGCTTCAAAAGAGCCGCTGCTATTTTTATCAGAAAAAACACGTATAAAAACGACCGAAACAGAATGCAACAAATCCTATTGACAAAGCATGGAAAACGTACTATAATGTAAGGTGATATTTTATTCTTTCCCGAAAAAGGAGCCGCTTATCATGCAGATAAAAAAAACGCATAAATTATCACCCGTATTCATTCAAGTTCTCATCATACTACTCGTTCTTGTGATTCTTCTTTCCTTTATTCTTGTTTTTGCATGGAACAACGGAAAAAGTGTCCACACAGCCAATCAAACAGTTGGTTCTGTTCCAGCCCGGCAATTCTCCGCTGCTGATTCAGAAGCAGTGACTGAACCGCCAACGGAACCGGAGCCGGAAGGGCTTTTGACTTACCCAGAACCTGCTCCCGATATGATGACACTAACTGCATCGAACATCACTGCAAAATATGCTGTTTTGCTGGATGTTGATCACAATACCATTCTGGCACAGCGGGACTATCAGGAAAAAATTTATCCAGCTTCCATGACAAAGGTAATGGCGCTTTTGGTGGCTGCGGAACAAGTGGACAATCTGGAGGATACAGTTACACTAACCAGTGACATCATCGATCCATTGGTGGAGGAAGATGCTTCCCGTGCCGGATTTGAAGCAGGAGAAACGGTCACCGTTCAGGATTTGCTGTATGGCATGGCACTTCCGTCCGGAGCAGATGCTACAGAAGCACTTGCCATTTATCTTGCGGGAGATGAATCCGCATTTGTGGAACTCATGAATGATAAAGTGGCCGAATTGGGATTGAAGCACACACATTTTACCAATGCCAGCGGTTTACATGATGAAGATCACTATTCCACACCGGAAGACATTGCGATGCTCATGGCGTACGCAATGGAGAATCCATTGTGCAGTGAAATTATGGGAACTTATCAATACACCACATCCCAAACAGAACAGCATCCGGAAGGCATCCTGCTTGAAAGCACCATGTTCAATCGGATGTATGGAAGCGAAGTGACCGGCATGACCATTCTTGCCGGAAAGACCGGTTTTACCGATCAGGCGATGCATTGCCTGGTCAGCTATGCAGAATCCGAAGATGGTGGACACTACGTTGCAGTCACTGCCTATGCACCCAGCAGATGGCGTTCGGTCTTCGATTCCTTTGCAATTTATGGGATTGTAACCAACGGCTATGAAATGCCAACCGATCTGGATCTTCAAGAATTTACAGAAACAGACGAAAACGGTTCGGAGCTATCTGAGTGGACAGACAGTGTCACCGAATAACCGCCCAAACCTATGAGGGGAGGAATGGACTTGAAACAGCAACCCCGCAGACACCTGAACGTTCCAGGTGTGATTTTCCTATTATGTATCATTATCGCTGCCGTCTTAATCGGCGATTTTCTTGTAAAACTCGTGCGCAAACCGGTGACCAATTACGTCATTGTAAATGGAACCTTTGCAACCGACTCCCAAGCTGATACCGCTGCCGGAGGTGATTCTGCACAAAACCAGGCAAATCCTACTACCACGCAGCCTGCTACAGACACATCGGATCCAAATTCCATTGTTGTAACACTTACAACTTCCGATATGGGAAATGGTTCTTTAATCCTGGTAAATGATGCGCATCCTTATACTGGAACTGCAACACTTTCTTCCTTGAGTGATCTGGCGAGCGATTCCTTTAAAATTGGAAGCACCGATCTCTCCATTCAGGAAGAAGCCAAAGCACCGCTACAGCAAATGATGAGCGCTTATACCGCATACAATGGCAGCTGCAATTTGCAAATCAGCGGCACAACCACCAATGGAAATTTCTATTCTACCGTGTTCCCGGATCGAAACAGCGGGTATGGATTTGATATTGGCCTTATTACTTCCACAGGCGAAGTGGTACAGTATCTCACCAAACGAAATGAATGGATGGTAAGCAATTGCTATCAATATGGCTTTATCCTACGCTATCCGGATGATAAAACCGAACAAACCGGTGTCGCCTATATGCCACACCACTTCCGCTATGTAGGTGCTGTCCATGCGGCAATTATGAATGAAAATCAGTATTGCTTAGAAGAATACTTAACCGCATTAAAATCCTATTCCGAAAGCGCACCACTGACTTATACACTCAGCGGCACCGCCTACTCCATCTACTATGTGCCCATGGATGCATCCGGAACAACCACGCTTTCCATCTCAAAGGAAACACCGAATTATACCATTTCCGGCAATAATATGGATGGCTTTATCGTCACCATTGCCGCAACCGCGGCAGGAACCTCTGAACAAACGAATGCAACCGATTCTGCTGCACCATAAAATAAAAACCAAATGCTTTTCTCCACCTGCTGCATCATTTTACTGGCAGGTGGCTTTTTTGCACAAAAAGCAGCCAAATCTTGTGTATCTGCAACAGACGTTCCAGCATCCTTCATAAATTATTCCTTGACAATGTATAAAAAAACAGGTATAATGTAGATAGTTTTACATGCATTCCAAAAAGTTCAATATTTGATTCGTTGTTTTTATAAAAGAGGAGGATTTTTTTATGAATCGAAATTGGAGAAAAGCCATTGCGGGTCTTTCTGCACTGGTTTTGTTGTGCGGAGCAGTTCCTGTTGCTTCCTATTCTGCAACCGCTGAAGAAGCTGAAAGCCGTGTGGTAACCGTACAAAATGATGCTTCTGAAACCGCTATTTTGGATCAGGCACCACCGGTTCCGGAACAGTATCCAGAAGAAGCTGATCTGCCAGATGCTGCCGCCGCAGAAGCCGGACAAGCAGATACCGATTCCCTGCCGGATGCCGCAGAAGATGAAGACCTGCTGGTTGGTGCAAAAACGGTTGTAGAAGGAGATTTAACGTTCAAGATCATCGGCAGCGGTGCCTATGTAAATAAGTGCGACACCAGCGCAACCGTTGTAGAGATTCCTGCTACAGTCAATGAAAAGCCGGTTCTTGCCATTGATGCTTCTGCATTCCAGGGCTGTTCGGAATTGACTTCTGTTACCATTCCGGAAAGCGTTACCATCATCAATTCCAACGCTTTCACCAGCTGCTCCAAGCTGGAAGAAATCGTCATTCCGGAAGGTGTCAACAAAATTGCAACAGAAGCATTCTGTCAGTGCACCAGCCTGAAAAAGGTTCAGCTGCCAAGCACCTTACAATTTTTAGGAACTGGTGTTTTCTCCTACTGTCCATCACTGGAAACTGTTACCATTCCTGGATCTGTACGGGAACTGTCCGGCTCCACCTTTAATTACTGCACAGGATTACGAGAAGTAACCTTTGAAGAGGGCGTTGTAGTCATCGGAGTAAGCGCCTTCAACAACTGCACCGCTTTGAAAACCATCAACTTTGCAAGCACCATCACACAAATTAATGCAAATGCATTTACCTATTCCGGTCTGGAAACCATGGTGATTCCGGATACCGTTCAGGAAATCTACACGGGTGCTTTTTCCCACTGTCTCTTCCTGAAATCCATTCAGCTTCCGTCTAATCTTACCACCATCCGGAAAGACTGCTTTGCTTATTCCGCACTGGAAAGCATCACACTTCCCAGCACTGTTACATCCATCAACTCTGGCGCATTTGCACGATGCACCAATTTGTCTTCTGTGGAATTGAACGAAGGCATCACCAAACTGAGTGATAACATTTTCTTTGGCTGCTACGCACTGAAAGAACTGACCATTCCGTCTACGGTAACGGAAATTCCGGGTTATCTACTCTATAAGTGTACCGCCCTGGAAACCATCAACTTACCAGATGGCATCACCAAAATCGGGGACTATGCATTCTCTGGATGCAGTGAATTGACCGATGTTGCCGTTCCGGATCAGGTTACCTCTCTGGGAGAAAGTGCTTTCGCAGACTGTACCAAGCTGCAACATGTTGTCATTGGCGACAATGTAACCAAAATCGGAAAGTGGGCATTCTATAATTGCAGCAGTGCAACAGACATCACAATCGGAAAGGGACTAACTTCCATTCCAAACTATGCTTTCTTCCGCTGTGAATCTGTTACCGACCTCAACATTCCAGACAACATTACACAGCTCGGCAACTACGCCATCGGCGGATGCACCAATCTGGCGACAGTTACCATTCCAAGCTCTGTTACCAAAATTGGTGATTATGCTTTCGTAGACTGCCCGAGTCTGAAGGAAGTCACCATTCCAAAGGAAACTACCTCCATTGGTCTGAATGCATTTGGCTATGGAACGGTGGACGGTGCATACAGCAATGTTGGCTCTGTTTCCATCACTGGTTACTATGATTCCGCTGCACGGGATTATGCAAATGAACAGGGACTCCCCTTTACTTCTTTGGATACACCGCCGGCACCGGATGCTGTATATGGCGACATCAACTTAGACGGCTCCATTAACCTGGCAGACTTGGTTACATTTGGCAAGCAGCAACGTGGCAGCATTGAATTCAATGAAGCACAGCTGAGAAATGCAAATGTATATACGGATGATGAGATTGATGCAACAGATATGAACTACCTGATGCAGTTCTTAATTGGTACCATCAATGGACTTCCGGTTCTTCCGACTGACGACACAACAGCCGAATAAAAAGGACTGCTTGCAGCGGCTTCTGCTTGACGCATCGAACAGCGTTTTGCAGAAGCCGCTCCTTTTTTTGCATTGACTTTTCCGGCATTCGGTGTTATAATCTATAAAAAATACAGAATGGAGCCACCATGAAAATACAAGATTACTTACAGACCCATAATCTCCTGGTAGATGGTGCATTCGGCACCTATTACGCAGAAAAATACCGAACACAGAACATTCCAGAATTGGAAAATATAGAGCATCGAGAACAAATTCAAGCTGTTCATGCAGATTATCTGGCAGCTGGTGCAACCATGATCCGCACCAACACCTTTATCGCCAACACGGTTGCCCTGCAAAAAGATTGGGATACCGTTGCGGCACAAATTCAAGCTGCCATTCAGTGCGCCAAACTTGCAGTAGAACCGTATCAAAATTCAGAATCGCCCCGTTTTATTGCCGGAGATATTGGCCCGATTCCGACCGCTTCCTCCCTGAATCCAGAGGAAGCCGAAGCAGAATACCTCAAAATTGCAAAGCTGTTTTTGGAAAATGGAATTTCCATCCTGAATTTTGAAACATTTCCGGATATGGAACAGCTGGCATCGATTCTTCCCAAAATCAAAGCGGATTTTGACTGCTTTCTCATTGTATCCTTTACCGTCAACCAATTTGGCTACAGCGCCTCTGGATTGAGTGCCAAACGACTGCTCCAGGATGCCCAGCAGAACACCTGCATCGATGCAGTCGGACTGAACTGTGGTGTTGGCCCCCGGCATATGTACCAGATCCTGGAACGATTGGAGCTTCCACGCCACCTGCATTTCATGGCACTTCCCAATGCAGGTTATCCAACTGTCGCCCGCAATCGTCTGCAATTTAACCATACCGCATCCTATTTTGCAGAGCATACCAAAAAGATTTTGAGTCTTGGCGTCGACATGATCGGCGGATGCTGCGGAACCAATCCAACATGCATTCAGCGTGTGGCAGAAACCGGTATGCTTTCTCATAAAAAACCTCTGCCGTCTTCTGAACAGACAGCAGAGCAAGCTCCCAAACGTGTTCCGTGCGGATTTCTGTATGATGAAAACGGCATGCGAAAGAAGAAGAAAATCATTGCGGTCGAACTGGTTCCGCCGTTTAATGCCGATGATGAAAAGCTGCTGGAATCGGCACATTATCTCAAACTGCAAAATGTCGATGTCCTCACCTTCCCAGATTCTCCTTCTGGCAGAACCCGTGTTGATTCTGTCCTGATGGCAGAAAAGGTACGGCGTGCCACTGGATTGGAAGTCATGCCGCATATCTGCTGCCGGGATAAGAATGCGATTGCAATCCGTTCTACGATCCTTGGCGCGAGTCTGAACCACATCACGAACTTCCTTCTGCTGACAGGAGATCCGGTTCCGATACTGTTCCGTCAGACAACAAAGAGTGTATTTAACTTTGATTCGGTTGGAATGATGAAGATTGTTCAGGAGATGAACAGTGATACATTTACCGACCATCCGGTTACCTATGGTGGGGCGATCAATCACAACCGGATGAATACCAAGGCAGAAACAGAACGGATCAGAAGAAAAATGGCAGCGGGAGCGACCTTCTTTATGACACAGCCGATCTTTTCAGCCGAGCAGGCAGATGTTATAAGGAAGATGAAAAAAGAAACCGGGGCAACGATCCTGGTTGGATTGATGCCCCTTGTCAGCCGCAAAAATGCGGTATTTATGAAAAACGAAATGACCGGTATTGAGATACCGGATACGGTCATAGAACGATACCGGGAAGATATGAGCCGGGAAGAAGGAGAAGCCTGTGGTGCCCAGATCACCAGAGAATTCATGGCGATGACAGATGATTTTGCAGACGGATATTATTTCTCATTCCCATTTAATCGTGTTCATATGCTGAAGAAGATCTTGAAATAGAAGCAAACATTTTCTCCGGAGGATTGGACAGGTACATGATCGTAAGCATGAGCGTGCAGGCTGCCCAGATGATCGGTTCTGTGATCGCAACACCGAGATAGCCAAGTGCAGGAGCAAGGAACAGAACAGCAAGGATTTTTCCTACCATTTCCATGGTACTGGAAAGAACCGGTACGATCTTTCTTCCCATACCCTGCATTGCACAGCGGAGAACAAATAAAGGTCCAAGGACATAGAAGCAGCAGACGCTGATCCTTATATACATAACTGCCGGATCGATGACTGCCGGGTCATTTGTTCCTGCGATCAGCCGGATCAGAAGCGGGGAAGCAGGGAATCCGATCAGAATGATGATCGTGGTTGCGATCGTATTGATAATGATGCCGGCACGGACACCTGTTTTTACACGGTCGATCCGCTTTGCACCCAGATTCTGGCTGACAAATGTTGTAACTGCATTTCCGATGATATAGAGAACGACATCCAGAATGTCGAAGATCTTTCTGGCAGCCGTATGTGCGGTAATGATATTTGTTCCTAATTTATTGATCGAACTCTGTAAGGTGACAGTACCGAAATTAACGATGCAGCTCATGAATCCCATAGCCAGAGCCGACTGTACCAGATCATT
>OGCO01004995.1_pt1 | contig 13425 bp, 10 predicted proteins | sample 1570171 | NCBI WGS metagenome assembly OGCO01 (sample SAMEA4370583, study PRJEB24528) | human gut metagenome | reverse complement strand
TGGAAACGTTGGTGATCTTGCGCTCTGCCAGCCACTCGCGTGCGCCGGACTTATCCAGCATCGGATCTGCTGCTGCGACTACCTGTACGCCCGGTACAGAGTTGATCAGGTTGTTGATGTGCAGCTTGCCGATACGGCCGCAGCCAACTACGCCGATTTTCAGAATGCCCATTGTAATTCTCTCCTTTTCAGTAGGTCGAGACTCCGGATGGTCAGTCTGCACAGCGCAGACCGCATTCCGCAGCTCTCCCTTGGATAACTTTATTATATCCCACTTGCCATCGTGCTTCAAGTGGGGATTTCATTTTTAGCGTACCGCCCAATTTTTACATGTCCATTTGGTGAAAAGTACAGGAAATCACGGGCAAAAACGCGCAGAAAAGCCGTGCGTTGTGCAAAAATAAAAAATGCACAACCGAATGCGACAAATTCGCGCGCAGTGTCTAAAATGCACAGAATTGCTTGTGAAGCTTTGTTTGGTATGATAGAATAAACCGTGCAAACGTGAACTAAAATGCACAATTTACCGTGATTTCATGCCGTGAACGAAAAAATGCACGAGAGAGTAAAAGGGAGATTCCTGCTATGAAGGTAACTGCACAGTGGATCGCGGATCAGTGCGGCGTATCGCGCGGAACGGTAGACCGCGTGGTAAACGGCCGTCCGAACGTCTCGCCCGAGGTGCGCGAGCGCATTCAGAAGCTGATCAGCGAATACGGCTACAAAACACCGACGCAGCGGCAGGCGGCCCGGGCGGGCCGCGGCGTGTACCGCATCGGCGTCATCCTGCCGAGCTGGGATGCGTTCTTCATCCGCCGCATGCACGACGGCATCCGCACCGCGGTGCACAACCGCGGCCTGAACGACGTGACCGTGCTGGTCGAGAAGCTGAAGAACCGTTCTCCGCGCTCGTACTTCGAGGCGATCGGCCGCATGGAGGAGCGCGGCATCGACGGCCTGATCGTCACCGCGCCCGACACGCTCGTCATGCGCGAGGAGATCGACCGCCTGGTCGCCTCCGGCGTGCCGGTCGTGACCTGCGACTCGGACGTCTGCCAGAGCCGCCGACTGTATCACATCGGTCAGGATATGGTAAAGTCGGGCCGCGTCGCGGCGGGACTGATCGCGCCCTATGCGGAGGGCGGCGAGATCCTCGTCGTTACGGGCAACCGCGAGTTTGCGGCGCATGACCTGCGCGTGCGCGGTTTTCTCGACCGGCTGCACGAGCTGCGCGGCGACGACGTGGTCGTGAACGTCATCGAGAGCGTCGAAAAGTACGAGCTGACCTATGACGGCGTGCTGTACTACGCGAAGGGTCATCCGCGTCTGCGCGGCATCTACATGGCGAACGAGTCCGTGCGCGGCTGCATGGACGCGCTCGAGCGCGTCAGACCGGCGCGCCGTATCCACGTGGTCTGCCATGACCTGACGCCCTATGCGCGCAAATACCTCGAGGAGGGGCGGCTGGACTTCATCATCGACCAGGACTTCTCCGCCCAGACCACGCGCGCGATCGAGGTGCTCGCGCACACGCTGCGCACGGGCGAATCGCCGCGCCGGAACATAGAATATATCCACACGAGCATCATCACGAGAGAGCTGCTTTAAGGCAGCACCGCAATATTGCAAGAGCACGCATGGGGGCGCGCGTTCTCCGCAAGCGAGAGGAGACAAGGTATTTATATGAAACGAAAAGTCATCAGCGCACTGCTCGCCTGCACCCTGCTCGCAGGGTCGGCCGTGCCGGCGCTCGCGGCCGGGGAGACGGCGGCGGGGCAGACGCCTGCCGGCATCGGCGCGGAGGCGCCCGCGCTCAAGGTCCGGCAGATGGGCGTGCTGGCCGTGAAAAAGGCGGTGCAGGAGGATAACAGCACAGTGCGCATCCTGCGCAAGAACGCCTCAGCCATCGAGGACGCGGCGGGCGGCTCGTCGCTCGGTTCGGCGTCGGTCAGTCCCGGCGCGACATACAGCGAGCTGGCGGACACGCTCGAGAAGATCCTGGAGAGCGGAAAGCTGGACGGGGACACGAAAAAGGCCTATGAGGCGCAGATCACCGCGCTTCGCGGCAATGCGGAGAACATGAACCTGTCGGTGAGCGTACAGTATCAGAGCGCACTCGCGATGCTCTCACAGCTCGACGATCAGGCCTACCAGCTGCGCCGACAGGCGGACAGCATCGCCAATCAGATGGCGATGGCGGCGCAGAACCTGCTGTATACGATGGAAACGCTGGACTGCCAGATGGAGAGCCTGAAAAACGGCATCGCGACCCTCGACCGCAATCTCGCGGTGATGAAGGTGCAGCGCAGCCGCGGCATGATCGGTCAGCTCCAGCTCGACACGGTGGAGAACCAGCGCGTGCAGCTGGTCAATTCGCAGCAGACGCTCGCCAATATGCGCGAGCAGATCGGTCTGTCGCTGTCGCAGCTGTGCGGACTGGACGCGGATACGCTCGTCGAGCCGTCCACGCTCATCATGCCCTATGAGGGCGAGCTTGACCGGATCAACGCGAAAACCGGCCTCGAGAACGCGAAAAAGAACAGCTTTGACATCTGGAGCAGGCGCGTGTCGCTGCGTGCGGCGCAGAACGTCTATGACAAGAACATTGCCGGCACGGCCGAGGCCGTGAAGGCGGCGGAGGACCAGCTTGCGGTGACGCAGGAGTCAGTCGAAACGGCTTACGCCACGGTCATTCAGAACATGAAGGACAGCCGCGTGTCGCTCACGGCGGCGCAGAACGCGCTGACGCAGGCGCAGGACGATCTCCGTCTGGCCTCCGTCAAGTATAAGCTCGGCACGATAAGTCGGCTCAGCTACCAGTCCGCTGAGGACGCGGTAAAGACCGCCGAGATCAACGTCAGACTCGCAGAGCTGACCGTTGCGCAGAACTACACGGCGTGCCAGTGGGCTGAGCAGGGCGTGCTGACGCTCCCGACCGGCGTTTAACATTTGATAAATCCCATTTCGCTATTAAGAAAGGTTGATACATATATGAAGAAAGCAGCTGCCGCAGGACTTTGCGCGGCTCTGCTGTGCGGCATGTGCGCCCCGGCCTACGCGGCGGACACCGCAGCCGCACAGACCGCTGCCGCGGCGCAGACCGCCGTGCAGACACCGGTCAGGCTGACGTTCGATACGCTCGAAAAGACCGTGCGCGAGGGAAACGTTTCCATCCGCTCGTATCAGCAGACGGTGGAGAGCGCGGAAAAGACCGACGTTTCCGACCAGTACATCAACAAGTATTTCAATCTGTCGCAGCAGATCGACGCCTACGACAGGCAGATCAGGGATCTGAAAAAATCGCGCGACGGCATCACGGACAAAAATCTGCTCGACTCGATCAACGGGCAGATCAAGGTGCTGCAGGCGCAGCGCGAGAGCCTGTACCGGCAGTATAACGATCTCGACAACGACGAGGACGACGCAAAGGACGAGCAGAAGAACACGGTCAACTCGACGCGCCGTCAGATGCAGAACAACGCGGACACCATCTGCATGTCGGCCGAGAACAACTACATTTCGCTCGCGTCCATGCAGTATTCGCTCGCACAGACCGAGCGCAGCCTGCAGCAGCTCGACCGCACCATCGCGCAGACGAAAAAGCAGGTCGCCCTCGGCATCGCCACAAAGAACACGCTCTCCGGCCTGCAGAGCCAGCGCGAGCTGCTCGCGGCGCAGCAGAAGAGCGCGCAGACCTCGGCGGACAGCCTCAGGAACACGCTCGCCATCCAGTGCGGCTACCCGACCGGCACCGAGATCACCATCGAGGCGCTGCCGGGCGTGACAAATGAGCAGCTCGCCGCCATCGACTACGAAAAGGATCTCGCCGCCGCGCTCGAGAACAGCTATTCCATCTGGTCCGCCAGCGACAGCGTGCGCAAGGCGTCCGACGACTACGAGAACGACGTCACCAACAATCTGCACGCCTATGAGGCGGCGAAGATTCAGCGCGACGCGACCGAGGAGAGCGTAAAGAGCTCGTTCCGCAAGCTGTACAAGACCATGCAGGAGAAGATCACCGCCATGGCCGCCGCGCAGGGCGACCTGACGCAGGCGCAGAAGACCTTCGCGGTCTCCGAGCTCCAGTACAAGCGCGGCATGATCTCCCGGCTGAAATACGAAGAGGCGCAGGACACGTACACGACCGCTCAGGAGACAGCAGAAAACGCGCGTACCGACCTGCTGACCGCATACAACAATTACGAGTGGGCAAAGCGCGGCGTGATGTCGAGCGCAAACTGAGAAGACAGGCAAATTCTAAGGAGGAGACCGATGAAAAAACGTATTTTAGCGGCGCTGCTCGCAGCATCCATGGCGCTCTGCGCGGGCTGCGGCAGCCAGACGAGCGACGACGGGGAGGAGCAGACCGCAGCAGGCACCGCCGTTGAGGTGGCCGAGGTGACGAAGGGCGCGATGAGCACCGAATACTCGGTCAACGGCAAGGTCGTTGCGGACAACGAGGTGCAGGTGTTCCCGATGCTCGCCGGTCAGGTGCTGACGCTCAGCGTCAGCGAGGGCGACAAGGTCGCGAAGGGGCAGACTCTGCTGAACGTGGACACCTCGTCGGTCACCTCGACCATGTCCTCGCTGCGCGAGTCGTACAATGCGACCAAAACCGCGACCGAAAAGGCCATCGAGAACGCGCAGATCGGCGTCGAGCAGGCGCAGCTCGCCGTCGAGAACACCGAGGCGCTGCTCGAGGCAGGCGCGGCCGCTGAGCAGGATCTGACCAAGGCCAAGCAGGGCCTTGCGCAGGCGCAGGCCGGCGTACAGCAGGCGCGTGCGCAGCAGGCGGCGTCTCTCGCCCAGATCCAGGCGAGCATGGACCAGATCAACAAGCAGGCCTCCTACGGCACGGTGACTGCGCCCTGCGCGGGCACGGTCACGGCGGTGAATGTCGTGCAGGGCGGCATGGCCTCCTCCGCACAGCCGGCGGTCGTCATCGCCGAGGACAGCCGCGTCAAGATCAACGCATCGGTCTCTGAGGATGTGTTCGCCGGTCTGCACACCGGCGACAGCGCGGGCGTGCAGATCTCCGTCCTGTCCGACGAGGTCAAGAGCGCGAAGATCGTCTCGCTCCCGGCAGCGGCCAACCAGCAGACTAATCTCTATGACGTATCGGTCTCGGTTCCGTCCGGCACCGAGCCGGCCATCGGCGCGTTCGCGACCGTCATCTTCTACACCGACCGCCGCGAGAACACGCTCTCCGTTCCGACCGACTGCGTGCTGACCGGCAACGACAACGAGCGCTACCTGTTCACCGTCGACGAGAGCGGCACGACCGCTGCGCGCGTGACCGTTGAGACCGGTCTGGTCGGCAAGACCAACACCGAGATCACCTCCGGCCTGAACGAGGGCGACCGCGTCGTCGTCAAGGGTCAGTCCTACCTGTCCGACGGCTCTGCCGTCCGTGTCGTCACCAGTGACGGCGGGGAGGGTTAAGGCCCGATGAAAGTAGCAGCAACCTTTATCAAGCACAACGTAATGACCATCCTTCTGTATCTCATGGTCATTGTGTTCGGCTTTTACAGCTTTTCGACCCTGCCGCTCGCGCTGATGCCGTCCATGGAGGTTCCGGCGGCGATCGTGTACGCGACCTATCCGGGCGCGGGCCCGGAGGACATCGAGCAGCAGGTCGCCAAGCCGCTCGAGAGCGCGGTGGCCGGTCTGTCCGGTCTGGATACGCTCCAGTCCACCTCGTCGGAGAACATGGCGATGCTCGTCGTTCAGTTCACCGACTCTACCGACCTCGACGACGCGATGACCGACCTGCGCGACAAGGTCAGCCAGGTCAAGAGTCAGCTTCCCGACGACGCCTCCGACCCGACCGTCATGAGCATCGACATCGACTCCATGCCGGTCGTGCAGGTCGCGCTGCGCGGCTCTGATCTTGCGGCGCTCCAGTCCATCGCGGAGGACGAGATCTCCCCGGCGCTCGAGCGTCTGGACGGCGTAGCGTCTGTCGATGTTTCGGGCGGCTATGAGGACGAAGTCGCGGTCAAGACCAACGCCGCGCGCCTCAAGGGCTACAACCTCACCATTACCTCGGTCGCACAGCAGCTCGGCGCGGACAACATGGCCATCCCGGGCGGCGACCTCGACAACGGTTCGCAGACGCTTGCCGTCCGCACGGACGGCGAGTATTCCTCGCTGAACGACGTCAAGAACGCGCTCATCTCGCTCCCGGCCGGCGGCACGGTCCGCCTCAGCCAGATCGCGGACGTTTCCATGCAGCCTAAGGACCGCTCCACCATCGCCAAGGTAGACGGCGAGGAGTGCATCATGCTCTCGGTCAACAAGCAGTCCGGCTCGAACACCGTCAAGGTCGCGCAGAGCGCGGTCGACCGCCTGAACGAGGTCATCGCGGAAAACGATGCGCTTCAGGCAGACGTCGTTATGGACCAGTCCGACTACATCAACATGACCGTCGACAACGCGGTGCAGAACATCTGGATGGGCGTGCTGTTCGCAGCGGTCGTCCTGCTCGTGTTCCTGCGCGACCTCGGCGCGACGCTGTCGCTGACCATCGCGATGCCGTGCTGCATCCTGTTTACCTTCCTTATCATGAACGTGTGCGGCATCACGCTGAACATGATGTCGCTCGGCGGCATTACGCTCGGCGTCGGCATGATCGTCGATAACTCGATTGTCGTTCTGGAGAACATCTTCAGCTACCGCGCGGACGGCTACAGCCGCTGGGACGCCTGCACGAAGGGCACGGGCGAGGTCATGACCTCGGTCACGGCGTCCACCCTGACCACCATCGCCGTATTCCTGCCGATCGCGCTGTCGGGCGGCATGACCGGTATGATGTTCAAGGAATTCTGTATCACCATCGTAGCGCTGCTGCTCAGCTCGCTCATCATCGCGCTGACGCTCGTGCCGCTGCTGTGCTATATACTGCTCGGCGCTTCCAAGGTCAGCAAGGCCGCCTCGGCAGGCTCGGATGAGCTCAAGGCCACCACGATCGTGGAAAAGCCGCTCATGCGCCGCTACCGCAGCAGCCTGAAATTCCTCATCACCCACCGCTGGGCCGGCATCGCCATCACGCTCGCCATCTGCGTCCTCAGCGTCATCAGCATCGCCATGGCCGGCATGGAGCTTATCCCGGAGATGGACCAGGGTCAGATCTCGGTCTCGGTCTCCATGCCGAACGGCTCGACCATGGAGGATACCGCGGCCATCCAGGACCGCATCGCGGGCATTGTCATGGATAAGGTGCCGGAGACCGAGCAGATCTACTACTCGACCGGCGACTCGACCTCCATCATGTCCTCCGCCTCCGGCGCGAGCGTCACGGTTTCGCTCGTCGACCTCGACAAGCGCGACCGCTCCGCGCAGGAGATCACCAAACAGCTCCGCCGCGACCTTGCGGACATCGCCGGCTGCGAGATCACGGTCTCCGCAAGCGAATCCATGAGCATGTCCACCGACTCGGACATCAGCGTGGAGCTGACCGGCGACGACTATGACCAGCTCGCCGCGACGGCGGACGACCTCGTGGAGAAGCTCTCCGCCATCCCGGACGCGATCAACGTCGAGTCCTCTGCCGGCGAGCAGACGCCGCGCGTCGCGGTCAAGGTTCGCCGCGAGAACGCCTCGCGCTTCGGTTTGACTCCGGCCGCCATCGGCGGTCTGGTGCGCGGCGAGCTGACCGGCTCGACGGCGACCACGCTGCGCATGAACGGCGAGGAATACGACGTTACGGTCTCGGGCGACGCGGACGTCGCGACCAGTCTGGACGCGCTGCGCTCGATGCAGCTGCCGACCGCAACGGGCGGCAATGTGCCGCTGAGCTCGGTCGCGGACGTTTATACCGAGCTGAGCCCGCAGTCCATCGTCCGTAAGAACCAGAAGGAGACCGTCACCATCACCGGCGAAAGTGAGTCCGGCGACGCGAACGCCATCACCGAAAAGGTAAACGAGGTGCTCGACTCCTACGAGACGCCGGACGGCGTGGAGATCGGCGACGGCGACACCATGGCCTCCCAGATGGCCGAGACCACCGGCTCGCTCATGCTCGCCCTCGCGGTCGCGATCGCGCTCGTCTACTTCATCCTCGCGACCCAGTTCAACTCGTTCGCGCTGCCGATCGCGATCATGCTGATCCTGCCGATCGGCCTGCTCGGCTCGATGATGCTGCTCGCGCCGACCGGAAACCACGTTTCCATGGTCGCGCTGCTCGGCGTTATCATTCTGGCCGGTACAGTCGTCAACTCGTCCATCGTTCTGATCGACTATACCCTTCAGCGCCGGGAGCGCGGCGAGGACAAGAACACCGCCATCCTCAACGCCTGCCCGCGCCGCGTCCGTCCGGTCCTGATGACCGCGATGACCACCATCCTCGGCCTCGTGCCGATGGTATTCTCGAACGGCGAGGGCTCGGAGATGATGAAGCCGATGGGCATCGTCATGATGACCGGCATGGTCATCTCGACCGTTGCAACGCTGTTCATCACGCCGGTCTACTACTCGCTGACCGACAGCATCGCAGAGCGCCTGAAACAGCTCGTTCACCTGCCGCACCGCAAGGGCGGCAAGGGCAGAAAGGGCGGCGGCAGCGGCGAGAACACGGAGGAAAACCCGGTTTCTGCCGAATAAACCCGCCAGATTATCGTTGCAAAAATCAGTAAAATACTGTATGATAGGTGTATCAACGCCCGAAAGCGGAAACGGCTGCGTCAGCGCAGCCGTTTTTCCGGCCTTTCGGCAGATTTTGAGAGAGGGGAGACCGCAGTCCATGAAACGATGGCCTGTTGCCGCCGCAGTGCTTGCGGCATGCCTCACCGGCTGTGCCGGGGAAACGACCGCGACCGTCAATCCGCAGACGCAGGCGCTCGAGCGTGCCGAGCAGGCGGGATTGCTCCGGGAAGAGGAGAAAAAGCCGCAGCTGCTCAGCGTGTATGAGGCGCAGAAGCTCGCGGGCGAGCAGTTCGACAGCGAAAGCTATGCAGTAGCGCCGTCGCGCGAAACGCTGGAATGCGAGATCGAGGGAGAAACACATTCGTTTGCCGTGTTCGACGTCAGCCGCCGCGCGGACGGCGGCGCGGTCGGACAGGTGGCCGTGGACCGCGTGACGGGCGACCGGTACAGCTATCCCGGCGAGGGCGTTCTGGGGGAGTATGACGCCCTGCTCAGCGAGCCGGAGGACACGGAGACCGACTGGGCGGGCTGCTATGCCGCCTCCTCGGGCGCGTCGGTCACGCTCGAGCAGACCGGCGAGGGAACGTTCACCTTCACGTTCTCGGACGGCGTGACGGGCACGGCTTCGGCCGACCGTGACAGCGCAGCCTCCGAGGACGGCGAAACGCGCTTCCTGCTGCATGAAGATGTGCTGACCGTGATCGGCAGCGGCGAGACCGGAAACTATACTCTGGTCGAGCAGCCGGAAGAGCAGTAAAGAGCAGAAAGGACACAGACTTATTGTCTGTGTCCTTTTTTGTCAAAAATTCGTCGGTATTTTTGGCTATTTTATGAAAAATGTCGAATAGCATTGCCATCGGCCGAGGGCGTGTGCTATAATGTTTACAGATAAATTGTTAAGATTTTGTCAAAAAACAGAAGAGAGAAAGAGTAGCAGCAAGAGGAGAAAAAGAGATGAAGAACCAGTTCAGAGAACGATTATCGTTCTGCGCGACCATGATCGAGATGGTGGTCGGCGGCCTTATCCTGATCGGATGCATCATATCGGGCATCGGTCTGATCGGCACGACCGACATCAGCGAGCTGCTCGGCGACGCGCATTACCTGCAGGACCGCATGAGTGATGCGTGCCTGATCCTGATCGGCGCGGAGATGCTCAAGATGATCACGAGCTATACCATCGACTCGGTGGTCGACGTCATGCTGCTCGCGATCGCGCGTCAGATGATCGTCGAGCATACCTCGCCGCAGGAAAACCTGCTGGCGGTGCTGTCGGTCGGCGTGCTGTTCGTCATTCGAAAGTTCCTGTACATCTCCCGTCTGGACAAGCGGCGCGAGCTGGAACGGAAAAGGAAAGAGGACAAGCAGAAGGAAAGCGCGCCGTCGCCCGCCGCAGAGAATGCGGAAGCGTCTGCTGCGGAGCCTCTCCAGAGCGACGAGATGCGCAAGCGCGACGAGTTTCATATCGACGAGGAGCTGGAGGAGCTGGAACGGCTCAAGGCCGCCGTCGAGCGCAAGGCGGAGGAGGAGCTCCGCCGCATCGAGCAGATGGAGAAGAACGTTATCCACTGAAGCTTTACGTAAAAACCCCCTGCATGGACGGAAAATGTCATGCAGGGGGTTCTTTTATCTTTTAGTTGAAGTAAACGATATCTTCCTTCGCCTTTTCGGCCGGAACGACCTCGATGGCGTGGAGCACCGGGCCTTCGCCACGGTACTGCGGCAGCGTCTCGACCGTCACGGACGCCGTGACCGTGACCCAGTCGCGGACGCCGAGCTCTTCGGCCCTGTCATAGCGGCAGATGAAGCCGAGGAAGGTCACATCGTCTGCGCAGCAGACCATGCCGAAGCGGCCGGGCACGAACGAGCCTGCCGGAACATCCTTGCCGCGGTAGACCTGCGCGAGAAAACGGACGGTCTTGCCGTCGTACTTTTCCGGCTCGCCGGTCGCGTCGATGTACCAGAGACCGTAGTCCTCCGGCTTGATGTCGATGATGTCGGCGTCGATGTCGAACGGGAGCGGCATATTGCGCGAGTAGTCCTCGGAATTGCCGTTCAGATCGTCCAGATAGATGGCTGCGCGCGGGTTCATCGCCTTGATGTTCTTCTTGTAGAGCATCTCCTTGAGCGCGTCCGTGCAGCGGTTGAAAACGACCATGTCAGCGGTGGTGATGTGCTCGAACATCTGCGGGCCGATGTTGTTCGAGTAGACCTCGAAGGTGGTCGCGTCGACCGTCGTGATGATCTGGTACAGCTCCCAGCGCGCCGGGAACGCCTGCATCAGCGACTCGAGCTTCCACATGCCGTTGTACTCGACGATGATGCGGTCGGGGTTGTACTTCTGCTCGATGCGCTTGAGGATGTTCGGGGTCAGACGGTCCTCGGACTCGACCGGGACGAGAGCGGTGCCGTAGTGGGCGAGCCACTTTTCGTCGTATTCCTCGATGCCCTCCTCGCAGAGCAGCAGCGCGGTCACTTCGTTTTCGGTGAAGTTCGGGTCGGCAAGGATCTCCTTGATGAACTTGGTCTTGCCGCTCTCCAGAAAACCGGTAAAGACATATACCGGAATGGGATTGTTAGCCATGTGGGGTTCCTCCCTTAGTTTACGCCGAACAGGGAAGCGATGCGCTCCTCATCCAGCTCGGAGCCGATGACGCACAGACGGCCGGTGTAGTCGGCCGAGCCGCGGCGGATCTCGGGTGCGCCCGGAACGTAGTCAAAGTGCAGCCATTCGCCGCCGTCTGCCGCCGGAACGATGCCCTTTGCGCGCAGAACCGTGCCGAGCGTAACATCGCCGAGCGCGGTGAGCGCGGCATTGAGCTCTGCCTCGGTGTACTTGTGAGTCGTTTCCTTACCCCAAGAGGTGAATACCTCGTCGGCATCGTGGTCATGATCGTGGCCGCAGCAGCAGTGACCGTCGTGGTCGTGATGATGGTGCTCATGCTCATGGTCGTGATCGTGGTGATGCTCATGCTCGTGGTCATGGTCATGGCAGCCGCAGGTGCAGTCCTCGCCGTGCTCATGATGATGGTCATGGTCGTGATCGTCATGGTCATGCTCGTGATGATGCTCATGCTCCTCGTGGTCATGGTCGTGTTCATCATGGTCATGGTGATGGTGATGATGTTCGTGATGCGGCTCGTGCGCGATCTCCTCGAGCACCTCGGCAACCAGATCGCGGCTGCCCTCCATGGTCGCGAGCAGCTGCTCGCCGGTCAGATCCTTCCACGGAGTCGTGACGATGCGCGCGTGCTCGTTCAGGCCGCGCAGCATGGCGACGGTCTCGTCGAGACGCTTTTCCGGGCACTCAGCGGTGCGCGAGAGCAGGATAGCGCCTGCATGCGCGACCTGATTCTCGAAGAACTCGCCGAAGTTCTTGAGGTACATCTTGGCCTTGAGCGCGTCAACGACGGTGACGAAGCTGTTGAGCTGAACGTCGAGGTGCGCATTCTGAACCGCTGCGATAACGTCGGAGAGCTTGCCGACGCCGGACGGCTCGATGAGGATGCGGTCGGGGTGGTACTGGTCGACGACGTCGTGCAGCGCCTTGCCGAAGTCGCCGACGAGCGAGCAGCAGATGCAGCCTGCGTTCATCTCGTTGACAACGATGCCTGCGTCCTTGAGGAAGCCGCCGTCGATGCCGATCTCGCCGAACTCGTTCTCGATCAGAACGACCTGTTCGCCCTTGAGCGCGTCCGCGAGCAGACGCTTGATGAGCGTGGTCTTGCCTGCGCCCAGAAAACCGGAGATAATATCAATTTTAGTCATGATTGTCGCTCCATTTCATTAGTTGCTTTTCGCTTGATAGATATTATACCACATTTATCGCAAAAAGAAAAGTTTTTTAGTTAGCAAAGGCTAATTTTGTATAAGCGGAAAGCCGCACGGACATACTGCGGATAAAAGGAGGGAAAAGACCATGAAACATTATGAACCGAAACATATCGCCGCGCTGTCCGACCGCGGATTTTACACGATCCTGACCGTGTGCGGACTGATCATCGCAGCGAGTGCGTGGGTGCTCTGGATGCACGCCGGGTCGAGTGCTGAAACTGCCGTTCCCGAGACGGGCGCGCCGGTCATCACGCCGGCGGAGGATGTTCCCGACCTGACCGTGCAGGATATTCCCGTGACGGCGGAGGAGCCGGAGAGCGGGGAAGAAACGCCCGCCGAGGCCGAAGAGCCTGTTTCCGTGCCGGAGCCGACACCGGCGGTCACGGTTTCCGCGCCGGTGTATACCCGGCCGACAGCCGGTGCGGTGCTGACGCCGTTTTCGGGCGATATGCTGCTGTTCCAGCCGACGCTCGGAGACTGGCGCGTGCACAGCGGCACGGATTTCGCCTGCGAGGTAGGGGAGAACGTTTCGGCGCTGACAGACGGCACGGTGCAGGCTGTTTTTGAGGACGGACTGTACGGAACGTGCGTTACGCTCGCGCATGCAGGCGACCTCAGGACCACGTACCGCGGTCTGAGCGAGGTGCGCGTGCGCGAGGGACAGGCGGTCTCGTCGGGAGAGACGCTGGGCGTGTGCGCGGCGGGCATTCCGGCGGAGGAAGCGATCGGCACGCATGTGCATGTGGAGGCATCCCGGGGGGATGCGGCGGTCGACGTGATGGAGCTTCTCGGCGAGGAGGAGTAAGCGCCCCACGGGGATGCCGGGATCTCCCGGCGGAGACAAAAGGGGCAGGGAAACCAAGGTTTCCCCGCCCCTCTTGACTCCCCAACCTTTCCTTAGGACGCGACTCCCTTCGGTCGCGCGTCTAAATGCGAGGGGCCCACAGG
>OGCO01004992.1_pt1 | contig 13429 bp, 9 predicted proteins | sample 1570171 | NCBI WGS metagenome assembly OGCO01 (sample SAMEA4370583, study PRJEB24528) | human gut metagenome | reverse complement strand
CGATCCAGATCTCCGGTACCAGTACACCTTCTACGTCCAGACATGTAATATACATCTTTCATATCCTCCTCTTGATCCAACTTACCGTTGATATTTCACAGAGTCTGACTCCTTCCGGCTGTCAGAACTCTTTAATCTTTTAGCGCTTTACCCTGATATTACCATATGCTCTCAAGGTCTGTAAACAGTTTTATTTTTTCTTCTTTTCCGATTCATAGATCTTCAGCTCTTTCAGTGCTTTTTCCCCAAGAGGATACAGCATGAAAATATTAAAGATCGTCATCAGGCCGATTCCTACATCTCCCAGATCCCATACAAACGTGTAAGCCGCGATCCCACCGATAAACAGCATCACCAGTGCCAGCACCTTATATCCTGTCTGTGAACCCCAGTTATCACCAAAAAGATAAGCCACATTGCCTCTTGCATAAAACAGGATTCCCAGAAATGTGGAAAAGCTGAACATAAACAGTGTTGCAGCAATAAAGATCACTCCAAACTGTCCCATATGATAATGCATGGCAGTCTGAAGAAGTTCCATTCCGGAAAGCCCCTGTACCAGATCTTCCGGGGCCAGAAGCATGATCATAGCTGTACAGCTGCAGATCACGATCGTATCCACAAATACACCCAGGGCCTGGACAAATCCGGCTTTTACCGGACTGTCACATTCTGCTGCCGCTGCTGCACAGGGAGCAGAGCCGCTTCCAGCCTCATTGGAAAAAAGGCCTCTTTTTACTCCGTTCATCAGCACGACGCCAAATCCGCCGGCAACAGCCTGACGAAATCCGAAAGCTTCTTCAAAAATCCGTTTAAATACTCCCGGCATACTTCCGAGATTTGTAAATATAATAAACAGCGTGATCACAAAATAAAGCACTGCCATCACCGGCACCAGAAGATCCAGAACTTTAACCGTTGCATTCTTCCGAAGCACGATCACAGCTGCGATCACTACCAGCACGATGGTAGTATACAGCGGCGGAATATCAAAAGCATTTTTGAAAGACGCCGTGACGGAATTGCTGATAACCTGACTGATCCCACACCAGCAGATCAAGCCGGAAATAGCAAACAGAACGGAAAGCAGAACCTTTTTTCGTTTTCTGCCCTGTTTTTCTTCCCAGTAGCGATGGATATAGTAGGCAGGACCGCCCCTGTAGCCACCATAAAGAGGATCCTTTTCTTTATAGAGCTGTGCCAGGGTTGCTTCGATAAAAGCAGTGGAGGAACCGATCAGCGCCGTGATCCACATCCAGAATACCGCTCCTGCACCTCCTGCCGAGATCGCAGCTACCACACCGACCAGGTTTCCCATTCCCACACGGGTAGCTGTAGACACGATCAGCGTCTGAAATGCTGAAAGATTATTTTTGTCACTTTTCTTTTCCGACAGGGCTCGTACCATATCCGGAAAAAGACGGATCGGCAGAAGCTTTGTCCTGATGGTAAAATAGATACCGGTCGGAATCAGAAGCAGGATCAGAAGTGAGATTCCCAGCGTACTTCCTCCCGGAAGCGGGATCTTTATCAGATCTCCCCACAGAAATGTATAGACCTTTTCGATCATTGTTACTATCATGTTACTGTTTCCTTTCCCCAATCACCCCATGTGATCGTTTTGTTCTCTTTTTTCTGCCCGTTGTTTGTATTTATTTCTGCAACGTTTTAAACGGGCAAAGCGTGTCTTTCATTATAATAGCTTTCTGTTTGTATGTAAAGAAAAATCCCGAATCTTTCGATCCGGAATTTTTTTGTATTGGTAACTTTTCTGTTATTCGACAGATTTCTGATATCTGTCTGTTTTTATAAGCATAGCTGCATTTTACTCTCAGCCAGCCAGGTGGAACATCTCGATCAGGAATATCCAGCTCATTCCATAGTATGTTATCACGGCTACAAGGTCATTCATCGTAGTGATCAGAGGACCTGAGGCTACTGCCGGGTCCACACCAACCTTTTTGAAAAACAGCGGTATGCAGGTTCCTACTGCACTGGATACCAGCATGGCCACCAACAGGGATAATCCGATACAGCCGGATACCGCATAGGCAAATACGAGTGTTTTTCCTTTGAATAAGAAAATATACAATCCGATCAGTACAAAAGACAGAATACCGAGCAGACCACCGTTGCAAAGACCGATCCGCATTTCCTTCAGCACAAGCTCTGCTTTCTGTCTGCCCGTCAGCGTCTCATCCATCAGTACACGGATGGTTACAGCCAGGGACTGGGTTCCAACATTTCCTGCCATATCCAGGATCAGAGACTGAAAGCACATGATGATCGGCAGACAGGTAACTACTTTTTCAAACATTCCCACAACAGAAGATACCACCATACCAAGGCCCAGAAGAACGATCAGCCAGGGCATTCTTTTTTTCATGCTTTCAAAAAGAGGTTCTTTCAGATCTTCCTCTGCAGTCAGACCGGCCAGCTTTGCATAATCCTCTCCCATCTCATCGTCTACCAGATCGATGATCCCTGCGGATGTGATCACTCCAAGGAAACGATTGTCATCGTCCAGTACAGGAATGGAATCTTCAGAATAATCCTTCAGCCGTTCCATACAGTCGTCGATCTGCTCAGTACCATACACATATGGATAGGAAGTTACGATCAGCTCTTCCATAGGGTGGTCCTGTCTTGCTGTGATCAGGTCCTTCAGATCCAGCGCTCCATAAAACTCCCCTCTGTCCGTCACTGCAAAGATCGTAGAAATATTATCATTATCTGCCGCCTGGGAAACCAGCTCACTCATAGCCTGCTTTACGGTCAGGTTTTCACGGATCACAATGCAGTTCGTTGTCATTCTGCTTCCGATCTCATCCTCATCAAAGGAGCGGATCATTTCGATATCTTTCCGCACCTGTTCATCCAGAAGCTGGATCAGAAGCTTGCGTTTTTCTTTATCGATCTGCTTTAAAACATCTGCCAGGGCATCGGTTTCCATTTTGGAAAGAATGGCTGCCGCTTTTTTTACATCCATCTCTTCCAGATATTGTACAGTTTCTTCTTCCTCCAGATATTCAAAAACATCTGCCAGCATACCGCTTTCCAGGATACGGTATAGTCTGCTGCGCTCCGCAGTGCTTAATTCTCTTAATACTTCCGCCAGATCGTTTTCGTGGAAATCCTGCAGCTTTTCACTTAAAACTGCCGGAGAAACACTGCTTCGGATCAGACTCAAAATATCTTTTGAAAAATCCTGATTTCTTTTTGTCATTTTCTCATCCTCCTCACATAGTTTCGCACAAAACACGCACACCAAAAACAGACATGTTAAAGCATGTCTATGTGCTGTTTGATTTTCGATTGTGTTTCCTTGGGATTTGAGTATAAAGCGAAATGAATTTATACATGATCGCCTTACTGTAAGATTCTCAGAATGAGAAGAATGAAAAAGATATCTATTATAATCCTGCTGAAATTATAATGTAATAATACCGTACAGATTCTGATGACACCGATACATCCTGTCAAATATATCCTTCTGATATATAGATATAATATTCCCACAGATATTCCGTACACTTAAAACAGAATGGAACAGTCTCATCTCGCTCTGTTCTTTCCATCTTTCACTCTGAGAGCTACAACTTCGCCCATGAGAATCACAACTGTCCATTCTGTTCACCTGCCTTTTTTTCTTAATTTTTTTTATCAACCCGGCCATTATAACGTTCCCGGCCGGGTTTTGTCAACCGGATTTATGGTTAAATTTATTGTAAATCCGGGTAAATTTTTATGCTTCACAGAGGAGGATGTTTATGCAGCAGCATTTGCGTTGATCGTATCAATGACTTTTTTTATTCCAAGCCAAACACCCATATCTGTAAAGATTTCCGAAATGCTCCCACGATCCGTAAACGGAGATTCCAGCAAAACAGAAAGATCCTTCATCATTCCATTATGAACAATATACTCAATGATCTGATTTACAAAATAAATCTGCCTGCTGTCCAGATTTACATCCTCAAGATACTTTGAAAAAGCTTCCTTTGCTGCATTCATATCAAGACCTACCATTTCTCTGACAAATTCTCCCAATGGCTTTCTGCCAAATTCTGCTTCATAATCCTCTTTTGTACCAAGCTCTCTCCAGAGAATTTTTTCCAGTTCATCTACATCTTTTTCTGTAAGTGGCTGATTCTTTTTCAGCTTTGATATCACATAATTATCCTGATGCTGTCGGACATAATATTCTACTCGTACCTTATAATTTTCCAGATCATTGTTTTCCAATTCTGCTTCTTTCCATTCCGTTGAAAGAATTTCGTCTGTAAAATTGGTCATATATTTATTCCTGCTCTTATCCGGAATATACTTCATAAGATCTCTCAGATTTTTCCTGATATTTTCAAATTCATCAATTCCTGCATTTTCCACATAATCTGTATGCAAAATCTGATCGATCAGCTCTGTCTGTGCCTGAATCTCCGGTATATTTGCCACTCCGGCAATTCCGGAAACCTTTTTTAAAAGATCTTTTCGCGCACTTGTATATTTCTTTCCAACCAGAGATGCAAGTTCTATTCCATACATAAGTGCATCAAAACGTACCGCTGTTACTTCATCACTTTCAGGCAAAATCAAGGGTGCAACCTCTTCCCGTACAAGTAAAGTATCTTCATAAGTAAGCATCTGATAGTTCGACTCTTCTGAATATAATTCTACATATTTCAAATGTTGGCGAACTGTAAAACTATCTCTTGGGAGCTCTTTTACTTTTTCAGTCATGTGCTTTACAAGTGCAGTCCTGTACGCAGTTAATTTATCTGTCTGATATTTAATATCCTGAAGCTTGTACGAAATCTCAAACTGAAGATTAAAAACCGCACTTTGCAACGCCATCAGATTTGCACTTGCTTTTCCCTTATTCATTCGGAAAAACTCAAAATTCCCACAGAAATCAAAAATGTAAAACTTTTTCTTATCTTCCCCATCCAGCAATCCCGGGCATAATCTTGTTCCTCGTCCGATCATCTGCCAGAATTTTGCTTTACTCATGACTTTCTTAAAGAATACAAGATTAAGAACTTCAGGTACATCAATTCCGGTATCTAACATATCTACAGAAATTGCGATCTGCGGTAGTTTTTTCGGATCTGAAAACTCATCAATTGCACTCTGTGCATATTTCATTCTGTTATCGATCACCATGGCATAATTCTTTAAATGCGGATATTCCTTATTAAAAATCTCAAGGATTTTTTCCGCATGATCATGATTTTTCGCAAAAATAATTGTTTTTCCAATCTTCTGTCCATATTCAATTTTAATTCCATCTCTCATCAGGACATGAAGAACTTTTTTAATTGTATCTTCGTTAAAAATCCAGGTATTCAATGCAGCCGAATTTATCGCTTCCGGAAGCTTTCCATTTTCGTCTTCAAAAGTATTTTCATAGATTTCTTTATCTGCTTCTGAAAGTTCATCGTATACAATTCCCTGATCAATAAATTTTACCCTGGATTCTACTGACAGATAATCAACCAGATATCCATCTTTAACCGCCTGCGCCAGATCATATCCATAAGTAGGATCTCCGTTTGCCAGTTCAAATACTTCATATGTATTTTTGTCAATCTCATCTTTCGGTGTTGCGGTAAGTCCTACAAGCAGTGCATCAAAATATGTAAAAATATCTTTATACTTATTATAAATAGATCTGTGCGCTTCATCACAAATGATCAGATCAAAATGACCACAGGTAAAAACTTTTCCTTCTTTATCATTTATCACATCAATACAATTTATCATGGTCTGATATGTGGAGAAAACACATCGTGACATACAATTATTCTTTTCTTCAACCAGATTTGTACAGGAAAAATCCTGCATCCAGTTTACAAAATTTCTTTTCGCCTGCGTTACCAATGAATTTCTGTCCGCCAGAAAAAGGATATTCTTTACCCAGCCCGCATCAACCAGTACCTTGCACAAAGCCATTACTGTTCTGGTTTTTCCGGAACCTGTGGCCATAACCAGCAGTGCTTTTCTCCGATTCTTTTCATCAAAGCTCTGGCATACTGCTTTTATCGCGGCTTCCTGATAATAACGTCCTGCAATTTTTTTATCTACAGAAATATCCTGCAGGCTTGTCCGCATACTCAAAAGATTAAACCATTTCTCCAGATCCCGTTTGGAATAAATAACCGAACATTTTCTTTCCGGATATTGTCCGTCTATGATCCGGGTTTCAAAACCATTGGTAAGGAAAATTACCGGGCGTCGTTCATATTTCTTTTCCAGCAGATCTGCGTAAAGTTTCGCTTGCTGCCTGCCCTCGGCAATATCCTTGCAGGTACGTTTTGCTTCTATAATTGCCAGAGGTTTATTCATATCATCATAGAGAACATAATCAATACGTCCAATCCCTGATTTATTCGGCATTCCTGTCACAGTTATCTCATTTAACCAGTCTTTTCCCTGGGTCCATCCTGCATCAATGAGCATGGAATCTATGTAAAGTTTTCTGGTTTCATATTCAGACAGATCCAGAGGTTTCGGAACATATGTCTGCTGCTGTTTCTCGTGACGTGCGGACAGTTCTTCCCTGAGAAAAGTATTTTCTGCCATCAGTTTTTGCAGATCCAACTCCTGTTTGGCAGTCTTTTCCTGTTCTTTTAAAAGTGTTTCCTGCGTTTTTCTGGCTGTTTCTCTGGATGTCCTGGCATTCTCAATTCTGTCATCAATCATCGACCTGTCAAACGAATGCTCCTGATACTGTTCCCCATAACAGTATGCAATATAGTCCAAAAAAATTGACAGATTCTCAAGGCAGAGCAAAGCTGCATCTCTGCCAAGTTTTTTATTGCTATGTGCCACACTGTTTCCACATCTGCGGATATAATCCATCCGTTTCCAAAGATCGGGTCCGACTAACTGTCGGAATTCCTCTGTATTCATCAAAGTATGAAGGTTGTCCTGGTACGGGATTTGTAAACTGTTTTCCACAGAATACAACCATTTCACAGCAAATTCCATAGCCCGCCGGCTGTTAAGAATACTCGCATCCGGATCTGCCAATATGATTTTCTCCGCAGAGATGGCAACATTCGCAAATGCAGAGAATTTTGATTCATTTTTTAAGTAATCAAAGTTTGTTACCATTGTGAAACCTCCCTCTTTAGCGTTTTATTTTATAATTGTACTTATCAACTACAGTTATCAAGGAATCCTTGATAACTGACTTTATTTTTGTCTCAAGATATGCCAACATCTTTCAGCCATTTCGTTTACAACATTCTGTTTTCCCGATACGATTCAAATATATATGACGGATTTTCGTAATATACACTGCTGTTGTAGTCATCAATTTTTGCACTGATGAAGGAATTGTATACTTTTATTAAAGCATCTACGATTCCAATATTTTCATCTGCAGCAACCATTTTTATCAGCCGCTTATATACCTTTCCAATGTCCCAATGTGATGGGATGCTGTATTTACACTCACCTACATTGTCAAAATTTCCTTCTTGTATTCCTGCTTCTTCAATAAAATCATCACTGACTCTGTCAATGTTATCACAATGGTAGACATCTGCGAGGTCATAGATTTTATCAATTCTCTGCTTTCCAAGCTTATTTACAACGTCTGCCCGTGTATTCTTTGTTTTCCGTGCAATGTAATCGATCAGGCTGCATGTGTAAAATAAATCGTTATCTTTTTTGCTTTCCCGTCCTTCTCCTATCACTACCACTTCCCCTTTCTATCCAAAGTACTGTTGCATGAGACTGTCGAATAATTTTTGTGTTTCATCCAGTGCTTTTTGCACTTTAACTTTTGATTTGTCGACTTGTTTGACGAAATCAGAGAATTCATCTTGTTGGTCTCTCTTTGCAATTGGAATTTTAAATGCTTTAATCATACCCAAATTAAGATTCTTCTGACGTACACCTCTCCTCTGCGATAAAAAGTATTCTTTCATCATCTGCAATTCATAATATAACCAAATAATATTTACCTCATCGTTTGGGGTTATACATGCGCACGCCTGATTCGACGCTGAATCCTCCTTCAAAATTCCCATCTTGAATGCTGCAGTATCATACATTCCAATTAGTAAACTTCCTGCTTTAAATAATTTTGTAGCACTCTTTTCAATTGCTTCTTCAGTTATTTTTTCAACAGAACCTTCGAGAAAGAGTGTATTTAATTCGCCTGCTGAATACCAATCTATATTGCCTTCAAAGTACTCTGGTACTGTTCTAGAAGGCGTACCACCACTTGCCCAATTACCTAACTCATTAAGACTTCTAATCGGAAGATCATTCGTATTATAAACTGGATTTCCAAACAGTTCGACAAATCGGGCTTTAACTAATGTATCAAATTTTTTTAATTCTTGTTTTCGATTTTCAATAATATTAACTACTTTCAAGAGTATATCTGCTATTTCTTTCTGTTTTTCAGCTGAAGGAAAAGGAATTTTAATATTATCAAAATCTCTCTTTATAATATGCTTCATGGTAGCCCCATGCATTTTAGCTTCCATCTCTTTCAAATTATACTCAACAGCAAATACGAAATATTGCTCATTCACTTCAATCTTATCAAACGCGACTTTAAAGATATGCTGATTTAAGAGGGCTTTTCCTCGGTTCCAAATATATACTCCGAGACTAGCTGACCAAGAAATCAAGACATCTCCATTATTAATTTCAACTTTTTTAGGGTATTCTCCATTATAAAAACCCACATCATAAGAATTCCCTGTAAGATCTTGAATTCTAATAATGGGAAGTCCTTCAGTACCACGATCTTCTGGCTTAAATGCATATCCATTTATATATGTAGCAATATCACCCAACCGTTTTTGTTCCATCATTTATTCCCACCACAAACCCGAATTTTCGAATCTGCTATCCTTTCTTCTATAATCCCAACAACCGTTCCAACTCATCCATTTCTTTTCCAATCTCCAGCTCCAGTTCCCGGATATTGGCCATGATTTCTGATGTTGGCGGATATTCCACCGGAGTGTATTCGATTTCTTTGTATTTATTGATACTGAGATCATAATCATTCTCCACAATATCTTTTTTCGGTACCATAAATGACTGATCTGTTCGTTTCCGTTCCACTTCTTTATCAAGGTTTTTGAAACGCTCTATAATATCTGGAATGTCATTCTCCGTAACCGGAGTACGTTTATCGTCCAGACTGAAGCCATCTGCTTTCATGTCATAAAACCACACCTGATCGGTTCCGCCATGTTCTGTTTTTGTAAAAATAAGGATTGCTGTGGATACTCCTGCATAAGGTTTAAATACACCGGAAGGCATGGATATTACAGCTTCCAGTCTCTGATTTTCAACAATTTCTTTTCGGATGGATTTATGTGCCCGTGATGATCCAAAAAGTACACCATCTGGTACAATACAAGCGCATCTTCCTCCAATTTTCATAATCCTCAAAAACAAAGCCAGAAATAAAAGTTCTGTTTTCTTTGTCTTACAAATCTTAAGAAGATCTCCAGAAACGGACTCTGCATCCAGGCTTCCTTTAAAAGGTGGGTTTGCCAGCACAAGAGAATACTGATCTTTATCTGCATTCTGATCAGATAAGCTATCCCGATACTCAATATAAGGATTTTCTATTCCGTGAGTCATCATATTCATGGCTCCAATACGAAGCATGGTGCGGTCCATATCGTATCCATGAAACATATGATTCATGTAATGATCTTTTTTCTGCTTATCATAAAAAATTTCTTCTTTTCTTTTTTCTTTCAGATATTCTCCTGCTGCAACCAGAAATCCGGAGGTTCCACATGCCGGATCACAGATAATCTCATCACTGGACGGATCCATCATCTCAACCATCATCCGGATAATATGTCTTGGTGTACGGAACTGTCCATTCCGTCCGGACTGGGCTATTTTGGAAAGGAGATATTCATATACGTCTCCTCTGACATCTGCTGTCTGGATTTCATTCATAAGTTTGTAAATTTCATCCAGAGAATCCACCACTTTGGATAAAAGGAGTGGTGTCGGAAGCTTAAAGATCGCATCGTCCATATATTTGGAATATGCACTGTTTTTATCATTATGAAGATTTTTTATAAACGGAAATACCCATTCCTGCATAATCATATACATTCTGTCTGCCGGAAAATCATGGAATACGGACCACTTCAGCTGACTTCCGTCAATTATTCTCTCACCTATTTTTACTTCTCCGGAAAAAATACTCTGAAATGGCAAGCCAAGCATTGCACTTTCTCTTGCACGCATATTATCGGAATCATCCAGATCATGAATAAACATCAGGTATGTAATCTGCTCGATTACTTCCAGTGGATTGACAAGTCCTCCTGCCGCAAATATATCCCATAAACCATCTATTTTATTTTTTAATTCACCAGTGATCATTTTTTATCTCCCATTTATCGTTCATTATTCCAGGTATATTTCGTATACCTGCCACCGCCGATTTTTAAAATTTTTTCTGCTGTCAGTAATTCTGCCAGTGTTCTCTGTATCGTTACCACACTGATATCCGGACATTTTTCTGCGATTTCCTTTTTTGTAATTGTACCCGGAGTATTTTTTATAATCTCTTCTATTCGCTCCGGTTTTGATATATTCTGCGTTATCAGCGATTTTATTCTTGAAGAAAACTCTCTGTATGCTCCTACGATAACGCCAAGCATATATTTTACAAATAGTATATAATCATTCTTATTCTCATACCAGTTCTCAGAACTTTCCCTTAAACATTCATAGTATAATTCCTTTGAATTTTCTATCATTCTCTCGATACTGATATATTTTCCCACAATATAGCCGGATCTGTACAAAAGTAATAGTGTAAGTAAACGGCTCATTCTTCCATTGCCGTCATTAAACGGATGTATGCATAGGAAATCCAGAATAAACATTGGAATCAAAAGAAGCGGATCTATTTCTCCTGTTGCCATTGCCTCTTCAAATGCTCTGCATAGTTCTTCCATTGCTTCCGGTGTTTCCCAGGCCGGTACTGGTTTAAACCGTATTTTTTTTATTCCCTGAGAATCTTCTTCCTCAATGACATTATCTGCAGTTTTATATTTCCCTCCAATATTGTAACTTTCAAATTTATACAAATCTCTGTGAAGCTGTAAAATAATCGCAGACTTTGGTGGGATATGGTCATGACTTTCATGAATTGTATTCAATACATCTCTGTATCCGGCAATTTCCTGTTCATTTCTTGTCCTTGGCCTTGTTTTGTCTTTTACCAATTCCCGCAATCTGATGTCTGATGTATAAATACCTTCTATTTTGTTGGAACTTTCCGTACTTTGAATTTTAGCGATTTCAACTAATTGTGTAAGAGTATCTGCTTTGGCCTCAATAAAAAGAGTTTGTTCTCCCTTAAATTCATGTATCTGTGTCAGATAAGATACAATTTCAGGAGTCAACAGATTTTTCCACTTTTCCCGATAATCAAACCGTCTCATATATTTTCCATCACCTTCTTTATCACTCTTTTTGGATTTTATTTACTTCAAGTATATAAATCAATCTTATCATTGTCAACTTTAATTTGATCATTTTCGCAAGAATGATTAAATTAAAAGTGAAATGATAAAATTAAAAAGCCCAACAATAAATGCTTCTGCACGGATCTTCAGCATTTACTGTCGGACTTTTATCCTTTTTATTCCTTTTTGAAATATATCACAATATCATATTGTAGAGCAAAAGATTATTCTGCGTGGTCTTTCAGGTACTCTGCACGTCCCTCTTCGTAGAGGTTATTTCCCTCGCTGTCAATGATGACTACAAGTGGCATGTCTTCCACATAAAGCTTGCGGAGTGCTTCTGCGCCCAGGTCTTCGTAAGCGATAAGCTCTGCTTTTTTGATGCATTTTGCAAGAAGTGCACCTGCACCGCCGATGGCTCCGAAATATACGCCGTCATATTTTTTCATTGCATCTACGACTTCCGGAAGGCGGGCACCTTTTCCGATCATTCCTCTGGCACCTACGGACATCATGGTCGGTGCATAAGCATCCATACGGCCGCTGGTTGTAGGGCCTGCGGAGCCGATGACTTCGCCTGGTTTTGCCGGAGTCGGACCTACATAGTAAATGGTAGCATCTGTAGGGTCAAAAGGAATCTTTTCTCCTTTTGCAAGGGCCTCGCACATTCTCTTGTGACCTGCATCACGGGATGTATAGATGGTTCCTGTCAGTAAAACCTGGTCGCCTGCATGGAGAGTTCTTGCCAGCTCTCTTGTCAGAGGCAGTGTGATCTTTCTTCTTTCCATATTAAAGCACCTCCGTTTTATGACGTGTTACATGGCAGTTGATGTTAACTGCACATGGCATACCTGCGATATGAGTAGGCATAGTCTCAATGTTCAGACCGATAGCTGTGGTCTTTCCGCCAAAGCCCTGAGGTCCGATACCAAGCTTGTTGATCTTCTCCAGCATCTCTTTCTCAAGATCTGCATAGTAAGGATCCGGATTCTCTGTATTCAGAGGGCGCATCAGCGCTTTCTTTGCAAGAAGCGCACATTTGTCAAAAGTTCCTCCGATACCAACACCAACTACCATAGGCGGACATGGGTTCGGACCTGCAGTTTCTACAACCTCAAGAATGAAATCCTTGATTCCCTGAAGGCCTGCAGATGGCTTGAACATACGGATCTGGCTCATATTCTCGCTTCCGAAGCCTTTTGGTCCTACAGTTACTTTCACCTGATCTCCAGGAACGATCTCTGTATAGATCATAGCCGGTGTATTGTCACCTGTGTTTCCACGGCGTACCGGATCCTTGACAACGGATTTTCTCAGGTAACCTTTATCGTATCCGCGGCGTACACCTTCATTGATGGCATCATTTAAATCTCCGCCTGTAAAATGGACATCCTGACCAATTTCAAGGAATACGCATGCCATTCCGGTATCCTGACAGATCGGAACATTCTCACTGTCTGCGATATCAAAATTCTCGATAATGTTATCAAGGACACCTTTTGCGATCTCGCCGTCCTCGCAGGCACGGCAGGTTTTGATAGCATCCTTCACATCTTCCGGGAGATGTTCATTGGCTTCGATACAGAGTTTTTCGATAACCTCTGTAAGTCTGCTTACTTCGATTTCTCTCATAATAGACTCCTTTCGCTTATCTCATATGTTTTTATTATCATAACATATTTTTAACGTTCGTGGCGGGCATATTTCGGCAGAAGCATAGGAGATACGTCTCCTGTATCAACTCCTGCATTTTTCAGTTCCTCTTCATATTTTCTGATATGATCCAGATTCATGGTGCCAAGCTCTACCTCTTTGCATTTGGCAGCTGCTTTTTTACCTGCATTTCGTCCGAATACAATTACATCAAGAAGAGAGTTGCCCATCAGTCGGTTTCTTCCGTGGATTCCGCCTGCTGCCTCTCCTGCAACCAGAAGGTTCGGGATTTCTTT
>OGCO01004991.1_pt1 | contig 13430 bp, 12 predicted proteins | sample 1570171 | NCBI WGS metagenome assembly OGCO01 (sample SAMEA4370583, study PRJEB24528) | human gut metagenome | reverse complement strand
CGGGAACATTCGAACTGTATCAGGGACGTAAATACAAAGTATACCGTGGCATGGGATCCATTGCAGCTATGGAGAATGGAAGCAAAGACCGTTACTTCCAGCAGGATGCGAAGAAACTTGTTCCGGAAGGTGTTGAAGGACGTGTTGCATACAAAGGACATGTGGAAGACACTGTATTCCAGTTGATGGGCGGCCTTCGTTCCGGTATGGGATATTGTGGCGCAGAAACAATTGAGAAGCTTAAGACAACAGGACGATTTATTAAGATTTCTGCTGCTTCTCTGAAAGAGTCTCATCCGCATGATATCCATATCACAAAAGAAGCACCGAACTATAGCGTAGACGAATAAAGTAACTGAATAAAAAATATTTAGCTGATGTATTTATTTTTGTTCTTGCTAAATGAAATAAGATAGTATATTATGATTACAACGACTGCATGACTGGCGGAAGTAGGATGAACTACAGGGAGTGCAGTAAGTGAACGTGCCGACCGCCTGGGCAGCCTGGAAACAGACTACCCAGGCGGTCGCTTTACTTTATCACACTAAAGGAGAATGATCATGGAAAAAATTTCACTGGAAAATGAACTGAAAAACAATTCTTATCCGGGCAGAGGAATCATTATCGGACGTTCTGCAGACGGAACAAAGGCAGTTACCGCATACTTCATCATGGGAAGAAGTGAGAACAGTAGAAACCGTGTATTTGTTACAGATGGTGAGGGAATTCGTACACAGGCATTTGATCCTTCAAAACTGACAGATCCGAGCCTGATCATTTATGCTCCGGTACGTGTTCTTGGAAATAAGACAATTGTGACAAATGGTGATCAGACAGATACTATTTATGAGGGATTGGATAAACAGCTGACTTTTGAGCAGTCCTTAAGATCACGTGAATTTGAGCCGGACGGACCGAACTACACACCAAGAATTTCCGGTGTGATGCATATCGAGAATGGAAATTACAGCTATGCGATGTCTATTCTGAAGAGTGATAACGGTAATCCGGATTCTTGTCTGAGATATACATATGCTTACGAAAAAGCAGTTCCGGGAGAGGGACGTTTCATTCATACCTATAAATGTGATGGTAATCCGTTACCAAGCTTTGAGGGTGAACCAAAGTTGGTCGATATCCCGGATGATATGGATGCATTCACAGAACTTCTCTGGAACAGTTTGAATGCAGATAACAAAGTTTCTTTGTTTGTACGCTATATTGATATTGCAACAGGAACATATAATACAAAAATCGTAAATAAAAATCAGTAAGGAGAGTACAGAGATGAAAGAATTACAGTTAAAATACGGATGTAACCCAAATCAGAAACCTTCCAGAATCTATATGGAAGAAGGACAGGATCTTCCAATCAAGGTACTTTCCGGCAAACCGGGCTATATCAATTTTCTGGATGCATTTAACGGCTGGCAGCTGGTTCGTGATCTTAAGAAAGCAACAGGACTTCCGGCAGCAACTTCTTTCAAACATGTTTCTCCTGCAGGAGCTGCAGTAGGACTTCCGCTTACAGAGACACTGGCAAAGATCTATTGGGTAGATGACATGAACTGGAAAGAATTTTCCCCACTGGCATGTGCATATGCGAGAGCTAGAGGAGCAGACAGAATGTCTTCTTTTGGCGATTTTATTTCTCTTTCAGATGTATGTGACAAAGATACTGCGATGCTGATTAAAAGGGAAGTTTCAGATGGTGTGATCGCACCTGGATATACAGAGGAAGCACTGGAAATACTGAAACAGAAGAAAAAAGGAAATTATAATGTGATTGAGATCGATCCAGATTATGTACCGGCTCCACTGGAACATAAGCAGGTATTTGGTGTGACATTTGAACAGGGACGCCAGGAACTTGCAATCGATGATGCGTTGATTTCCAATATCGTGACAGAAAACAAAGAACTTACAGAAGAAGCAAAGAGAGATCTGAAGGTATCTCTGATCATTCTGAAATATACACAGTCCAATTCGGTATGCTTTGTTAAAGATGGTCAGGCCATTGGTGTTGGAGCAGGACAGCAGTCACGTGTACATTGTACAAGACTTGCCGGACAGAAAGCAGACAACTGGTTTTTACGTCAGAGCCCGAAGGTACTGAATCTTCCGTTTAAAGACACGATCAGCCGTGCAGAGAGAGATAATGCAATTGATGTTTACATCGGAGAAGAGTACATGGATGTATTGGCTGACGGTGCATGGGAAAATGTATTTACAGAAAAGCCGGAAGTATTCACAAGAGAAGAGAAGCGAGCATGGCTGGATCAGCTTACAGATGTGACACTTGGTTCGGATGCATTCTTCCCGTTCAGTGACAATATTGAGAGAGCACATAAGAGCGGCGTGAAGTTTATTGCTCAGCCAGGTGGTTCCGTGCGAGACGATGCGGTAATCGAAACCTGTAATAAATATGGAATAGTTATGGCATTTACCGGAATTCGTTTATTCCATCACTGATTATGATGAGTCAATATTAAACATAAAATTAATTTGCAGGAAATGCCGAAAAAGAGAGGAAAAAGCTTCCTCTCTTTTTTCAGAATATGATATGCTATGTTTAGCAGCAGGAAAAAGGAGGGGAAGAGGAAGAATTTTTTACCTCTGAAGAAACATTACCTGATGCTGGGACAGTCGGAGGGAAATGCTTCGGCTATATTATTGAAAGTCCGAAGCATTTCTTTGTGCTATGAAAAAAATAGCAACAAAAAACCGGACATAACAGTCCGGAAAATAAAAAGAGCGATAGACGGGGCTCGAACCCGCGGTCTCGACCTTGGCAAGGTCGCGCGTTACCAACTACGCCACTATCGCAAATGTCTTGTGAAGAAGTGCGTTCCTCATCGACAAGACATATAATACCAGATATAATTGTAGTTGTCAAATGTTTTTTCGAAAAAATTTGAAAAATTTATAAAAAACATTTTGTACGAATCAAGTGATTTAGGAATGATAGTAACGAAGTACATGTTCCGGATAATACTGATCTCCATAGTCCCATGGACCGGCCGTGTCGTATAGAGGATCTTCTTTGGAACGCTCGGTTTCTCCGCTTGCTATTTCGGCAAAAGCTTTTGAACTTTCTTCAGACCAGGAGGTGATGCCATTTTTTTCCAGATAGTTAAAATAGACATCTGCTCCAAAATTGTATCCCTGAAGAGCAAGTTTAATGTTGGCAATATCATTCGGTCCTGTAACATCTGCTTTGGCCATAGAATATTTCAGTTCCTGAATTCCGCAGGCAATAGAATAATCTACATCTGTGATGCCGTTTGGAGTCTGAGGATATTGTGTGTTATATGCACCTTCAGAGGATTGCATAACGTCTGTTCCCTGACCGGAGCTTTCCTGCATCATAAGAGCCAGAATAAGATCTACATATGCAGACATATCGTATTTTGCAGCAACTTGTTCTACATCGCTGCGATAAGATTCGCAGGCAGAGTTGATCATATGAGTCTGTCTGGAAGTACGGAGTGGTCGTAAAATAAGAAAGGACAGAGACAGGATTATGATAAGAAACAGTATGAAGCAGAGAAACTGTTTTTGTCGGCGAATCTGATGCCGGCGTTTTATGAGACGCGCCTTTTTGGTAAGGTGCACGCTGTTTGGGTGTTTTTTATGTTTAATCTTTTGTGTCTTCTTCATAGGTATTATTGTAATCGGTAAAGCAGCTTTTGAAAAGAAAGAAATTCTAAGGATTTTCTTAAAATTTCGTGAAAAAACTGTGTAAATTTGAAATCATGCGTTTCATGTGCTAAAATAAGCCAGAGTAAGAGATGGGGAAACGTAATGTTATAGAGATGAGGTGAAAACCTGTGAAAAAAAAGGTATGTGCAGTTTTACTGGGGACTGCTTTGACATGTCATGTACCGCTGGTGTATGGTGCGGTACAGGATTATCAGGCAGTTACAGAAGCTGATAAGGAAGACAATAAAATTTTTCAGGCATTTTCAACAGAGGATGGAAGCGGCAATTCAGTTAATGTTGCAGCTATACAGGATACCGTGTATGTTGCAGCCAAAAATGCCGGAATCTATTCAAAACCAGGCGAATCCAGCGAAAAAATGGGGGACGTTGCATTGGGTGATACATTGGAGAGAAGTGCAGTCTGTGATAATGGATGGAGCAAAGTATCCTGTGAAGTAAATGAAAGCAAAGTTATTGGATACATTCAGAATCAGATGCTCAGTGATACGGATCAGATTCAGCCTGCAGATAAAGATGTTGAAGTAAAAAGTGATGCTACGGTACTGGATTATCCAAGCCGGAAAGATGGGGAAGAAGTAGGGGAAGTTCTTCAGCTGGATGAAGTGAAACAGACGGGAACAGTTAATGGAGTATGGAGCCGGATTACTTATCAGAATGATGATGGAACAGAGGCAGAAGGTTATATTCCAACAAGCTGTCTGGACCTTCCGGATGCGGTGACAGAAGAAGCAGATACAATTGATAAGGATAAAGATGCGGGAACACTCCATGAAAGCAGTGGAGAGGGCGTATTTGCAGATGCACTGGAGGATGTGAACCCAGGTGTTTCAGTAGAAAACGGAGTTCAGATCGGAACACCGGTTGCGGCATCTTCAGACGCAAATCTGCAGGATCTAGGCGTATTTAAGATTACACATTACTGTCCGTGCAGTATCTGTTGCGGACCATATTCCAATGGAATTACATCGACTGGCGTAACGGCAACTACCAATCATACGATTGCAGTAGATCCGTCTGTGATTCCGTATGGAAGCAAAGTAGTGATCAACGGACAGGTTTATGTTGCAGAGGACTGTGGTGGTGCAATCAAGAAAAATCGTATCGATATTTATGTTGCAACGCATGCTGAGGGCGAGGCTAAAGGTACATATGATACAGAAGTATATTTGATAAAATAAACAAAAGGCAGGAACCTGAAAATTCAGGATATCCTGCCTTTAATCATCTGGTGATCAGTAAAGGTAAAATCATTTATCTTGCCATGGCGTAAATTTTTTCCATGTCTTTCATGTTTAACTGTTTGAAAACGCCAATGGTACGTGTATCTTCAAAACTGCATTTGAAAGCCAGTTCATGAATCTGTTCGTCGGTCAGATCCAGACCTAGTTCATGAAGGTTGGTCGGCATATGGATTGAACGGAAAAAGTCTTCCATTGCTTCTATACCGGCGAGTGCTGTATTTTCATAATCAGCAAAACATGGAATATCGAAGATGTTGGTGGCAAATTGTGCGAAACGCTCCGGATTGGCATCATAAACATAACGTGCCCAGCTTCCCCAGAGTGCAGCAAGACCAGCACCATGAGTAACATCGTAAAGTCCGCCAAGTTCGTGTTCAAGCTGATGACAGGCCCAGTCACCACCACCAGTTCCACAGCCGGTCAATCCGTTATGAGAAAGACTTCCTGCCCACATGATCTCTGCTCTTGCATTGTAGTTACCAGGTTCGTTCAGCAGGATTCGTGCATTGTAAATAACGGTCTGCATCAGGGATTCACTGATACTGTCAGTGATCTCCATGGTTTCGATGTTGACAAAATAACGTTCCATGGTATGCAGAAGAATATCTACACAGCCACTTTCGGTCTGATATTCCGGCAGAGTATAGGTGAGTCGCGGGTTCATCAGAGTGAATTTCGGGCGACAGAGGTCACTGCGAGTGCTTCCACGTTTTAACCAACCATCTTCATTTGTAATGACACAGGAACCGCTCATTTCGCTTCCGGAAGCGGCAATCGTAGGGATAGCGCCGATTGGAAGACAGGCGTTTGGAATCTCTGTTTTGAGAAAAAAATTCCAGACATTGGTCCATGGATTGGCAACACCATAGCCAATGGCTTTTGCAGAATCAATAACACTTCCACCACCGACAGCCAGAATGAAATCCACAGATTCTTTCTGACAGAGTGAGATACCTTCTCGTACTTTGGAGAGACGTGGGTTTGGGACAACTCCGCCCAAAGTGACAAAGTCGATTCCTGCTTCAGTGAGACACTTACTGATTTCGTGAATCAGACCGGATTTTACAGCACTTTCGCTGCCATAATGAATCAGTACTTTGTGGCAGTTATAATCTTTTAATAATTCACCAATTTTTAGATGTGTATCTTTTCCAAAAATCACCTTTGTAGGTGTGTAATATTCAAAACTTCTCATGATGATTAAACTCCTTGTTTATAATCAAGCATAACATAGTAAAAATATATCATAATTGTAACAAAAATTACAGAAAAAACAGTAAAAAAATTAAGAAAACAGCAAAAACTATGTATCAAAAAAGTTATATAAGACAAATTCTCTTGAGAAAATAACAATAGTCCAGTATAATAGAAAGAGAAAAATGGAAGAATAAAAGCTGAAATTTTCAAAAGAATGGTGTATATTATAAAGCAATGGGAAATTCAGGTGATAAAATGGAAAATATAATTATTATCGGAGCAGGTCCGGCAGGCATATCTGCGGCACTGTATGCTGCCAGAGGTAATTTAACCCCACTGTTGCTCAACAATGGAATCGGAGCACTGGCAAAAGCAGAAAAAATTGAAAATTATTATGGTCTGGAACGACCACTCTCAGGAGAAGAACTTTATGAGAGAGGAGTTGCACAGGCAAAGGCTCTGGGCATTCGCATAATTGATGCACAGGTGCTTGGAATTAATGGATTTGATACATTTACAGTCCAGACGACTGCTGGAAACTTTGATACAGTAAGTGTGATTCTGGCAACAGGCGGAAAGCGGTCTGCACCGAATATTCCGGGAATTCGGGAATTTGAAGGCAAGGGTGTCAGTTACTGTGCAATCTGTGATGCGTTTTTCTACAGAAACCGCGATGTGGCGGTAATTGGAAACAGTGATTTTGCACTTCATGAGGCGGAAGAACTGCGAAATGTAACTTCATCAGTGACAATATATACAAATGGCAGAGAACCGGAGTTTTCAAGAGAACATCCGATTGCAGTGAACACAATGAAAATTCAGGCAATCGAGGGTGGAGATACCGTTTCGGGTATTCGGATGGAACATGATGTTGCTTCAATGGAAAATGAAGACAGGGAATCATTTTATCCGGCAGACGGGGTGTTTGTGGCACTGGGGACTGCCGGCAGTACTGAGATCGCACGACAGATGGGCGCGGAACTGACAGATAAAGGAAATGTCAGAGTCAATTCTGAGATGGAGACAACGATTCCGGGTCTGTTTGCGGCGGGGGATTGTACAGGCGGACTCCTGCAGGTATCCAAGGCAGTCTATGAGGGAAGTATGGCGGGAATCAATGCCGGTAAATATGTTCGTCAGAGAAAAAAGGCAGCAGACTGAAAAATAACAAAATGAATAAAATATCAAAGTAAAAATACTGAATAATAGTATATACAGAAAAGGAGAATTAGTATGGCAAAAACAATTACATCACAAAATTTTGAAGAAGAAGTTTTAAAATCAGAAAAACCAATCCTGCTTGATTTCTGGGCAACCTGGTGCGGACCTTGCATGCGTCAGGGCCCAATCGTGGAAGCACTGGCAGAAGAAGGTTATAATGTAGGCAAAATCGATGTGGACCAGGAAATGGGGCTTGCACAGCAGTTTAAGGTTATGAGCATTCCGACTCTTTTGATCTTTAAAGGCGGACAGGAAGTGCATCGTCTGGTTGGACTGACATCCAAAGAAGACCTTAAGAAACTTCTGGATGAATAACAGCAGGAAGGGTTTAGTATATTCATGAAAATCTTACTTGCAGCATGCAATGCAAAATATATTCATTCAAATCTGGCAGTGTATGATCTGAAAGCATATTCATCTGATTATGATGAGCATGTGATCCTTAGGGAGTATACGATCAACCAGCCAAAGGATGAGATACTGAAAGATATTTACAGCAGTGGAGCAGACGTTGTCTGCTTCTCCTGCTATATCTGGAATATTTCTTTTGTACGGGAACTGATTCGTGATCTTGTTAAGATACTTCCAAAAACAGCTTTTTGGGCAGGTGGTCCGGAGGTCTCTTACGATGCTGAAAAATTCCTGACAGAAATGCCGGAGATGACCGGAGTTATGGTAGGAGAAGGCGAAAAGACATTTCATGATCTTCTGGAATTTTACATAGATGGGAAAGACAGCCTTGAAGAAATTTCGGGAATTGCATACAGAACTGGTGATAAGATCATTCATAACGGCTGGCGGGAACTGATGGATTTAAGTGCAATTCCATTTGTTTATGAGCATCTGGAGAAATTTGAGAACAGAATCATTTATTATGAGAGCAGCAGGGGATGCCCGTTTTCCTGTAGCTACTGTTTGTCTTCCATAGATAAGAAACTTCGTTTCCGGGATTTGGAACTGGTCAAAAAAGAATTGCAGTTTTTCCTGGATCACAGAGTTCCACAGGTGAAATTTGTGGACCGTACTTTTAACTGTAAACATGAACATGCTATGACAATCTGGAAATATATTCTGGAACATGATAATGGTGTGACAAACTTTCACTTTGAAATTTCCGCAGATCTCCTTCGAGAGGAAGAGATGGAGCTGATGTCACAGATGCGCCCTGGACTGATTCAGCTGGAAATCGGTGTGCAGTCAACGAATCCGGAGACGATTCGGGCTATTCACCGACATATGGATCTGAAAAAACTGGAACATTGTGTAAACAGAGTTCACAGTTTCCGAAATATCCATCAGCACCTGGATCTGATTGCAGGGCTTCCGTATGAGGATTATGATACTTTTCATCAATCATTTAATGATGTATACCAGATGAAACCGGATCAGCTTCAGCTTGGATTCCTGAAAGTTCTGAAAGGCTCGCTGATGCAGAAAGAGGCCGAAGGATACGGAATCGTTTATAAAGAAAAAGAACCATATGAAGTGCTTTCTACGAACTGGCTTACCTATGGAGAAGTTCTAAAATTAAAAATGGTGGAAAGTATGGTGGAAGTGTATTATAATAGTGGTCAGTTTTGGCATACACTGGAATATTTGGTACCGTTTGAAAAGGATGCTTTTACTTTTTACGAGAAACTGGGTTCTTTTTATGAGAAAAAAGGTTACAGTGAGATCTCGCATTCCAGGATGCGGCGTTATGAGATACTTTTGGAATATCTGCAAGAAGAAACAGATGTTCCGACAGAAGTAGCTGCACAGAAAATGTTGTATGATCTTTACCTGAGAGAAAAACTTAAGAAGCGCCCTGCATTTGCTCCGGATCAGAAACAGTATGAGACAGCAGTATGGAACTACCGGAAAAATAACCAGGTTTCCAAAACAGCACATATTGAAGTGTTTGAGAATGGAACGGTGATTCTGTTTGATTATGAGAAACGTGATCCATTGTCGAAGAATGCATATACAGAGGTTGTTCAGTTATAAATGGCTGAGTGGAAAAAGTTGATTATATCAGATGTGAGATGACTCACACCTCTGCAGATGGCGAGCAATAAAAATGCTGAGGCATTTTTGAAAATAGGAGAGGTGAGGACGAAGATGGGAATGTTTGACCCGAAAAAAAGAAAAATTATTACAGCGGTGATCGCAGTGATACTGGTTCTTGCGATGGTTGTACCAAGTGTTCTTTCTATTTTATTATAAAAGGAGAACTGGAAATTAGAACACTGGAGGAAGAGTATGAAACTAGGACAGCAGGCGTTAGAAGCACTGCAGGCGGAAATTACAGGAAGAATATATCCGGGAGATGACCTGGTGGTGGCAGGAGAGACAGGTATATCAGGTACGTTGGAACTGATCTGCCGGGAGTGGGATAAGCTCAGAACATATTTTTCAGAGAGTTTTCTCCGTATGGGGGTGGAAACACTGAAAAATTGTATGATTTCAGAAGAAGATGGATTTTGGAAAGAAGCTGGGTTTTCTGCATTGTATTTTACAGAGAACGGTGGAATTTTAAGTGGTCTGTGGAAAATGGCAGAAGCTTCTGGAGTTGGTATGGATGTAGATCTTCGCAGAATTCCAATCCGGCAGGAGACGATAGAAGTCTGTGAACGGCTGGATGTGGATCCGTATAAACTGGAGGCGAAGGGATCTGTGCTGATTGGCACTGCGCAGGGAGATGCACTGGTGCGGGAATTAGAGGCACATGGAATCCATGCAGCTGTGATTGGATATGCAGACAGTGGAAACGACCGTCTGCTTCACAGTGGAGAAATTACCAGATATCTGGAACGTCCGAGACTCCATTTGACGGAAATTATACCTGGAAAGGACAGAAAAGATGGCAAAGCTTAATATTGTACTGCTGGAACCTGAAATTCCGGCAAATACAGGAAATATAGGAAGAACATGTGTTGCAACAGATACGAAACTACATCTGATCGAGCCTCTGGGATTCAGTCTCAGTGAGAAGGCACTCAAAAGAGCTGGTATGGATTACTGGAAAGATCTGGATGTAACGACATATCTGGACTACGAAGATTTTCTGGAAAAGAATCCAAATGCGAAAATTTATTATGCAACAACGAAGGCGTTGAAGACTTATACAGATGTGCAATACGAGGAAGATTGTTATATTATGTTTGGCAAGGAAAGTGCCGGAATCCCAGAAGAAATCCTGATGGAACATAAAGATAACTGCGTACGGATCCCAATGATCAATGAGATCCGTTCACTGAATCTGAGTAATTCAGTGGCAATCGTGCTTTATGAGGCACTGCGGCAGAATCAGTTTGATCATATGCAGCTTCAGGGACAGCTTCATAACCATACGTGGGAATAAGAAAAAATATAAACGATAAAAGGCAAAGTGGATGAATTCTCTACTTTGCCTTTTCTAATGTAAAAATAAATTCTGTTCCAACACCCTCTGTACTGATCACATTGATGTGTTGTCCATGTGCATGAAGAATCTCTTTGACGATTGCCAGACCAAGGCCGGTTCCTTTTTGATCCTTGCCTCGGGATCGATCAATCTTATAAAATCGTTCCCAGATCTTCTGGAGACTTGCCTTTGGAATTCCAATGCCATGATCTTTGACAGAAACAAAGATCTTGCCGTTTTTTTCGGTAGTCTCAAGTGTAATCGTGGAATTGTCCGGGCTGAATTTGATCGCGTTGCTCAAAAGGTTATACAGCACCTGTTGGATCTGTTCCATATCTGCCTGTGCCATCAGTTCCTTTCCGGATAAAATCAGTTCCAGAAGAATATTGCGACTGGTACAGGAGCCTTCAAAGGATGCAGCTGTCGCTTTGATCACACTGTTGATATCAAAGGGCTGGATATGAAGCATACGTTTCTGGATATCCAGTTCATTCAGAGTCAGAAGTCCGCGGGTAAGTTTTTCCAGACGTTCTGCTTCGTATGAAATAATCTTTAAATATTTTTCCTGCATTTCCACTGGAATCGTTCCGTCGATCATCGCTTCCACGTAACCTTTGATCGAAGTAAGCGGTGAACGGAAATCATGTGAAATATTGGAAATAAACTGTCGTTGGTATTCACCGTTACGATTTAGTTTATCAGCCATATAATTCAGATTCTTGGCAAGATATCCCAGCTCATTTTCTGAATCGACAGGAATCTGGTAGGAGAGATTTCCGTTTGCAAATTCTGAAGCTCCCTTTGTGATTTCCTGAAATGGCCTGCGTATACAGCGGATATACCAGAAAAACAGCAAAGCTACACCGAGATAAGTGAGAATATACAAAATCTGAATGATCCAGAGCAGAGTGCTGCGGTTCTGATACAAGTCACTCATCAGATAATGAATGGCAACGTATCCCCGCGTTGTCATATTCTCGGTGATTGGTGCAATCGTGCTGAGATGTGTCTCGGGAAAATATCCGTAGAAATCACCAATCTGATAATAATTGCTGTCCCAGGAGGCTGGGTTGAAGCCTTCTAAGTTAATTGGATTATCCGGTGAGATATCTTTGCGTGTACTGAGGATGATCTGTCCGTTGCTGTTGATGATCCAGATGATCGTATCAGGATAGTTTGCAGCAAGGGAAAGATTGTTCCGAATCTCCTCCATATTAGAAGAAGTGATGTTGTGACTGACCAGATTATTTTCTGCAATGCGGTGAGCTGTCTGGTACATATCTGCACTTATGGATTTTTCCAGGCGATTTTCTAACAGGTGAGAACCGACATATGTTACCAGCAAAAAACCAAGGACACCAAGCAGTATATATGTGGTAAAAAACACCGTTGTCAGTTTCTTTTTCATTTGTTTTTGACCTCAAACTTGTATCCGATACCCCATACAGTAGAGAGACTCCACTGAGGATGGTCTTTAATTTTTTCGCGCAGTCTTTTAATGTGGACATCTACGGTACGAGTGTCACCGATATATTCATATCCCCATATATGATCCAGTAATTGTTCGCGGGTAAATACCTGGTTTGGAGATGCGGCCAGAAAATAGAGAAGCTCCAGTTCTTTTGGCGGCATTTCCAGATTTTTACCCTCTAATGTAACGGTATAATTTGAAATATTAACGACCAGATTATCATACTCAACATAGGTGCCGATATGATCGGCGTTTGTCGGATTATAGTTCTGGGAATTATCCGTCCGTGAGTTGCAGCGACGAAGCAATGCACCGACACGGGCAACCAGTTCGTTGGAATCGAAAGGTTTTACGATGTAATCATCGGCGCCGATCTTAAGTCCGAGCACCTTGTCAAATACCTCGCCTTTTGCGGATAACATGATGATCGGTACATTTGACTGCTTTCTGATCTCGGTACATACCTGATAGCCGTCCATGCCCGGGAGCATAACATCTAAGAGGATGAGATTTGGCATAAATTCGACAAATGCCTCCAGGGCAGAAGCTCCATCTGTGGCAATCTGTGTTTCATAACATTCTTTATTCAGATAAAGGGAGATCAGTTCGGCGATGTTTTCGTCATCGTCAACGATCAATATTTTTTCTTTGTCCATATAGTTCTCCTTGTTGATATATATTTTATAACTCTACAATCGTAACGCCGGCTTCGCCTTCGCCGTACTCACCCAGACGGAAGGATTTGACATATGACTGCTTACGCAGATAGTCATGGATACCCTTTCGGAGTGCTCCGGTGCCTTTTCCATGGATGATCCTTACCTTGTGCAGGTGCGCCATCATGGCATCATCGAGATAACGGTCAACCAAAGAGGTAGCTTCGGCTACAGTCATACCGAGTACATTGATCTCCGGCTGAATGTTTAAAGCCTTGCCCATTCCACGTTTATTATTGATCGATACCTGAGCGTTGTTCTGCTTTGGTGTCTCGATGATCACAAGATCAGAAGCAGGAAGCAGAGAGCTTAAGATGCCCATCTGAACCTTGATATTTCCCTTCGAATCAGCAGGAGCAGTAACCGTTCCTGTTGTATCCATGCTGATAACATGCACGGTGTCTCCGGCCTTGAAATCCTTTGCCGTATGATGGGAGGTCATGGATTTGCGTTTTTCCGGCGTCATCTTCCGG
>OGCO01004990.1_pt1 | contig 13431 bp, 9 predicted proteins | sample 1570171 | NCBI WGS metagenome assembly OGCO01 (sample SAMEA4370583, study PRJEB24528) | human gut metagenome | reverse complement strand
AACATTTACAGGAGTAAACTTTCCATCCTTATTTAAGAAATATTGGGCTTTAGAACCACTTGGATTTTCAATAGTAGGTCTTGTATATGCTTTTACTAATTCTCCTTTAAATCCATCAAAGAAAGAAGAAGCATCAGCTACGTGAGAATATCCATATTTATCTTTCAATTCCCCATAAACTGGGTCGTCATATATTGTTCTATCATCCTGTTCATTAAGGATAATGTTATAAGCATTTTTTATTTCAGGACTCCAATTTGCATACTCGCTTGGATTATAAACATTTCCATTTACTCTAAACCAACCTGCTAATGAGTCTGTTTTGGGATTAAAAGATTCATTTATAACTCCATTCTGTAATTCTGTTCCATCTGGATTTAGATAGAATATATTACCTTTTTCATCAGTTCTTGCTAAGAATCCTGCATCTGTAAGTTTAGTATTTACTTTAGATAAATCCTCTAATGGAGTTCCCTTATAATTATCTTTTTTTACTGCCTGTTGCTGTGCTGTTGCATCATCAACATCTCCAAACCAACCTCTATAGCCTTCTGGGTCTATTCCAAGTTCAGATAAAACTCTCCAATCATCATCTTCAAGTTTATCATTAGACAAAACTGCTTTAGCTTGTTCTATCCTATTTCTAAATTCATCCTTATTTTTAAAGGCTGTATTTGATAAGTCGTATTTAGTATCAAACTCTGGGTCGTTTAATAACGAATCAGCATAAGAGCTAAATTGACTTGAGAAATCTTTTAATCTATTGGTTACACCTCTTTTCTTTGTAGTTTCATCTAAAGCGTCTCTACCATACCAAACTGATTGATTATATCTATTTCCTCCGAAGAACTTATCGAGCAGTGATTTATTTAATCCTGCACTGAAATTAAGTGATTTCTTAGTAACAGTAGGTTGAACTTTCTCTTCTTTTACATAATCTGGAATAGCATCTGCTATTGAGTCCAAGTAATGTGCCACGGCTCCATTAGCATCGAATCCTTTTCCAGAAGTATTTGTTAATTGTCCAGTAGAGTCAATCCAATTTCTTCCTACATCTCTAGAAGAGATTGTTCCAGAGTTAATTCCTTGCAGGTATTTACCATAAGTTTCTCTGAAAGCGTTTTTCTTTTTAGAACTCCAACCTGTACTTTCAAGGTATGATTCTAAATTTGAGTCAGCATTTCTTAATAGAGAGCCTGCTTCAATTTCTCTCTCTCCAAGTTTAAATGTTCTTACTTGAGGAGTTTCTTCTTTTGGTTTCTGTTCAGTTTGTGAGACACCTCCACCGTTTGATAATTTTTTAATCGCCTGTGACATGTGTTTTACATTTATAATAAAAAAGGAGCATACATAAATTTTGTACACTCCTTTCTAACTTCTACTCTTATACTCTTCTGACTAAGGTTCCGCCTCTTCTGTAGACGGGTTCGCCTTGAGGAGCTGCTTCTCCGCCTTCTCCTTGTGATGCTTGTTGAACGAGTTGCATAAATCCTTCACATACAGCTAGAGCTGTATTACAATCACCACTTTGTAGTGCTTCTGCAGCCATTTGAGCTAGTTGCATCAATGGGTCGCCTTCTCCTCCACCTTGTTCTGGTGCTGCACCTTGTTCAGCTGGCATTGGTTCAGCAGCAGGTGCTGGAGCTGCTCCACCTTCCTGAAATTTCTTTACTTTAGGTTCTAATTTCATAATTCTTTAGTTTTAACGTTAAATACTTAAATACTTGACAAAATTAGCAATATTTATGGACATATCAAAATAATAATCCATTAATTTAGTATTTATACGTTTAGTTCATTTAAAATAATTAATCTTCTTTACTCTTTGGAGTATCTACGTATTCTGGAGTATTTGTGTCTTGTATATGTAAGTATTTAAAAGCCTTCTTTCCAAGAGCCTTATAATCCTTATCCAATTCCGAAGAATATGCTCGTTTAGCCATTTTGATAAGTGTCTTAGTATTTTTTCTACTAAAGATTCTCTCTCCGCCTTCAAGTTCCATTTGAGTAGAACCGTCTGGAGCTAGCACTTTCATAACTGGCTGACTGTCATCATCGTCATCTTCCATATCGAGTTCATCGCCAGGTTGGATTCCTGAGTTCTGATTAACTTCAAGAACATACATTACTCCATCTTCTTCTAATAAAGTTTCATCGTAGGGCTGTCCTTGTTTAACTGATATTACTTCCCCATCTTCATCCATAAATACTATGTCTAATGGAATTGCAGTATCTTTCATCCAAAAGGCGATTTCTTGAGGTTCGTCATACACAAATAACATCCCCTCATCTTCTCCTAAAGACTCCTTTTCTTGTAGGCCTTTAACCTTTTCTTCCTCAGTTCTTGCAACCTCTACGTTATATTCTTTATCTCCTATTTCTATTTTCATACCTGTACCTCCGCGATTAGTCCTGTATTATCTTGAGTATTTTCAATTATTTGCTTAGCAATTAGCTTTCCAGCTTGTATTGCTGCTTCATCACTCCCGTCTTTATATAGACGTTCCAATTCTTCTGTTACCTCTTTGGTAAAGATTATTTCATTGCGTTCTATTTCAGCATGTTGAACTACTCCGCCTTCTTCTTGTGTTACTACTGCAATACCTTTGGGAGTAATGCCTTCAACATCCATGTGATGTTTATGTGCATGTAAAGCTCCTTCAGGAATTACATTCATCTTACCTCCGTCTTTGAACTCTTCGACAGGTTTAGATTCAGATAGTTTTTTCTGTCTAATTCTTGCAACAGTAGCCCTAGCTTTCTCCATATCTTCTACAGAAGGAAATTTTAATCCATTTCTTCCGACATAAGAACCTCTCTGTTTATATCCACCACTCATATTTAATAAATTCCTAGTATTTAACATATCCAGAGAACCTCTTTGATTAGCAAATGCGTCACTAGCTTCATCAGCAATTCCTGCAACTACATTCTGTTTTCTTTTAGCTTCTGCAATCTGTGCATTGGCTTTCTTTCTTCCTTTACCACTAAGTAGTCCATATTTCTTTCCACTCTTTTCAGTGGCAGAGTCTACCTCTCCTTCTGTTCCAGTGTAAGAACTACCTACTTGTTCAAATGTTTCAGCATCTTTATTGATAGTGTCAGCTTTCTTAGCGCCAAAGGCATTAATAAGACCTATTGGAGTTAATTTCATAAATTTACTATCCAGAATCTTGTCAGTTGTAGTCATTTGGTCTGTTCCCACTCCCATAGCTGTAAGTCCGTCTGATAACATACCACCAATCTTCATTGCTCCTCCAATAATTGTTCCAACTCCAGGAATAGCACTAACCGCATTGGCAGCGGCATCATAACCAGCATTAAGTCCAGCAGTAAGTCCTGATTGTTCTTTTTGAGGAATTAGACTACTAACAGTACTAGCCATATTTCCTAAAGAACCCATTCCGCCCATTCCTTGAAAGAATCCTCCCTTGCTACCAGTTGCTTTGGTAGCAGAGGAGAAATCCATAGTGGGAAGCTTTGAAGGGCCTATCTTGTTAGTTATGCTAAATTGGGGAGGATTAATAGCCGGCAATTGTGGCATTGTTGTCATTCCACCTATTTGATATTTTCTCATGCGTAACTTATATTATATATTGTTTTTAATGCAGTTATGTAAACTAGCTCATTACCAGTATATCTGATTTTTACTTTCATAACTTTATCCTTTATCTTAGATTCTTTCCTGTGATTAGTAATGGTTTCCCACTTAGTTGTATCAAATGAGTCTGCATTTACGTCATATCCAAGTCTAACTAAGTCCTCTGGAATATCGCTCTTGTCTTTAATTTCTAGTATTGACATATCACTCGGAAGAGGATTATTTACTAGATTAAGAGGAGGATACCAAGCTCCTTCCTTTCCAACTTTCCATTGAAGTTCGTTCTTCTGATAGAAGTTAATTGAAGGAATTTGCACATACCAGTTATCTTCTATAAAGTCCATATTACCTCTAAGCCTTCCATATTGAGCCCATACATATGGATATGGAACTGAATCATCAATTATAGCTCCTGGGTCTGTATCTTTACATCTCTGTTTATAGAATCCCTTAAACGGACATCCTTTAACATGAGTAAGGATTTTAAATGAGTCTAGTTTCTCATTATAAATAATTTCAGAACCTGATAGACTTTGATAGTCTTTATTAGGAGCTGTGGCTGCCTGATAGTAATCTTCTATTTCATTAACAGTATCTACTCTTGTGTAATACAAAGGAAACATTGTAGACCTATCTTTATAAGGAGATGTAGAACCTAATATGTCTCTTTGTTTTGGTTTTACCTTTAAGTAGTTCTTATTAAATAAAATATCTGAGCCATTATATTGATATAGATTCTTAGTAGCTTCTTGTCTGAAATACATGTTTCTTCTATCGTCTGCAAAATCATAAACATCTCCAGTTATTTCATAATGGAATGATTCTGGGGCAACATTGTTAGATAGGACAACTAAGTTTTCAAATATCTTATGGACTGAAGGATTATCCAGTACTACAACTTCAAACTCAAATGGGTGTTGTTTACCATACCACATACATGGTTTAAGAGTATCAGCAATATCAATAATCCCTGCTGTTCCATGTTTCCAGAATGAAGTAGTAAGATTGTCTCTATATTCCTTAGTACATAATGCAATTACTAAATCATAATAGCCTGCATTTACTGTTGCATAGTTTTTATAAGAATCTATATATTCCTGTATTGCGGGAGAACCACCTGTTGGATATTCCAGATTAGCTCTTACATTTAGTAAGTAGATTCCGTCTGGTTTTCCATATTCAGTAGTGTTATACTTAATAATATCGCCGTCTAAGATTAAGCGTTTGTAGTTTCCTAAATTATCTCTTTCAATACTGAATTTGACAGTAAGTTCGAATGTAGAAGGCTTTTTATCTTCTCTAAAGAATAGATTTACTGGACTATCATCCTCTATTAAGAATGTATCAGTATAAATGTATTCTCCATGAGTAGATGTCCACATTTTAGCCGCTTGTTTAGAGGTATTTCTATCAAAACTGAAATACATATTATCTATGTTTTCAGAGTATGAAGGAACCCACGAATAGAATGTCATCCACTTCTGTAAGATTTCATTATAGCAGATGTTCCAAACCTTCTCTTCAAATCCATAAAGATTATCATAGAATGTGAACATTACATCTTGTTTAAATCTATTGTAGTGAGTTTTTACATTTCTAATTCCAATAATTGGAGTTAACTCTCTTTCAGTAAGAGTAATATTATTATTTAAGAACTCTTGTATTTTGAAATCTGAGATTATCTCAAACTCTTGCCCGTTAGTCCTCCAAACCTTCCTTCCTACTGTATCCACTCCATAAACAAAATATGGGGTCTTGACGACACTTTCGGGCCACTGGGTACCGAATGTATCTGACAGTACTCTTGGGTTCTCTGGCAGCACGTTAGAGGTGTTTATGAAGACGCTTCCGCCTACTCCGTCACCCGCTTCGACTCTTTCATTCACTGGAATTAAAGCAACACCATGCTCAAACACACATAAGATATTACCAAATAATTCAACCATTTTAATAATTGAACCATAAGTTTTTGGATAGTCCCGATAGTTAGTAAACTTAAACTCTCGGAAGCCATTCTTAAAGGCATCAGTTACATGTATATTAGAGTATAATATTCTAGTTTCATAGTTGTTCTTTATATAAGGAACATTTGGAAGTTCGAAGTAATACTTATCGGATGTTGTAGAGCTTATGCCGGCATTTATAACAAATGATTCCGGAGTCTTATATGAGCCCTCTATGTTTTGAGCATATAAAGGATAAAATACTCTAGGATGTCCTACAAGTCCTTCTTCTGCAGGATAGGAATAGTCTAAATCTCTAATACTTAGATTAATACTTGACCTTACTTTAAAAGTAACCCAATGTCCTAATTGAATAGCATTAACATCCCCTCTATTTATTTTACCATTTGTTTCACTATTATTAACATCATAATTGTCTTTCCAGGTGTGGATATCAACTACGTCGTCATTAGTAGGAGCAGAAGGGTCTTGGAAGTTTCTATTCATTCTGTGTGTGTATTGGCAAATATAACAGTCGCCCCTATAACAAGTCACAGAATTATTAAACTCTTCAATATCTATTCTATCACTTATTGCATAGTAAGAGGATTTATCGCTGTATCTTACATCAAAGTATGTCTTATTCTTACCTACATCATATTCTGGAATGTAGATATTAATAAGTTTCATAACTCTCTCAAAGTTATCTATTCCAAGATAAGGACCATAAGCCCCTCTGATTAAGTTGGATGCTGTTTTCACTTTGTTTTCCTTGTAAGCATACTCAAATTTATATGCTTCTTCAGCAGAACCAGCTCTTGAAGAGAATTTCTGATTTCCGTTTGACACAAGTTCCACATCATCTCCAACAGCTATAATATTAACTTTATGAGATAAGTTCTTAGCTTCTCCAATATTACTTTTATATGCAGGAATATATAAGTGTCTATTGTTTATATATTCACAATCAAAATACTCTTCGGTAGGCTGACAATCAGCTTCTCCTACTGGAAAATCCTCTCCTGTAAATAGTTGATTAAAGTATGGTGCACGTAATTCATATTCTGGACAAATTGCTGCTTTCTGTAATATACCGGACTTCTTTATTTTATAAAGTCTTGATACATAGTCACTATCTAGAATCCTATCATCATTTATGAACCTTTCAAGAATAAAATTCTCTAATTTTTCTTCTGATGTGAGACTTCTATTAGTTACTTTCTCCAGATTAACCGGGACAGTAGGTAAGTGACTTTGTCTATCTAATCCAATAGTAAGTGCTTGACAAAGTATGGTAGGGATTCTTTTCTGTCTTACAAAGAAGAAGCCTTTAATATGCTTTTTCAATTCTTCCATTACTTCATTGGATTCCTGCATAATCCTAATATCAATACCGTAAGCAATCTTATCAGTATTGGTATCAGTTTCATTCACAAATCTACATACACCCATCGCATTTTCAATATATCCATTAGATGAAATTGTGTAATCAGATTCATTGATAGATATATAGTTCCTCTTTCCCTGAGCATCATACAACGGAGTATCTGTGTAAAGTCCTTGTGTATATGTAGGAATTTCATCTCTTCCTCTAATATTGAATACAGGAGATAATGAGTTATCCTTTAGAATATAGACTATACCAAGTCTGTAGATTTCATTATTCCAATATCCGAGGAAGTGATATATATTATTCGGATTGTAATATCCAGCAGCAGTATCATAAGATGTTCCCACATCTTCTATCTTCTTAGAAGTATTAAGATAAGGAGTAAATCTTAGAGATAGGTCAGCAAGCTCTGTGTAATCTATCTTGGGCTTATTAACATTGCCTAGGAATAGCATATTCTGACAAGCAGCTTGAGCTTTGACTCTATCTACAATATTATACTGCATATTAATATCATCTAATGAAATATCAATAACATTTTCACTGCCATTAATAAGAATAACAGAAGCATCACCTCTAATAAGGTACTTCTTATCTATCTTATGGGCAGATGTCACTTCCGATTGGTTAGCGTCAGAAGTGCTTTTTGTATAATAAACAGTAACGTAATTATATGCAGAATCGATATTTCTAAGAACAAACTGAGCGTATTTATGGCTGTTTTCGTTTCGTAATCCACTTCTAATAGACTGTGGAGAAGTTCCAATAAATACGGATACAATTCCTGACTCAGCTACAAAATCTGTTTCATTTCCGTCTGCATCAGAGAATTTAAAATAAAATACATAGTTTCCAACATCTAGGTCTCCGCCTGGGAACACTCCACCAAAATCTAGTTTAGGGATAGTTGTAGTTCTTTTATAAAGAGATGTGTCAATATTGAATTGCTCTCCTTGGTCATAAATGTTAGTATCATTACTTCCTGACCTATCAACTATTTCGTATGTATTCAATTCTCTTACAGAGAATCTTGAGTTAATTAATCTCGGTATGTTCTTATTGTCATTCAATATTAGATTGACAGAACCATCATACGAAGGTTGAGTAAGTATAGATACTGGATTATTAATATCAAATCCAAGTTCTTCTGTGTCGAAATCATTTAGGGTTCCATCTGGAAGTCTGTAATTTCTAAACGGATTATATTCGTATACTATTCTACCTTTTGTATTGATTTTCTTTAAAGATAACTGAAAGTCTAGACGAAAGTCCGCAAGTTCAAACGTCTTAGACGATGCAGTTACCTCTGTATTGTTATATGTTATCTTCATCCGCAAATAGCTAAATCACTACTTATTTTTATTTGATATATATTGAACCAATCATCATCACTGTAACTAGAAATTCTTCTTGTTGCTCCGGCTACACCTAAAGATGCTCGGTTAATTAATATGTTAGGTTTACCTGTTTCGGTAGATTGCAGAGTTAGTATGTTTCCAAGAGCTGAATAATTTCCAGATGAAACATCTACTGTATCTACTCTGGAAACTGTAATTTTACCACTACTATCCACAGAAAATGTGTCTCCATATAAAGTAAATGGTTTTTCCTGTATTCCATAAAATCCTACATTTCCAGCAGTTCTATTTAGCCAATAGATTTTACCTTCGGAGAAAGGTTCTCCATTTAAAGTAGCTTCATAAATATCTCCATTAGGTCCAACGGCCCCAAGTCCTGAGAATCCCCCTTCTCCAGCAGTCGTATATCTTATTAATAAAGAGTCTGCACTTGGAGTAGTAACTGATGTGAAATATTCCTGAGAAATTAATCTATCTAGACTTAGAATGTAGTTAATATTATTCAAAGAAGGCAAACCTGCAATAATAACTTTTTCAGATGGAGTATCTCCGAAGTCTGCTATTATATCATTAATAGCTTTAGCATTTATTCTCTAATAATATTAAGTACTTTGTTTCCTTTTTCTGTAGGTTCTGCTGTTATAGTATATCTATACGCTGCCTTAAAATTATTCTGATAGTAAACATTGTCGGGAATGTATTTTTCTGTTGAATATTCTCTATCTTGTGCAACGTATAGTTGAGATAAGAATAACATCAATTTGTCAAGTAAGAAAGTGCTTCCTCTTCCGTCCCAATTGTCCACACACATACAAGCGTTTAAAGCTACATATTTATCAGAATCAGTAGTTTTCCATAGAATAAATGACCATCTATTACAATTCAAATCCCATCCACCATAGTCTGGTTCTTGATATCGTCTCCAAAGATTTCCATCCATACTGTAAGGCCAGCTCAAGTTATAATTATTAAGTACTTTAAGACGACCATCACCGTCCTCATCTCTACCACATCCTCTAAGAACTGCAAAGATAGGTCTGCCAGCATATCCGTTATTCATACAAGCATAAAAGTCATTAGTAAATCCTGTACTGTTATCTGGCAAGTCTCCGGCATAGTGAGTATCTTTACCAGAAGTTACATCAGTTAATGCCCAACCATTGCTATATGTGGCCACTCCAGAGCGATATCTTTGAGAACTACTTTTCTTCTTTCTACCAGAAATCATTGCAATCATTTTATTAAAATGGAAGTGCGGGGATGCGGCAGTAGGAGTACTAATTTCATGTCCAAATAAAGGACTAATATCAGATTGTCTAAAGTTCTCTAAATCCATATATGGAGCTATACGTCTAACACTTCCAGATTCTCTAGTGTATTTCAAGTCGCTAGTTATTTTCTTAATGTTAGAGCCCTTCAATGTTCCTTTCCAAGTACTTCCAGTAGCATTACCAGTAATTTCAAACTTCATAGAATCATCTTCCAACAGCTCACTGCGAGTAATTACACTACTTGAAGTAACAGAACCTGTTCCAACATTTGGAAGGATAGAGTTATAGTATTCTTCAAGTCCAGTAGAACCCATTAACTTAGGTTCATAATCAGTAACATCAATTCCTTGTGGTTTAACGTCAATTTCTAAAGTAACATCAGATTCTCCAATATCTCCAATGAAGAAATTCTTATCGCTGTTCTTTTTAAGAATTGGAACTGCGACAATCTCTTGCTCCTCTTCAAATGAAGTATATATAAAGGACATCATATCTTTTGGAGTAGTCTCTGCTGAACTTTTAACAAGTTCCGCCATTAAAGTATTAGAACTGGATGTCTTTTCTCCTACCTTTTGATTAACATCAATATCCAAATCACAATTGATTTCTAGTGAAGAGAAATCATCAACTTTATTGGCAATAAAGGATTCATTAAATGTACTTGAAGTGTACATTAATCTGTATGTGATGTTTGATATTTTATTAGTAGAATCTAAGCTGTTTGTACTTACAGCTTCTATCCTTACCACATACAGCTTCCCTTTCTCTAGGTGCATATAAGAGTTATCAAAGTAAACATTAGATTCATCAAATGTAATGTATTCTGTAAAGTTTCCGTTATATGACCGTCTCTGCCTAGTTCTATAAACGTTAGGAGTATTTGGGTCTGTAACATCACGGAAGTCCATATTAACTTCTGTGATTTGATACCCATATCTAGGATATGCTTCAAGTCCCCAAGATATCGAAATAGAGTTTTGGTCTACATAATATCTCCACTCTACTAAATCTATTTTACCTGTTCCAATGTAACTAAGGTTCATAGAACCTCTTTTAGATAGATAGTCAATAGTTCCAAATGAAGTATATGGAGTAAAGGCATAGGTAAAGAGTTTATCATCCTTAACCAAGTCCTCTATTTTAAATTCGTAATTGTCCTTATTGAAATCTACGAATCTGGTTAAATTTCCTTCTCCTTCATGTTCGCACTCTACTTTAACTCCAAGAAGTTTAGCTTTTTCTTCTTCATCCTCGTCCCAAGAAATAGGAACCATCATGCTTACCTTATCATCTTCAACTTTATAGACATCAACAGATGTATTGAAAGTTTTCGGAGTCTCAAGCTCAGCAATTAATAGAAGTTTTCCAGATACCTTATTCTTATATACATTGTAGGGATATTTAGGGTTCTGCCCTGCAAGTAATTCAGCATCATTAACTTCATCACCACTAAGAGGATATATCCAATATCCATCCACATGGTTTACTTCATCTTCTATATAAGATATGTTATTGTCATCATCCAATATAGCCAAGTGAAGTCTTAATATTCTTTTTCCTTTTGTTTTATAATCTGATAATATGTCGTTTAGACTGTCATTAATTCCAGTACTTCCTATAATAAACTTGTCTCCTGGTCTTAGTTTGTTTTCTTCTCCATCAAGTAGCTCTTTTCTTACATACATTGTATTTAGACCTCTAGTAAAGAAATCTGATGTCTGTAATACGATTGGACTTTTAGATATTTCATCAGTAGTGAAATTTCTTTCTGGAGAAGGAAATGAACCAAGTTGGCATTTATTAGTAAGAGGATTTACAGATGCAACATATATAATCCCGCCGTATTCCTTAATACCTACTGGAATATATCCTGCATCTAACTTGGCAGTCTCTACCCTTCCGTTACCCATATCGTTTTGGAGAATGAACTCGTTTCCGTCGTAGGTAATCATAGTAGAATTAAGGCAGTCAGTTACAACATTGTTGGGTGTAGTCATAGGATTTAAATCCATTACAAGACCTCCATCAAACGTATTAACTGTTTCCTGTTTACTCATGTTTACAAAAATTCATAATTATTATTGTATACTAATATATCTTTAAATTTTAAAGGTTCTCTTGTTATAATTAACTCTGCATCTTTAGATGTAAAGTTTTCTCTATATGTAACATTTCCTACAAGAGTAACAAAGGGAACTCTGAATATATACTTTCGATTATACTCTCTTATCTTGCACTCATCTAATATTTGATATAGTACTTGATTCCCATAATTAAATATTTTCTTCTTTCTACCTCTTGCGTTATGTTGTTTGAGGAAATCCTCATATTGAGAGTCAGTTAATGCAAAATAGTAATATCCGTCCCATTGTATGTTCTTACGTTTATAGAGAACCCTTAATTTTACAGTTAATTTTTTGATGTAGTATTCAAAGTGTTTTATAGAATCTCTTCTAAGTGTTCCTATATAGCACCACAACGAATCATCAGTAATTAAGGTATCTCCACCGTAAAGATTATGCAAATATAGTGATTTCCAACCATAGTTCAAAATTCTTTTAATGTCCTTTTCAGAAACATCTGGAAACTTCTCACAAAGTGATTCGTAGTAATCTTTAATTTCTTTAAGTTGCATAATTTAACAGTATTGTTTACCTTCGTTAGTATTCTCTATAATCTTATTCTTTATATTTTTATCAACATATACAGTTTTAGACTTTACTAAGTTTCCACTCTTTATGTTGAGAACTATTTCATTTCCAGAGAATCCTGACTTTAAAAAATCCACATCTCTCCATTTACCATGTCTCCTAGCCTTTTTAAAGTCTTCTCCGTATGTTCTTTTGACATGCATTTCTGCAAATCTTCCTTGTGTAGGAAGTACAAAAGTAACATTGTTATCTACAATATCATTAAGTACTTCCTTTACACATTCTCTGAATATTTTCTTTACTAAAGCATCCTTGTGAGGGTCTTTATTTATTCTCTTACAATCTTCACATGACATTTCCAATTTGTTATATGGAAAATTCATAAACATTTCGTCCATATTGAACGCACATCCAGTCGAATATTTCATAATTGTTAAACAGGTTTATATGAGAAATTATGTCTTTTTCTATTCCAGTTCGTTTTGGCATCCAGTATATCATTCATCTCATTTTGATTTAGATATTCTGGAACTCTAGCAGCATCACAATACTTAAGCCAATCTTGAAGCATTAATTGTGCTGTCTGAAGGATATTCGCATTGTTAGTCATTAATCCTTCTTTATATTTCTTTCTATAGGCAACAAATGTTGCAATAGCTAAACTTTCTTTTTCAGATAACATAGGAAGACCTTCATCATCTAGTATAACTCCTTTATAAAGGATGTATACAGTTCCATAGTTCTTATCAAAGTAAAGAGTATCTCCTACTCTTTCAAACTTTGCATATTTACCACTCATATATAAAGGGTCTTCATACATTTTTCTTCCTTCTATGTAATTCTCTACAAATTGAGAAGTGTAATCTCCATTAGGAGAATAGTTAGTTACATACTTCCAATCTTCAGAAGCATAAGTAACTGCTTCAATAATGTCACAATTACAAGGTAATTCTACTGTAAAATCAGGACATTCTATTCTGGCACAGTATCTATATAATCTAACATTTTTATTTCCGATTAAGTTCCAAGCTATTAAACCAAATTCCTCAAAGTCTTGAGGGAGCATTTCTACTCCGTATAATAAATTAGCTTGGAACATTGCTTGATGAAAATTTACCATTATGCAGGTGTTTGGTCATTAGGTGTTATTGGAGCAGCCATTTGTCTGTAATAACGTAATTTCTTCTCCGTTAATCTTTTCTTAATCTCCGTATTAA
>OGCO01004980.1_pt1 | contig 13452 bp, 15 predicted proteins | sample 1570171 | NCBI WGS metagenome assembly OGCO01 (sample SAMEA4370583, study PRJEB24528) | human gut metagenome | reverse complement strand
CGGGATGAATACGGCGTGGCTCAAAAACTTTAGGAAAAAGAATCAACAATCTCACCATGGAGGGTGAGGGATTACCGGTCCTGGTTCGTGGCTGACACTGCGTCAGCACTGGGAACCACAATCGGCGGATTTGCGTTCACGCTGGTGGCATATGCGGTAAGCCATGATGTAACTACGGCAGGTATGGTCGGCACCGTGTTCGCACTGTGCGAAGGTTTGGGAACACTTCCAGGCGGGCACCTGTCGGATAGAATCGATCGCAAGAAACTCATGATTGTTTGCGGTCTTATATCGGCTGCAACACTGTGTGTGATGACATTGGCCCTGGTTGCGAAAATGATGTCGGCCCCTTTGCTATTCCTGTTTGCCATTGTACGGGGACTCACTTCCGGTGTGTTTTCCAATGTGTCCAATATCATCTTGCCTCAAATCGTCACCGGGAATCAGCTGGTGCAAGCCTATTCCGCGAATGAATCGCGCGATGCATGCATCCAATTGTTCTCCAAACCGCTGTCAGGGTTCCTGTACGGATTAGGCCCCGAGATTCCATTCCTGATCAGCGCCGTCCTGTATGCGCTGATGTCCGTTGCGACTCCGCTGATTCGTTCGGATCTACGGCCCAAGAACGACGCCTCCCCATCGGATTCCGATGATTCCACGAAGAAAACACCACGAAACCACATTGGCGGCAGTTCATCGCATTCATCGTTGATCGAAGGCTTTGCATGGTACACGCGATGGCCACAAGCAGTATCCGTATTCAGCAGTGTGCTCTTGTTGAATTGTGTCCTCACCCTGATGGTCAGCATTGTGATTCTGAATCAACAGATGCTGAACATTCCCGGCTGGCAGATTGGGCTCATCTCAACCGGAAGCGGTGTCGGACTGCTGAGCGGGTCGTTTCTGACCACTCCCCTTGCCAACCGTCTGACGGGAGGCAGAACAGTACAAGTCTCCTTCATCATCATCATGGTAGGATGCGCTTTACAGCCACTCACCCAGAATACATATCTACTGGCCGGTTGCATGGCGATCATGAATCTCATGGTCGTTCCCGCCAATTCCGTCCTTGGTGCCTACGCGTCGCTGATCATTCCGAATGATTTGCGTGGCCGCGTGTTCTCAGTGTTCTCCTTGTTTAACATCACGCTTGCCTCATTGGCGTCCGGTATTGCGGGAATCATGCTTTCCTCTCTGGGGTACATGATTGCGGCGGCGACCACCGCCGCAATCATGACAGGTACCGTATTACTGGCCTTCATGAGTAACGGTATTCGTGAAATACCTGACAAGGCGGCTTTCTCGAACCTTGAACCGTGGCGCTGACTACTCTCGCGATATCCGCAGCCGCCTACCCGCAATGAGGACGAGCCCCGACGTGAGAGTCACAGCCGCGAGCATGAAGACCGCCGTCACGGCCGCGCCCGTGTGAGCCAGCCGGACGGTCGATCCGCCGAGACCCGCACCTGAAGGCCTCTGAATAGTTGCACCATGCTGCTGCCCATCGCCGTTGCTCGGGTCGGCGACGAACGCCGCGAGCGCACTCGCCGCGTCCTGCACGGTGATGCGTCCCTCGCGGAACGCCTCGGTCGCGGCCGCGTCGCCGCCCGTGCACAGCAGGATGTCTGCGAACGCGCGGTGCGGCGTGACCGTCATCCCGGCGCGCTCGAGCTCGGCCTTCGCCTCGTCCGGCGTGGTCTTCATCCTGTTGACGCGCACCGAGACCGGCGTGTCAGCGTTGTCCGCCTGACAGATGCGCTCGGTCAGCTTCTGACCGAACTGCTCGGAGAGCAGGCGCACGAGCCATTCAGGATGGCTGTACCGGAGCGCGTAGTAGCTCTCCTTGTCCGGGCAGTCGAGCCGCGGCAGCGCGTTCTTTTCGACCGCCTCCGCCGCTTTTCGCATGACGGCGTTGGCGAAGGATACGGTGCGGTCGTTCGCGTGGCAGTAGTGCCGCACGAGCGAGACTGTCTCCGCAACCGCCGCGTGCGCCGGGATCTTGTCCATCAGAATGAGCTGATACAGTCCCATGCGCAGACATGCGAGCACGCGCGGCGCGATCTTTTTAAGCCGCAGAGAGGAAAACCTGCGCAGATACCAGTCGAGCAGCAGCTCGTTCTGCACCGTGCCGTAGGTCAGACGCGCGGCAAGCGCAGCGTCCCGGCCGTCCAGACCGGCGCGGGAGAGATAATGATGCAGCGCGCCGTCCGACCACGCGCCCTCCTCCGCCATGGAAAACAGCGAAAAAGCGGCGACCTCGCGCGGCGTTTTGGGTCTTTTATCGATCATCGCGGTTTCTTCCTCCGAAAATGAGCAGCAGTCGGAGCAGCTGCGCGAGCGATACCGCAAGCGCCGCCACATAGGTCATCGCAGCCGCCGTCAGCGTTTTTTTCGCCATGCCGTACTCGTCCTCATCGAGCATATGCGTCTGTCCGATCGCCGCGAGTGCGCGGCGCGAGGCGTTGATCTCGACCGGCAGCGTCACGAGCTGGAACACGGTCGAAAGCGCGAACGCGATGATGCCGACCTTGATGAGCACGCCGAAGTTCAGCACGAGACCCATCAGAATGAGCGGCATGGCGGCGGTCGCGCCGACCTGCGTCAGCGGAACGATGGCGTTGCGCAGGCGGATGGGCGAATAGCCGACCGCATACTGCACCGCATGGCCCGCCTCATGCGCGGCCACGCCGATGGACGCGACCGAGGTGGACTGATAGACCGACGCGGACAGGCGGATGGTGTTCGTCCGCGGATCAAAATGATCGGTCAGCTTTCCGGCGACATATTCGATATTGACGCCCGTCACGCCGTTCGCACGCAGCACGGCCTGAGCCGCCTGCGCGCCGGTCAGCCCCCGGCGGCTCATGACGCGCGAGTAGCGGTTGAACGTGCCGTTGACCTGCGACTGCGCCCAGAACGCGAACAGCACGCACGGCAGCACCAGCACGATATAGTACATATCAATTCCGTAATAACCCATATACGGCATGGAAAAACCTCCCTTGATTGCTGGGATTACTCGCCCAGTCTGCTGCCCTTTTCGACGGCATGGCCGCGCAGAAAGTCGGTCGCCTTCATGCGCTTGCCGCCGACGAGCTGGATCTCAGTGAGCCTCAGCGCGCCCTCGCCGCAGGCGACCGTCAGGCCCTTTTTCGGGTCGGCTTCGAGCACCGTGCCCGGCTCACCGCAGCCGTCCGCCGGCTCGGCGGCGTAGACCTTGAGGCGCTCGCCTGCAAGGCTGGTCAGCGCGATCGGCCACGGATTGAGGCCGCGCACCAGACAGTCGAGCTCGCGCGCGGACTTCGACCAGTCGATGACCGCCATCTTCTTGTCGAGCATATGCGCGTAGCAGCTCTCCGCGTCGTTCTGCGGACGCGGTGTGATCTCATCCAGTCTGACGAGCGTTTCGGTCAAAAGTTCCGCGCCCGACTGCGCAAGGCGGTCGAACAGCTCGCCGGCAGTCTCGCGTGCGCCGACCGGCGTCTCGCTCGTCAGCAGCATATCGCCGGTGTCCAGTCCCTCCGCCATCAGCATGGTGGTAACGCCGGCCTTCTCGTCGCCTGCGATGACCGCCCACTGAATCGGCGCCGCGCCGCGCCAGCGCGGCAGGAGCGAGCCGTGGACGTTGATGCAGCCGCGCGGCGGAATGTCGAGCACGGCCTTCGGCAGCAGCTTGCCGTAGGCGACGACGATGATGACCTCGGGAGCAAGCTCGCGCAGACGCGCCTGCTCCTCCTCTTTTTTGAGCGTATCCGGCTGAAAGACCGGGATGCCGTGCGCGAGGGCAACCTCCTTGACCGGCGGCGCGGTCAGGATCTGCTTGCGGCCCTGCGGCTTGTCCGGCTGCGTGTAGACCGCCGCGACCTCATGTCCGGCGTCCAGAAGCGCCTGAAGGCTCGGTACGGCGAAATCCGGCGTACCCATGAAAACGATCCGCATTACTCTTCCTCACCGTCCTGCATCTGCTCGACATCGACATATTCCTCGACCTTTTCGATGAACAGGTGGCCGTCGAGGTGCTCGGTCTCGTGGCAGAAGCACTGTGCGACGATGCCCTCGCCCTCGCGCTCGAACCAGTTGCCGAAGCGGTCCTGTGCGCGAATCTTCGCCCATGTCGGACGGGTCACATAGCCGTAAACGCCCGGAACGGACAGGCAGCCCTCTACGACGCGCTCCGCGCCGCGCTGCTCGATGACCTCGGGGTTGACCAGCTCGACCATCTCCTCCGGGTCCTTGTTGACGTCGAGGAGCACGACGACGCGGCGCAGGATGCCGATTTGCGGGGCGGCAAGGCCGACGCCGCCCGAGTTTTCCAGCGTCTCGCGCATATCGTCGATCAGTACATGCAGGCGGTCGTCGAACTTTTCGACCGGACGGCAGTGCTTTGCCAGCTGTTCGTCGCCCTTGGTAAGAATTTTGCGAAGTGCCATGATTATTTATCCTCCAAATTCAGCTTTTCTGTGTAGGTATTGAGTGTTTTCTGTATATTGTCCCCGTCAAGCTCGGGAAACGGAACGACCGGCTTCGGCTCGCCCCCGCCCACGTGCTTTTCAAACCACGCGACGTCGTGCCATGCGCCGAACTTCCAGCCGGAGCTATGCCAGACGCCCGCATCCTCAAAGCCGAGCCTGTGCTGCATGCCGACGCTTCTCGGGTTCGGCATGGTCACGCAGCTGTAAAGATGGCGAAGGCCCTGCATCTCGAGCAGCTCGATGAGGCAGGCGAGCAGCACCGTGCCGATGCCGCGCCCGTGCATACCCTGCTTCAGGTAGACGGACAGCTCCGCATCCCAGTCGTACGCCGCGCGCTCACGGATGCGGTGCGCGTAGGCGTAGCCGATGATCCCGCCGTCCTTTTCGCACACGAGATAGGGAAACTGCGCGGCGGTTTCGCGGATGCGGTCGGAAAACGCCGCGTCCGTCGGCACCTCGTACTCAAATGTGATGGTCGTGTCCGTGATGTACGGCGCGTAGATCGCGCAGAGCGCCGCGCCGTCCTCCGCCTTCGCTCTGCGAATAATGAACCTGCTCATGGGTATCGCTCCTTGCCGGGATCAATGAAATAGAAGTCCGGGATCCGCTTACAGATCCGGGTTGCTGTCCGCGAAAACGGTCACGCCGCGGTTGCGGCTGTCGAGCATGAACTCGCGCAGCACGCCCGAGACCAGACTGCGGAACCGCGCGCTGTCTCTCGCGCGCATGGTCAGATGGTAGCGGTAACGCCCCATGACCTTGACGACCTGCGCCGCCGCCGGGCCCAGAACGGGCGCCTTTACGTCCGCATACTGGCCTTCCATCAGGCTGAGCAGGCGGTTTTTGAGCGCGAGCAGGCTTTTCAGCACCTGCTGCTCGACCTCGCCCGCCGCAGTCAGCACCGTAAACGTGCAGACTGGCGGACAGCGCAGCGCCTCGCGCGTTTCCATTTCGCTTTCATAGAATTTTTCGTAGTCCTGCCGCGCCGCGGTCAGAATGACCGGATGGGTCGGGCTGTAGGTCTGAATGACCGCACGGCCGGTGTCGAAGCGCCGTCCGGCACGCCCCACGACCTGCGTGATGAGGGAAAACGTGCGCTCCCTCGCACGGTAATCCTGCGCGTAAAGGCTCTGATCTGCGTCGAGCACGCCGACGAGCGTCACGTTTTCGAAATCCAGTCCCTTCGTGACCATCTGCGTGCCGAGCAGGATGTCCGCTTCGCCGCGCGCAAAGGCAGAAAACAGCTTTTCGTGCGCCCCCTTGGTGTTCATCGTGTCCGCGTCCATGCGCAGCACGCGCGCGTCCGGGAAGCGCTCGTTCAGCTCCTGCTCGACGCGCTGCGTGCCAGGGGTCTCGGTGAACAGCTCCTCGCCGCCGCAGACCGGGCAGGTGCCCGTGATCTTGATAGACGCGCCGCAGTAGTGGCACATCGCGCGGCCCGAGGCCGAATGATAGGTCATGTTCGTCGAGCAGTGCGGGCACTCAGGCACCCAGCCGCACATCGCGCAGCCGATGACCCGGCTGTTGCCGCGGCGGTTGAGGAACAGGATCGCCTGCCGGCCTCGGTCGAGCGTGTCGAGCAGCTCGCGCTCGAGGTCAGCGCCGATAACGCCCGAGCGTCCGGCGCGCGTCTGCCCGCGCATATCCGAGATGAGCACCTCGGGCAGGCCGGCGCCGAGAAAGCGCTCGGTCAGACGGAAGACCGGGTATTTTCCCTGTTTCGCGCCGTAATATGTCTCGACAGACGGCGTTGCCGAGCCGAGCACGAGCAACGCGTCCGCCTGCACGGCGCGGTATTTCGCGACGTCGCGCGCATGGTAGCGCGGACTCTGCTCGGACTTGTACGCGCCGTCCTGCTCCTCGTCGATGATGATGACGCCGAGGTCGCGCACGGGCGCGAACACCGCAGAGCGCGTGCCGATCACGACGCGCGCACGGCCGGTCTTGATCTTTTTGAAGCTGTCGCAGCGCTCTCCGGCGGACAGCGCAGAGTGCAGCACCGCGACCAGATCGCCGAACTGTGCGGCAAACTGCCGCAGCACCTGCGGCGTCAGTCCGATCTCCGGGACGAGCACGATGGCGCTCTTTCCGGTCTCGAGCGCGTGCGCGATCAGGCGCAGATAGACCTGCGTCTTGCCGCTGCCCGTCACGCCGAACAGCAGCGCGGCCTGCGCCTTCGGCTCATCCATGAGCGCGGCCATGCCGTCATACGCCTCCTGCTGCTGCGCGGAGAGCACGGGCTTCGCCGCGCGCGGCACATCGGAAAAGTCCGGCGCACGCATGCGTTCCTCGTATTTCACACGCAGGATGCCCTTTTTGATCATATCGCGCAGAGCGGCGTCGCTCGCGCCCGTCATATAGGACAGCTCCTTCTGGCTCATCCAGATGCCGTCCGCGAGCGCGGACACGACGTCCTGCCGCGCGGCGCTGCGCCGCACCCGGCTCATCGCTTCATCGGACTCCATGTCGAGCGCGAGCATTTTTTCCGTCTTGTCGCCGGTCTTCTGCACGGTGTTGCTGTGGTAGACGAGGATGCCCTCGCCCGCGAGCGCATCGAGCGTGCGCCCTGCGCCCTTTCCGAGGCGTTCACGTATCTCGGCGAGCGAAAGCGTCTGTCCCGCCGTGTCGAACAGGCGCAGCACCTCGCCTTCCTCGCCCTCGCGCGCGTGCAGCGCCGCCGGGTCTGCATCCGGGGCAAGCGTGTACATCTCGTTCCGCCTGAACCACAGTCCGGCCGGGAGCATGGCGCGCACGCAGTCGAAATAGGTACAGTACAGCCGCTCCCGCATCCACGCGGCGAGCTTCAGCTGCTCCTGCGTCAGCACCGGCTGCTCATCGAGCGCTTCCACGATAGCCTTGAGGCGATATTCGCCCGTGTCCTCGCGAAAGGCGAGCACAACGCCTTCTGCCCGTTTATTGCCAAAGCCGAACGGCACGAGAACACGGGTGCCGATCTGCACCTGTTCCCGCAGCTCGTTCGGCACACGGTAAGAATATAGCTTGTCGATCGCGTAGGTCGCCGCATCCAGAGCGACAGCACAAATGGTTTCCGCCAAGGATCGTCACGGCCTTTCCTGCTGTTTATAATGGTTTATGCCGCAAAAGGCGGAGCCGGTCACTCCGCCCTTGCAGTCTGTTATCTCCGGCTCATGCCGAGCAGACGGTCGAGGATGAGGTCCGCGAGGTCTGCCTTGCTCATAATGGACGGCTGTTCCCGGTGTCCGTCCGCGAACAGGAGCGTTGCGATGTTGGTGTCCGTGCCGAAGCCGGCGCCCTTGTCGCGCAGCGAATTCGCCACGAGCATATCGCAGTTCTTGCGGCGCAGCTTGCTCTCCGCATTGTCGAGCAGGTTCTGCGTCTCCATCGCGAAGCCGCACAGAAGCTGTCCCGGCCGCTTGTCCGCGCCGAGCGCGGCCAGAATATCCGGGTTCCGCGCAAGGCGGATGTTCAGCTCGCCGTCGCCCTTTTTGAGCTTTTCGTCTGCGGTCTCCGCCGGGCGGTAATCACCGACAGCGGCGGCCTTGATGATAAAGTCCTGCTGCGCGGCGCGGGACAGGACCGCATCGTACATATCGCGCGCCGACCGGATGTCCACGCGGTTAACGCCCTTCGGCGTGTCGAGCGCGGTCGGGCCGGACACGAGCGTGACCTCGGCGCCGCGCATCGCCGCGCGGCCCGCGATGGCGTAGCCCATCTTGCCAGTCGAGTGGTTGGACAGAAAACGCACGGGGTCCATCGCCTCCTGCGTCGGCCCTGCGGTGACGAGCACGTGCTTTCCGGCAAGATCCTGCCCGGTCAGCGCCTTTTCGATGCCCCAGAGCAGGGTCTGCGTGTCGGGCAGCTTGCCGCGGCCGCTGTCGCCGCAGGCGAGATGGCCTGCCGCCGGGTCGATGATATGGAAGCCGCGCCCGCGCAGCGTTTCCAGATTGCTCTGCGTCACCGGGTTGTCATACATGCCGGTGTTCATGGCCGGCGCGACAACGACCGGCGCCTTGGTCGCGAGCAGCGTCGTCGTCACCATATCGTCCGCGATGCCGTGCGCCGCCTTGGCGATCACGTTTGCAGTCGCGGGTGCGATGACGAACACGTCCGCCGCCTTGGCGAGCGAGATATGCTCGACCTCCCACGGAAAGCTGCGGTCGAAGGTATCGACGACTGCGCGGCTGCCCGAGAGCGTCTCGAACGTCATGGGCGAAATGAACTGTGCGGCGGACTCGGTCATGAGCACGCGCACCTCCGCGCCGTTCTGATGCAGCTTGCTCGTGAGGTCGGCGGCCTTGTACGCCGCGATGCCTCCCGTCACGCACAGAACGACGGTCTTTCCTGCAAAGCGCATCGCTTAGCGGTCCTCCTCCGGAATATCGCCGTCGTCGAGCTCCTCGTCATCGAACTCGTCCATGCGGCGGCGGGAAACCGTCGTTTCGCCGTCCTCATTCTCCTCGTCGGAGTCCGACGCGCGCTCCTCGTCGTCGAGGTCGTCGTCAACGTCTACCATTGCGGCAGCGATCGGGTTGTTTGCGGTCTTGACCGGCTCTACACGCGGACCCGGACGGTAAACGATCTTGCCGGCTGCGATCTCATCGAGCGCGAGCTTTACCGCCTTGTCGGTCAGCGGCACGCCGCTCTGCTCTGCCTCGTCGGCAATGTCGCGCGCGCGCTGTGCGGCCAGATTGACCAGCAGATAGCGGTTGCCTACTCGTTTCATCAGTTCCTGCATCGAAGGGTTCAGCATTGTAATCAAATCTCCTTATATTACCCAGTGTATAATTTTATCTGTGATTGTTTGTGTTATCGACGGGAGGCGAGAATGCCCTTGATCTCGTCTACCGCGCGGTCTACCGTGTCGTTTACGACCACATAGTCAAACCTGTCCTTCTGTTCCAGCTCGCCCTTTGCGGTCTCGAGACGCTTCTGCACCTTGGCCTCATCCTCGGTGCCGCGGCCGCGCAGGCGGCTTGCCAGCTCCTCGAAGGACGGCGGCGCGATGAATACCATCACGGCATCCGGGCGCTTTTTCTTGATCTGCATCGCGCCCTGCACCTCGATCTCCAGAATAACGTCAAAGCCCTCGTCGAGCTTTTCGTTGACCGGCGCCTCGAGCGTGCCGTAGTAGTTGCCGACATACTGTGCGTGCTCCAGAAACGCGCCCTGCGCGATCCGGTTCTCGAAATCCGCCTTTTCAAGGAAATAATAGTGCACGCCGTTCTGCTCGCCCGGACGGGGCGCGCGCGTCGTCGCGGAGATCGAGAAAAACAGCCGGTCGTCCTCGGCAAGCAGCCGGCCCAGCACCGTACCCTTGCCTGCACCGGACGGGCCGGTGAAAACATACAGTGTTCCCTTACGCATCCTCTGTTGCTCCTTCCTCGGTGTCGCCGGCGAAGCGCGCGGCGACGGTTTCGGGCTGAAGTGCGCTCAGCACAACATGGTCGCTGTCCATGATGAGCACCGCGCGCGTGCGGCGGCCGTAGGTGCCGTCGATGATCATGCCGCGGTCGCGTGCCTCCTGTACGGTACGCTTGACCGGCGCGGAATCCGGGCTGACGATCGCGATGAGACGCGACGCCGCCACCATGTTTCCGAAGCCGATATTGATGAGCTTCACTTCGGTCTGCCCCCTTTTCTCATGCTGCGCCGCGTTTTTCAGGCGGCACAGCCGGTTTGATACGATATTTTATTCGATATTCTGAATCTGCTCGCGAATTTTTTCAATTTCGCTCTTGATGTTCACGACGGTCTGCGCCATCTCGACATCGTTCGCCTTCGAGCCGATAGTGTTCGCCTCGCGGTTCATCTCCTGCACCAGAAAATCCAGCTTGCGGCCGACGGGCTTTACCTCGTTCAGCATGCCGTCGAGCTGATGCAGATGGCTGCGCAGGCGCACGGTCTCCTCGTCCACCGCCGTCTTGTCCGCGTAGATCGCGGCCTCGGTGACGATGCGCGTCTCGTCGATGTCCGTGCTCTCGAGCACCTCTCGCATACGCGCGAGCAGCTTTTCGCGGTACTCCGCGACGCGCTCGGGCGAGCGCTTCTCGACCTCGCCGACCAGCGTCTCGATGACCGATGCGCGGTTTCTGACGTCCTCCGCGAGCTTTTCGCCCTCGCGCTCACGCATCTGGTCGAAGCCGTCGCAGGCCTCGGCAAATACGGTCAGAACGTCCTGCGTCAGCTCGTCCGCGTCCTGCTCGATGCGCTCCGAGCCGAGCACATCGGGGAGCTTTGCGAGGCTCATGACGGTCACATCGTCGCGCAGGCCGTACTTTTCGGACAGCTCGCGCAGCGCCGCCAGATAGCGCTCTGCGAGCGCGTGGTTTACCGTGACGGAAAGATCGCCGCCCTCGTCGGTCTCGACGCTGACATAGATCTCGGTCTTGCCGCGTGCGATGCGCGCGGCGGCCGCCTTCTTCACGGCGTCATCCAGAAAGCCGAACTGGCGCGGCGCCTTTACCGTGCAGTCCAGATAGCGGTGGTTGACGGCGCGCAGCTCGACGGTAACGGTGCGTCCATGCAGCACCTGTCGCGCGCGGCCGTAGCCGGTCATACTCTTCATTTTATCTCTTCCCCCTCAGGAAAATCCATGTAATATAAACGCATTTCCATGCGGAACCGTCAAATTTTCGGCAGATATCGCCGCACAAAGCGGATGAACCGCGTCAGAACGGCATCAAAAACGGCAAATCCGATGTTCGCCGCGAACCAGAACGCCGCGAGCGCGAAAAATCCGGGCATTTCCAGCTGCGGAAACACGCCCTTTGATACGAGCGCACCCAGCACGGCGAGCACAAGATTCGCATATACCAGCTTGAACGCCATGCGTGCGCCGGGGCGGACGCGGCTCTCGATGAGGTATTTTACAATGGGATACAGGCCGCAGGCGGCGATATAGGCCGCCGCGACGCTCTTTCTCGGCACGAGCATGAGCGACAGCGCACTCACCGCCGCATAGACGGTAAACGAGGTGCGCAGCGCGAAGCTGCGGATGAGCGGCACTGCGGACACGACGCCGGCCGAGATGCACAGCGCAGGCGCTGCCTGCGGAATGAGTCCGCCGATATACAGCAGCACAACGGCAAACCCCGCGAGCAGTCCGCCGCGCGCAATTTCCCGTGTGTTCATATCAGCAGCCGCCTCCTGCGCAGCAGCCGTTCAGACAGGTATTGCAGCAGCAGTTGCAGATGGCGAGCTGAACGCAGTAATCACAGGCGCTCATCTCCTGCATCGGCCGGTAGCCGCCGTAGCCGCCGGTCATGTTAAGGTTGTTCAGCGCGTTGTGGTATTCCGCGTTGCCCGGGTCGAGCTCACAGGCCTTGATGTAGGCGCGCTGCGCCTCATCGTACCAGCCCTTGCGTGCGTAGATCGTACCGGTCAGGAAGAACCACTCGGCGTCGCGGCCGGACGCACGGGTGAGCAGGCTCTCGGCCATGTTGAGGTTGCCCTGATTGATGGCCTGGCGCACCTGTGCATAGAGCGCGGCGTTCGGACCGGCATAGGTCCGCTGGCCGCCGTAGCTCTGGCCGTAGGTCTGACCATTATAGCTCTGACCGGTGCTGCCCGCACCGGCGCCCGTCTTGCCCGAGCGCTCGCTCATGATCGTATCGTAAGCCTCGTTGATCTCCTTCATGCGTGCTTCTGCCAGGTCGGCGAGCGGATTATTGACATAGTTGTCCGGATGATACTTGCGCGCAAGCTCACGATAGGCGCGTTTTACATCGTCATCACTCGTCTGCGGCGTTACACCGAGTACCTTATAGGGATCCATGCTTTCCCCTGCCTCCGTTCGGTTGGTATGTGCCGTCGAGCACCTGTCTCGTCATGGTCGGCATACCAAGAAAAATGATATTGCGGATGATCTCCGCATCGCGCTGCGCATCCAGAAGGTCGAAGGCCGTGCATACGTCGGCGAGCGACCGTTCCAGTGTGCGCTCCAGCGGTTGTTTTATGTCTGTGATGTCAGGCGTTTTCAGCGCGTAGCGCTGCACGAGCGGATTATACGCGCCTGTTTTCATGTCCTCCGGGACGTCCTGCGCCGCGTCGAGCAGGTAAAGCCACCGTCCGGCATGGTAGAACATCTGCCGGAGAACGCGCTCCCGTGCGTCGCCCGTGTGCGGCACGACCGCCGCCGTCATTCGGGCGGAGGCGTCCGCTGCGCGGTCCATCGAAGCGCAGTTTTCGTTTTCGAGTGCGTGCAGCTCGTCGAGCGCCGCGCGGATGTCGCGGTCGGCCTCGGGCAGGCGCGCCCTCGCTTTTTCATAGCCGCGCCGTCCAAAGCGGCACAGCACGGCGGCGAGCAGGCGCTTTGCGCCCTTTTCGTCCGCAAGATTGTCACGGAATTTATGATAGCTCAGCAGCACGCTCGCATCCGCCGCGAGCGCGAGCGCGTCATCGGGCGAGGCGCAGACCCGTTTCGTCACCGGGTGCGCGTCACAGCGGCGGCGTTCGGTCTGTGCCTTCGGCGTCTCGCCGCTGCCGACGACAAGAGCATAAAAGGTCATGTCATAGCTGAGAAACATTGTATAGAACCGGCCGTACCGTGCGCGGATGGCGTGGCACAGACCGCAGTACACCTGCTGGAAGCGGTCCGCTTCTTTCACCTTCAGCTCGGACTTCACCGGTCGGATAAAGCCAAACATCGCATAACCCTTTCGCGCCGTCTTTTCGACAGCAGAATTTCCGCGAGGCAAGCCATAATTTTCCACTCAGTGTTCATGACAATACTGACCTTCTCGCGGTATCAATTTATTTTACCGAACTTTCGCGCATATGACAAGGGCGAACACGGAAAATTGGCGAAAATTCATAAAAAGTTCAGAGAATTCATGCGGCCGGATGGCTCGTTTCCGTTCGCAGGGCCGCGCACTTTCCCTCTCACAGCACGAAAACCGAGATCATTCTCCCGGTTCCCGCATAATTTCTGTTTGCTCCGCGCTCTTAGGGCAATACCGCATAATTGAACAAGAGCGATTTGCGAGCAAATTTTGCGTTC
>OGCO01004976.1_pt1 | contig 13470 bp, 15 predicted proteins | sample 1570171 | NCBI WGS metagenome assembly OGCO01 (sample SAMEA4370583, study PRJEB24528) | human gut metagenome | reverse complement strand
AAAGATGGATTTCCTTGGTTTAAGAACACTTACAGTTATAAGGGATGCTTTAGACTTAATTGAAAAAAACTATGGAAGAAAGATTGATTTCTCGAAAATGGATTATGATGATCCTAAGGTGTATGAGCTTTTATCATCAGGTAATACTTTAGGAGTATTCCAATTAGAAAGTGCTGGTATGAGAAGTTTCATGAAACAGCTGAAACCAGATAACTTTGAAGATATAGTTGCTGGAATTTCTTTATATAGACCAGGTCCAATGGACTCTATACCAACATATATAGAGAATAAAAATAATCCAGATAAAGTAACTTATATACATGAATCATTAAGACCAATAATGGAAGTTACCTATGGTTGTTTAGTTTATCAGGAGCAAGTAATGCAGGTTGTTAGGGAATTAGGTGGATATAGTTATGGACGTAGTGACTTAGTTAGAAGAGCTATGGGTAAGAAAAAAATGGACGTAATGGAAGAGGAAAGAAGATACTTCGTTTACGGAAAAGAAGATGAGAATGGAAATATAGAGATAGCTGGGTGTATAAGAAATGGTGTACCAGAAGATATAGCTAATAAGATATTTGATGATATGATAGACTTTGCAAAGTATGCATTTAATAAATCGCATGCTGCGGCATACGGTGTTTTATCGTATCAAACAGCATATTTAAAAGCATATTATCCAGTTGAATTTATGGCTGCTTTAATAACTAGTGTAATGGGAAATACAGATAAGGTTGTAGAATATATAAGAGAATGTAATGCATTAGGTATAGAAGTATTAAAGCCAGATATAAATAAAAGTTTTTCTAAATTCTCGGTTGAAGGAAATAATATAAGATTTGGACTAGCAGCAGTTAAAAATGTTGGTGTAAATATTATAGAAAATATAATTAATGAAAGAAATCTTAATGGTGAATTTGTAGATTTCTCAGATTTAGCTAAAAGATTAGATTCAAAAGATACTAATAAGAGAGTTATAGAAAGTTTAATTAAATGTGGTGCTTTTGATGAAATAAGTGAAAATAGAGCAAGTCTAATGGCTGGATATGAAAATGTCTTAGATAGTATATCTATGGATAGAAAGAAAAATGTACAAGGTCAAATATCATTATTTGATGTTTTTGGAGCTAGTGAAGAAAATAACTTACAAGAGACTAATACAATACCTAAATTACCTGAATATCAAGAAAGAGAAAAACTTAGTTTAGAAAAAGAGGTTTTAGGAATGTATGTAAGTGGACATCCACTATCAGAGTTCAAGGAAATTTTAACTAAGAATACATCGATAGATAATGGAAAATTAAATTCCTTAAAAGAAGATGAAGAATCATACTTAAGTTTAGATGAAAGAGATGTAATAATGGGCGGTATGATAGCAAATAAAACTATAAAAACTACGAAACGTAATGATATAATGGCATTTTTAGACTTAGAAGACTTGTATGGAAATATAGAAGTTATAGTATTCCCTCAAACCTTAAAAAAATATAACCAAATTCTAAATGAAGATAGTATAATCTTTATAAGAGGAGTATTAAATATAAAAGAAGGGGAAGAACCTAAGATTGTAGCAAGAGATATTGTAGATATAGATAATGTATATCAACTAAATAGAGGAATATATGATTCAAAAAAACATATTAATAATACAGAAAACCATAGAAAAAACTCGAAAAATGGTTTATATTTAAAAGTAGATTCATATAATAATTTAAATATGATGGAGAATATATCTAATATATTAAAGAGATATCCAGGAGAAGAAAATATATTTTTATATGCAGAGGATACTAAAAAATTATATAAATATAATGGATTTAGTGTAACTATTTCTGATAGATTAATTACTGAATTAAATAATATACTTCCAAAAGAAAATATAAAGATAAGATAGTTAATAAATATAAAAAAATTAGGATATTAAAATAAAAATTTTATTATATAATATTAATATAAAAAAATTGGAAAAATTATGTTATAATATCATAAAATGGACATTTTAGTAGACCTAATTTTTTTACTCATGATGGGATAAAAAAACATAATAGGGACTAAAAATGTCCCTAAGGGTGTTAATATAGAGAATATAGGAGGTAAAGCCATGAAAACTATAGGAATATTGACAAGTGGAGGAGATGCTCCAGGAATGAATGCAGCTATAAGAGCTGTTGTTAGGTCAGCAATATACTATGGATGTAAGGTTTATGGTATCAACAGAGGATATAAAGGATTAATAGAAGAAGATATACAAGAAATGAATCTATCTTCTGTTGGAGATATTATACATAGAGGTGGAACAATATTAAAATCTTCTAGATGTGAAGAATTCAAAACTGAAGAAGGAAGAGCAATAGGAGTAAAAGTTCTTAAAAAGTATGGTATTGATTGTCTAGTTGTTATAGGTGGAGATGGATCATTTAATGGTGCTCAGAAACTTAGTGATCTAGGATTTCCAGCTATAGGTATTCCAGGAACTATTGATAATGATTTAGCTTATACTGATTATACTATAGGATTTGATACAACTCAAAATACAATAATAGATGCTATAGGTAAAATAAGAGACACATCTTCTTCTCATGAAAGGGTTAACATAATAGAAGTAATGGGAAGACACTGTGGAGACTTAGCTTTATATGCAGGTCTTGCAGGGGGGGCAGAAACTGTAATAGTTCCAGAAGTAGACTTTAAAGTAGAAGATGTATGTAATAAATTAAAGACTACTCAAAAAAGAGGAAAAAGACACAGTATAATAGTTTTAGCTGAAGGTGTTGGAAATGCTCAAGACTTAGGAAAAGAAATAATAAAAGAGACAGGAGCAGACTTAAGGGTAACTGTACTTGGACATGTCCAAAGAGGTGGTAGCCCAACAGCATTTGATAGAATATTAGCAAGTAGAATGGGAGTAAGAGCAGTAGAGCTATTATTAGATGGTAAAGCTGCTAGAGTAGTAGGTATAAGAGACAATAAAATCATAGACATGGACATACATGAAGCTTTATCAATGACTAAAGAATTTGATAAGGATACTTATGAAATGGTAAAAATACTATCTATATAATTTAGGAGGAATATATATATGTTAAAAAACACTAAGAGGACTAAAATAGTTTGTACATTAGGACCTGCATCAGAGAAGGAAGAAGTATTAACTGCATTAATTGAAAATGGATTAAATGTAACTAGAATGAATTTCTCTCATGGTTCACATGAAGAACATAAAGGAAGAATGGATTTAGTAAAGAAGGTTAGAGAAAAGTTAAATAAGCCAGTGGCTCTATTACTAGACACAAAAGGACCAGAAATAAGAACTGGGAATTTTGATCAACCAGAAGTACTATTAGAAGAAGGTCAAAAATTCACTATAACAATGAAAGATGTTATAGGAACAAAAGAAATATGTACAGTAAGTTATAAAGGACTTGCAAATGATGTAGTTGCTGGGGATACTATATTAATAGATGACGGATTAGTTGGTCTTAGAGTTGAAGAAGTAAATGGTGATGACATACTTTGTATAGTTGAAAACTCAGGAATAGTTAAAAACCACAAAGGTGTAAACGTACCAGGAGTAAAAATAAACTTACCAGCATTAACTGATAAGGATATAAGTGATATAGAATTTGGTATATCTCAAGGAATAGACTTTATAGCTGCATCTTTCGTTAGAAAAGTTTCTGACGTATTAGCTATAAGAGAAGTTTTAGAAAGAAACAATGCAACAGATATACAAATAATATCTAAGATAGAAAACCAAGAAGGTGTAGATAACTTAGATGATATAATAGCTGTATCTGATGGTATAATGGTTGCTAGAGGGGACCTTGGAGTTGAAATACCAACAGAAGAAATACCTGTAGTTCAAAAAATGATGATAGCAAAATGTAATAAAGCAGGAAAGCCAGTAATAACAGCTACTCAAATGTTAGATTCTATGATGAGAAATCCTAGACCAACAAGAGCAGAAGTTACAGACGTTGCAAATGCTATATACGATGGAACAGATGCAATAATGCTATCAGGAGAAACTGCTGCTGGTAAATATCCAGTAGAAGCAGTAAAAATTATGGCTACTATAGCAAAGAGAACTGAAGAAACTTTAAATTATGATAACTTATTAGAAAAGAATTCTAGAAATAACGAAACTGTTACAGATGCTATAAGTCATGCTACTTGTACAACAGCAGTTAATTTAAATGCTTCAGCTATAATAACTTCAACTTCATCAGGACATACTGCTAGAATGGTATCTAAGTGCAGACCTAAGTGTCCAATAATAGCTACTACAAATGATGAGAAGGTAATGAGAAGACTTGCTCTTACTTGGGGTGTTTATCCAGTTAAAGCTGAAGTAGCAGGAAATACAGATGAGGTTATAGAAAACTCTATAGAAACATCTAAAAATGCAGGATACATAAATAATGGTGAATTAGTAGTTATAACTGCTGGAGTTCCAGTTGGAATAAGCGGAACTACAAACCTAATAAAAGTTCATGTTATAAGTGAAGAAATAGTAAAAGGTATAGGTGTAGGATCTAAAACTGTAGAAGGTAAAGTTCGTATTATAAAAGGTAACGAAGATTGTGTAGAATTTAATGAAGGTGATATATTAGTTACAACTATGACTGATATAGAAATGAACTCTCATATAGAAAAATGTGCTGCTATAATAACTGAAGAAGGTGGAATGACATCTCATGCAGCTATAGTAGGTATAAGCTTAAATAAACCAGTTATAGTATCTGCAACAAATATATTAGAATCTGTTAAAGATGGAGAAATAGTAACTGTAGATGCATCTAGAGGAGTAATATACAGAGGATCTACAAGAGTTTTATAAGAAATACAAATATAAATTAAGATTTTAATTTATATTAAAAAATATTGAAAAACAATATAATATTGTGATACTATTCTTTTAAGAATATTAAGTTAGCCACTAAGTTTATCAAATAAACATAGTGGCTATTTTATAAGATATAATTTTCAGAAAATTCTATCTAGATTGAAAATTGAAGTAATAAATATGTTAAAAATAGTATACATATAAAATAAAGGGGGAATACAAAATGGATGAAAGTAGAGGGAATTGGGGATCGAAAGTAGGTCTTATACTAGCAATGGCAGGTAACGCTGTTGGCCTTGGGAACTTTTGGAGATTTCCATATGTAGCTGCTTCAAATGGTGGAGGAGCATTTATGATACCATATTTCTTTGCATTAATAGTGATAGGTATGCCGTTAATGATGGTTGAATGGAGTATAGGGAGATATGGAGGAAAATATGGACATGGAACTATGGGTCCAATAATGTATTTGCAAGCAAAACAGGCTATGACTTCTAAAAAAGCAATTATAGTAGGTTCTTTATCTGGTATGATAGCATTTGGTGTTACTATATTAGTTAACTCTTATTATAATCAACTTATAGGATGGTCATTGGGATATGGATTTAATTCTTTAACTGGTGGTTATATGGATTCAAGTATATCAACAGGAGAATTTTTTGCATCTTACATACAAAATCCATCAAATTTAATATTTTGGATAATATCATTATTAGTATTAGGCTTTTGCAGTAATGAAGGGAATAGAGAAGGGAATAGAGTCTTGGGCAAAGATTATGATGCCTGTTTTATATGCATTTGGAATCATATTATGTATTAGATCATTAACTTTAGGAGCACCAGTAAATCCAGATTGGAGTTCATTAAAAGGGTTAAACTTTATATGGAATCCAGATTTTAGTCAATTATCTTGGGGATCAGCAATAGCAGCGTCTGGTCAAATATTCTTTACATTGTCTTTAGGTATGGGGATAATTCAAAATTATGCATCTTATCTTAAACCAGATGAAGATATAATAACTGCTTCAGTAGCAACAATATCATTAAATGAATTTGCAGAAGTTATATTAGGTGGTACAGCAGTTATACCTATAGCATATGCATTTTTAGGTGAAGAAGGTATAAAAGGAAGTATAGGCCTTGCTTATATGGCATTGCCTAACGTATTTAGAACTATGACAGGTGGAGGTATATTTGGAGCAGTTTGGTTCTTATTATTATTCTTTGCGGGTATAACATCTGCAATAGCGATGTATAACTATTTAGTTGCATTATTAGAAGAAGATGCAGGTATAAATAGAAAAAAAGGTGCTTGGATAGTATTCTTTGGATATATAATAGTAGGTCTTCCTGTTGCGTTAGAGCCAATACTAACAAAAACAGCAGAGTTAATATACTTTACAGAAGTTGATAATTGGATAGGTAACTATTTATTAATAGTATTAGGATTAATAGAAATAGTTATAATTGGGTGGTGTGTAAAAGATAGAGCACTTGAAGAAATGAATAAAGGTGGTTTATGGAAGGTTCCAAAGTGGTACTTTAGACTATTCCATCAATTCTTGACTCCTATAACAATAATAACATTTTTAATATTCTTTACATTAGATTATGCTAAAGCTGGAAACTTTAATTTGGTACCATCTTACGTTGCCAATATGCCAAGTCTAGTTATATGGGTTAATCTAGGTAGAATAGCCGTTATAGGTGTTTTAATAGTAGGATATATTCAATCATATAAGGCAATTAAAAATAAATATAAATATGAAATAGATGGTATTGTTGAATTTTCATAAAAGGGGGCGATGTAATGACTAGTGCAGCATGGATGTTCTTGGGTTGTATATGGACTACTATATTTGTGACTATAGGTATTTCTATGAGAAAGATAGTTAAAAATCAATAGAATATAAATATACATTAATGAAGAGTTTTATATAATGTGAATATAAACTGATAAGGGGACAATAGGAATGAAAGGAAAATTAGCTGCAGCTAATATAACTCAGATAATAAATGAGTTAAAAAAAATAAGTAGTTTAAATAAAATAAAGAAAGATAAATATATAAGTAAGCTAGAAGAATTACATAAGTTATATATTAATATAGAAATCGATGAAAAATTTAAAATACAATATAATCGAATGAATGCAAAAGGGAAAGAAGTTATAAAAGAATTAAAATCGACTAAGGAAAAAAATAAAATAGAGTCAGTAATAGAAGTTTACACAAGATATTTAACAGCATCATTATGTGACTTTCAAGGAAAAACTATAAACCTTAGAAAGTATATAACTAGCTTTTTATTTTGTGCAATGCTATTTTTAGCTTTAACTCCTCAATTCTTTGGATTCTTTTTACCTATATTATTTTTTATACCGATATATATAGGATTAAAGGGAGTTAAACAAAGAACGATGACAGGGTTTTACATGACCATGAGTGTAATACCAGTTGCATTTATGACTGCTGTAACATGGATAAGATATGGTATAAATGTAAAGCAAGATTATGTAGCTTCATTAAAAATGATAGTTGATAGTGGAATATCTCAAAATTTAGCAGAAATTCTTATAGTGACAGGTCCAGTACTTGGGTGTGTGCTATTTATATTTGCATCAATACAATTATATCAAGGGATTAAAACTAAAGATTTATTTATATAAGGGCTTTAAAAGCTCTTATTTTTTTGGTAAAATAAAATATTGGATTTAAAAAAATAAATGTACGGAGGACTAACCTATGTTATCAAAAAATAAAGAGTATGTTGTAGATATAGTTGATATAGGTCAAGGTGGAGTAGGAATAGGAAAATATGAAGGTTTTACTGTTTTTGTAGAGGGCGGATTAATACAAGATAAAGTAAAAGTAAGAATAAACAAGTCTAAAAAGAACTATGCAGTAGGAGATATAGTTGAAATAATTGAAAAATCACCATTTAGAGTTGATAGAATCTGTAGTGATGATTTAAAAGACTGCGGTGGATGTCAAATACAAGAGTTAGATTACAATAAGCAACTTGAGTTAAAAACAAATGAGGTTAAGCAAGTTATATCTAGAATAGGAAAATTAGAAAATGTTGAAATACATGAAACGATAGGTATGCAAAGTCCTTGTAGATATAGAAATAAGGCTCAATTTCCAATACAAAATATAAATGGTTCAACTGCTATAGGGTTTTACAGAAAAAAGAGTCACGATGTTATACCTACTGATATGTGCGTAATACAACATGATATAAATGATAAAATAATAAAGATAATAAAAACTTATATTCAAGCTTATAATGTAAGTATTTATAATGAAACTACTCATACAGGAGTTTTAAGACACTTAGTGACAAAGGTTGGTTTTACAACTAATGAGGTAATGGTAGTTTTAGTTGCTAATGGAACTAATTTACCACATCTAAATGAGTTAGCTTCTGTATTAAAAGAAAATATACTAGGATTTAAGACTTTAGTTCTTAATGTTAATAAAGCTAAAACTAATGTAATATTAGGAAAAGAAAATAAAGTTATATATGGAAATGGAAAGATAAATGACTACATCGGAGATTTAGTATTTGAAATATCTCCATTATCATTCTTCCAAGTTAATCCTGTTCAAACTGAAGTTTTATATAATAAAGCATTAGAATATGCAGAGTTAAAGGAAAATGATACTGTATTTGATATATACTGTGGAATAGGATCAATATCTCTATTTTTAGCACAAAAAGCTACTAAGGTATATGGTATTGAAATAGTTGAAGATGCTATAAAAGACGCTAAAATTAATGCTAAATTAAACAACTTAAATAATGTGGAATTCTATGTTGGAAAAGCTGAAGAAGTCGTTCCTAAAATGTACAGTGAAGGAAAAACTGCAAATGTAGTTGTAGTAGACCCTCCTAGAAAAGGATGCGATGAAAAGGTATTAGATACGATAGTATCAATGAAACCAGATAGAGTAGTGTATGTTTCATGTAATCCATCTACTTTAGCTAGAGATTTAGCATACTTAGATGAAAGAGGGTATAAGTGTGTAGAAATACAACCTGTAGATATGTTCCCTCACACAATGCACGTTGAATGCTGTGCGAAGATAGTTAAGAAGTCTGATTTATAAAATCAGATAAACATATAGATGATTCCGAGAATCGGTAATAGATTCTCGGAGTACCATCTTCAGACACTTCAATTTTATCTATTAATCGATTTACTACATCGGGTGTTAAATCATTTATATTAGAAGCTATACTTTTAAAATAGCACATACCACTACTTAGGTTAGAATTTAAATTAGTACTCATAGTACTTTCAAGCAACAGTTTTTCACTTTTTAATTCATTTAGTTCTGAGTTAATACTTTCTACAAGATTATCGTAATCATCTTTACTGATACAATCATCGATGAATTTATTAAGAGCATTATTTTTCCTTGTAGTTAGCTTTGAAATTTTAGTTTCTATGCTATCTAATTTATTTTTACTAGATTTAGATTCTTTATTTAAATTTGAACTAATATTATCTAAAAATGATTTATTAGATATAGTGGTTAAGATAAAATCTATATCAGATAGAATTATATCTTTCAGATTTTGTTCACGTATTATATGAGAGCTACAAGCTTTAATACCATGCTTATTGAAGCTACCACAGATATATCCTTTTCTATTCTTTTTAAAATGCATACCATGACTACAATCTGCACATATAAGAATATTACTAAATATATGAGTACTTTGAGCAGGTCTTTTTCTTCTACGAGAAGATATTAGTTGTTGAACTGCATTAAACTCATCCTTAGAGATTATAGCTTCATGGGTATTTTCAATAATAATTAAATCTTCATTAGAAGCAGTATTTCTTTTAGTAGAAGTAACACTTTTAGTTGTAGTCCTTCCTTGAACTAAATTACCTATAAAATGAGGATTTTCTAGAATACATCTTACAGATGAGCCATTCCATTTAGATGAGGCACTTTTAATACAAGCAACTTGACTAGGAGTAGGTATATCATCATTGTAAAGATTTCTAGCTATAGCATCAAAACCTATACCACTTAGATATTCTCTAAATATTCTTCGTACAATACTAGGTGTGAAATCATCTTTTACAAATAATTTCCCATTCTCACAGTAATAAGCTTTAAGAATGAACTACATGAAAAGTATTATAAATATAGACTTGGTAAAATAAATGAAGATGATAAATATATTTGTTCTGCATACTATATTCTTTCGTCGATGGAGATGTTTTATAATACAGATTTACTATTAAACAATAATTTAAATAGAGATGATATTAAAAAGATTTGAAAAGTCATCTAAATCTGAAAAAACTCTAATAAGGATAGCTATGAATCTATATAGAGGTTGTATAGATGAAGATTTTAATATGGCAAGGATTTTAAATTATATATTAGATGAGGAAAATACAGATATAGTTTTAAATGCATATAAGGCATTTAGTGCATAAAATGATTTAACATATAACTATAATAAAGCAAGATAATGTATCATGAGCTTAAAAAACTAAATTGAACAAGTATAACAATATTTAATAGGAAGTCTTTTATGACTTTCTTTTTAATTACACAAAACTATAAATATAGTGCTTAGATAATGAGAAATGCTATAATAACCATAAGGCATAATTATTGGTTAATTTATAATTGAAATAAACCTAACATAATAGAATAAAATATGTGAGGAGATGGAGAAAAAGAATGTTTACTATAATGATAATAGAAGATAATGAACTAATAAGAAATGAGATTCATAATTTATTAGATTTAAATAAATATAAAACAATAAAAATACATGATTTCAATAACATTACAAATCAAGTAAAAGAGTATAATCCAGATTTAATACTGTTGGACATAAATTTACCAAATGATGATGGATTTAAAATATGTACAGAAATAAGGAGTTTTTCAAAAACACCTATAATATTTGTAACAAGTAGAAGTACAAATATTGATGAACTTATGGGAATAACTTTAGGAGCAGATGATTTTATAACAAAGCCATATAATACACAGATACTTTTAGCAAGAGTAGCTTCAGTTTTGAAAAGAGCATATCCTAATGAAAAAATTACAGATAATATCGAACATAATGGTATAACTTTAAATATATTAACAAACACAATACAGTACAATGATAAATCAGTAGAACTTACTAAAAATGAATTTAAAATACTACATTACTTACTGATAAATAGAGGAAAGATAGTTTCGAGGGTAGATATATTAGACTACTTATGGGATAGTGCATTATTTGTAAATGATAATACACTTACAGTTAATATTACAAGAATAAGGAATAAGATGGAAGAATTAGGGATAAAGGATTATATAAAAACTAAAAGAGGACAAGGTTATATGATATGAGTATACAAGAGTATCTAAATAAAAGGATTGGAGTAATTAGTTTAAATATTATATCTTTAATAGTATTGTCTGTATTTCTATTTAGTTCAGGAAATACATTTGAAGTCATAAAGATTATATGGATTACATGGGGAATGGTATTATCGATGTATCTCTTACATGAATATAAGACCATAGAGAAGCATTTCTATAAACTAAATAAGTATATTGAAAATACAGATAAAAAGTATCTATTAAGTGAAATAATAGAGCAACCTAAATACATAGAAGCAATACCATATTACTATATTTTGAAAAAAGCTAGTAAGTCTATGAGAGAAGAAATAAATACAATAAAAAATCAAAAAAAGGATTATATCATATAGGATGTTATATGAAAGATCAATGATTAATTTGTAGAGCACGCTTAAAATCCAATTATAATTTTAGAAAAAATGATGTCCATGTCATTTTGTCATATGCATGGCCTTGAACGTCATATTATGATTGGAACTGCACTTTTAATGGCTTATAAAAATGCAGATGGAAATATTGATTTAAATAAAGCACTTTTAGAAATGTATAGTAGAGGAAAAGATGTTCTTGAAAGTGCTTGTAGAGTGGCGATTAGTATAGAATGTATATGTCAATTATTATAAATACTACACCTTTAGCTAATGAAGCAAGGGGACATTCTAATTAGATGACTTCTTTTACATTGAATAAAATTGGTGAAATAGGTGGACCTCGCTGTTGTAAAAGAAATTTTTATCTTGCAATTATTGAAGCAGTATATTTTACAAAAGAAAAGTTAGGTATTGCTATGGAATTAGAAAACATTAGTTGTTTTCGTTTGATGATGAATAATCAATGTGTTAATATTAGATGGACATTTAAAAAATGATAATATCGTTATAAAATAAGAATGTTTTTTGATGTTAAATTAAGGGGTTAGTAAAGAGTTATGCAATGTCATATTAGATCATTATATTTATGTGTAAAAGATATGTATAGAGCAATTGAATTTTATGAGAATTTTTTTGAAAAAGAAGTTTTTATAAAAGATGATATTTATAGTGTTTTTGATATTGATGGGTTTAGATTAGGATTATTTGCTTTTAAAAAAGTAGATGAAACTCATGTATATGGCAGTAATTGTTTACCTAGTATAGATGTTGAAAATTTAGATGTATTAAAAAACAAGATTAAAAATTTAAAACTATGTTTTCCACTAACAAAAATAAATAATAATTGGGTTGTAGAATTTATTGATTCAGAAGGTAATCATATTGAACTAACAGCACCGATTAAATAAAAGTGATTTAATAATAGAAATAACAAACTAATGCTTTAGTGGATAAACAATTAATAATATGATAAAATCAAAATACAAAGATAAAAACGCAACGTAAGAAATGTGATCTTACAGAGTCGGTAGGTAGCCCGGCCGCACCAATTGGTGTAAGTAACCCTCCCTCCTTAGGGTCGTCCATTCTTTGTTTAGTATTATTATTTAAGGAGGAATTGTCATGGACAAAGTATCAATCAAAGTGACAGTATTTTTTGAAATGCCATTTTGGGTAGGTGTTTTTGAACAGATATCGCAAGAAAAATTATCTGTATGTAAAGTTACATTTAAAACGGAGCCAAAAGATTATGAGGTATATCATTTTATTTTGAAAAACTATTATCGCTTGCACTTTAGTCTGGCTGTGGCAACTGATGTAAAAGAGGTAAATTATAATCCAAAACGAATGCAACGTGAAGTACGCAAACAAATGTATAATATTGGATTAAAAACAAAATCTAGACAGGCTTTAAAATTACAGCAGGAGCAATTGAAAATTGAACGCAAGATAAAAAATCATAGACAACAAAAAATAAATAAAAAGCGTAAATTTGAATTGAAACAGCAAAAAAGAAAGGAAAAGCACAGGGGTAGATAATAATTGTCCCTATGCTTTTTTAATAAAGTTTAATTTTATATTTTAAAATTTTTTATTATTCTAGTTCTATTAATCGATATGGTTTGATTTCATATTCTCCACTCTTATTTATTGTAATCAAAGTTGCACCTCTTTGTTTTGTATCTTCTTCAATACCTGGCATAGCTAAATAGTCAATACTGTATCCATAAGTTAATCTAATTCCTTTATATTCGACAGATAGATTATTATAATGGTCATGTCCACAAAACATAGCTTTTGTACTTCCTAGTTCTAAAGCAGTATTAAAGAGTTTGCTTGGATATTTTGAAGAAC
>OGCO01004945.1_pt1 | contig 13564 bp, 8 predicted proteins | sample 1570171 | NCBI WGS metagenome assembly OGCO01 (sample SAMEA4370583, study PRJEB24528) | human gut metagenome | reverse complement strand
GCAAATATCCTGATCTCACAGGTAAAGTTGCTGAAAAGGCATTGGTATCTGCCGACATCACCGTAAACAAGAACATGGTTCCGTTCGACAGCCGTTCCGCATTCCAGACTTCCGGTATCCGTCTGGGTACTCCCGCCATCACAACCCGCGGCGCAAAAGAAGATTTGATGCTGGAAATCGCCGAAATGATCGAAACCGTTCTCTCCAACGTAGACAACGAACAGGTCATCGCAGACGTTCGCGCACGTGTGAATGCTAAGATGAAAGAATATCCGCTGTTCGCTTACTGATTATTAAATTAAGAATTGAGAAATAAAAAACAGGCTGCGCAATGTTCACTTGAACTGCGCAGCCTGTTTTTTCACTTCTTATTGTAGAAACTATTATTTCTCACTTCTTAATTCTCAATTCTCAATTTTTAAGAAAGTCCCTCTATGTTACCGTCCACAATGTCGATGTGCTCCGCTTGCGGAACTTTGGGCAGCCCCGGCATACGGAGTATCTCACCGGCAATGGCTACAAGCATTTCCGCGCCGTTATTGATAACGATGTCTTTGATGTGGAACTCGAAGTTATTGACTGCGCCGTATATTTTGGGGTCGGCGGAGAAAGAGTATTGCGTCTTGGCTATGCAGATGGGATAATGCGCGATGCCCATTTCTTCGATGAGCTTCATCATCTTGCGTGAAGCGCTGCTATAAGTCACCACGCTTGCTCCGTAAAGGTTGCAGGCTACTTTCTCTATCTTCTGCTGTACGCTATCGTTTTCCCCGTAAGTGTATTGCAGCGGGGCGGAAGGTTTCTTTTCGATTGTTTCCACGACAAGGTTAGCCAGGTCGATGGCACCTTCCCCACCCTCGGCGAAAGCGTTATTGATGGCGAAGCCCACCTTCAAATCATCTTCACAATGACGGCAGATAGCTTCTACTTCTTCGTCGGTATCGCTGGCAAAACGGTTGAAAGCGACAACAACGGTCTGTCCGAAGTAGCGCAGGTTACGAATATGTTTGTCAAGATTACCGAAACCTTCTTTCAGGCCTTCCATATTCGGTTCCTTGATACGGTCAAGGCTGACGCCGCCATGCATCTTCAGGCCTTGCGCAGTGGCAACGATAACAGTGAGCTTGGGTTGCAGTCCGCTTTTACGGCATTTGATGTTATAGAACTTTTCCGCTCCCAAGTCCGCGCCGAAGCCTGCTTCCGTCACTACATAATCGCCGAAGGTCATAGCCATTTTGGTGGCGAGAATGGAGTTGCAACCGTGCGCTATATTTGCGAACGGACCACCATGCACAAAAGCAGCCGTTCCTTCGGTGGTTTGTACCAGATTGGGATGGATGGCGTCTTTCAGCAATACGGTGATGGCACCGGCTACACCTAAGTCTTTAACAGTAAACGGTTTGCCGTTGAAATCAAAACCGAGTATGATGTTCTCGATTCGCCTGCGAAGGTCTTCCGTATCTTTTGACAGGCAAAGAATTGCCATAATCTCCGATGCAGGCGTAATATCGAAGCCGGACTCCATGGTAACCCCATTGGTGCGCGGGCCGAGACCGGTGACGATGCTGCGCAAAGAGCGGTCGTTTACATCGAGCACGCGTCGCCAGATGATTTCTTTCAGTCCGAAGCCGTCTGCCTGATGCTGGTAGATATAGTTATCCAGCAAAGCGGAAATCATATTGTGAGCGGAAGTGATGGCATGAAAATCTCCTGTGAAATGTAAGTTTATTTTCTCCATGGGAAGCACCTGAGCATAGCCGCCGCCTGCCGCTCCGCCTTTCATTCCGAAGCATGGGCCGAGTGAGGGTTCACGCAAGGCTACGATGGCTTTCTTTCCAATCTTATTAAGTCCTAATGCCAGGCCGATAGAGACGGTAGTTTTGCCAATGCCCGCCTTGGTTGCCGTGATAGCGGTTACAAGAATCAGGTTACTCTGTTTTACTTTCTCCTCGTCAATCAGTTGTTCGGGAATCTTGGCGATGTAACGGCCGTAGTTCTCTACTTCTTCACGGGGAATACCCACACTTTCAGCAACCTGCTTTATCTTCTTCAGCTCTATGCTGCGCGCTATTTCAATGTCTGATTTCATACAGGGTCTTTTCTTTAAATAACAACTTTGGTTTTTGAAAGTTGCAAAAGTACAAAAAAGAAGGGAAAATGCAGGTATATAAAAAGAATTTAGTGACACGCCGAGTTGTTTCGTCGGTAAGGGGAGAATGCCATATAGTATAATGGAATAATTTAATACATAGAATAGCCTGATTGTAGAGTAATCTGAGGCTGAAAGCTTTGCATCGCTAAGTCCGGGGTAACACCCCGGGAACGTATATATGACCAACATTACGCCCTATAAAGGCAAAATCTTTAAACATTAATCTTTTGCCCTTACAGGGCGCAGAAGACCGAGGGCATTTAGACCCGGGGTGTTACCCCGGGCTATATGATGAAAGCCTTTCAGGCTTAGAGTTAATCAAATCAACTACAAAATCATATTTAATTGACAAGCCATACCTATATTATCAAGACATATTTAAAACCAATTTATACTTAATATCAAATCATGCCTAATATCAAGTTATATTTAAGACCAATTTATACTTAATATCAAGGTATATTAAGTATAGACTAACCTAAGGCTGAAAGCCTTACATCTCTAAGCCCGGGGTAACACCCCGGGAACATACATATGACCAACATTGCGCCCTGTAAGGGCAAAATCTTTGAACATTAACCTTTCGCCCTTACAGGGCGTAGAATACAGAGGACATTTAGACCCGGGGTGCTACCCCGGGCTATATGATGAAAGCCTTTCAGGCTTAGAGTTTGTCAAATCAACCACAAAATCATATTTAATTGACAAGCCATGCTTAACTACCAAATCATATTTAATCGCCAAGTCATGTTCAATTATCAAGTTACACTCAATCGTCAAATCCTCCTTTATTACTCAATCCTTCTCAATTCTCAAACAATCATTAACAGCCAAATAATCATTTAAATCGTGATGTATCCACCCCTTCCCTTTGCTTTTCTTTATAGCCACCGAATTTGTATGTGAACGACACTCCCAACTCGCGAAAGCACGAGTAATGATTGGTTACGTTCTGTGTCCGGAAGCGGATGCGCGGAGAGATTTGCCCTGTTTCGAATATATCGTTGCAATACAAATTCAGTATAGCCTTTCCTTTGGCAAATCCATAGCGCAGGGCGGCGTTCACATTGCCGGAAACAGGCAGGTCGTAAATCCCCTGAATCGCTTTGCTATGTACAAATCCGGTGAGGGTCAGTTTCAAATCGGGTTTGGTAGAAAGGGTGAAAGTATTGTTCATTTGAGCTATGCCGTAACACTGTTTGCGATTGAAAGGAATATCCCAAAAGTCATTGTCTTTCTCGTGATGCCATATCCCGATAAGCGTCAGGCGGGAATTCAACCAATTCTTTATCTTAAACGGCACTGACGCCTGTATACCAGCCTGTTGCTGATAATCAAAATTCATATACTTATAAATCTCGACCAACCGTTGCGAGGATTGGTAAAGCGTCTGCGTCGAGTAGTCTTTGGTATGGCTGAACCAGGTGCTGAAGATATATTTTCCCTTCAAAACGTAGTTCATCTTAAACTCGTAGCTTTGCGCAGGCTTCAGCAGAGGATTACCGTGAATCTCGGAATACCCGCCGCCGATATACGAAACGGCATCCTGCACAGCCCAATAATCGGGATAGTCCTTATCACTGCTCAACGCAAGTTGCAGGATATGTCCGGGAGCAGGCATATAGTTCAGATTGATGGCAGGATACAAATCCCACTGGTTCCATACGGGCGTTTTATAGCGTTCTATGGCTAAGGATGCGTCCAGCGAGAGCTTATCACCGAAACTCTTGTTGAAGCCCGCATAGATGTTCAGTGTTTCTTCCCGTTTGCGTGATTTCATGTTGCTGAGGTTATCGGCGGAGTTATCACCGGCTGCCAACAAAGTTGTGTTTTCATCTCCCAGCTGCTCTCCGGTCTCCGGGTCGTAGTAATATTGGTAGCTGTTGTCGGTGCTGGTGGTATAGACGATGCCGTAATTCAATCCCCAGCCCTTGCCCAGACTGTGTTCCTGCGCCAAAAACATTTTCCAGCGGTTGATGCGCTGGCAGTCTTGCGTAAAGAAGTCGAGTTCATCGCTCTCCAGCAGACGGCTGTTCAACAGCTGGTCGGACGGAGAACGATAATAGGTCAGTTCCACACCCGCTTTCAAGCCGAAGGGAGTACGGTAGTCCAGACGACCGTTGTGAAGCCAATCCGTACTGTTACTCAGCGTGGTGGACTGCTGCGAACCGTTGATATGCATCCGGTTGTGATACGTTTGATAGTTACCGTTATAAACAAAGCTCAACTGATGCTCTTCAGCGATATTGTAATCGGCTCCCACCCGGAAACTATGCGTATGCGAACGGCCGCGGCGCACCTCATCGGTAGTCATCGGGTACACCGAGCCATCCGCCAGAGTGTGCATAGCCTCTTTGTCCGTCGTATTGTAAGTACGGCCATGTTTGTGCGAGTAAAGAAAATCCGCTGAGAACTTATTTCCGTTATATAAGAGGCTGGCACGCTCTTCAAAGTTTTCGTAATACTTCTGGTTGTACTTGCCATAAAGCTCGCCTTGCCAGGAAGAAGGGCCGTCTGCGGTCTGCTTCAATTGTATGTTGATAAGGGCGCCGCGCACTTGGTAGCGGGCGGGCGCATTGTACATTACTTCGGCTTTTTCTATACGGCTCGCAGGGATGCTCCGCAGCAATGAATACAACTGTTCGACGCTGAGGGTGGTTACCTTTCCGTTCAGAACGACGGTGACACCCTGCCCCGCCAATTGCAAAGCGCCGTTCATCTCGGTTACGCCGGGAAGCTCCTTTACGGCATCATAAGCGTTGTCCACAGGCAGGTCGCGGATAAGCCGCGGCAAGTCATAAACCAGTTTGCCTTGCGATGCTTTTACTACGGGACGCTCGCCGGTTATCATTACTTCGGGCAGACTTTGGTAGATGCTGTCCAGCCGGGCATCCGAGGTTATAATACTGTCAGCGCTGAGAGTACGCTCTTCGCCGGTGCTTTCCTGGGCGGAAAGGCTGATGCTTATCAGGCAAATGGCTGATAACAGATAAAATCGTTTCATATCAAGTCAGTGTTGAAATTTAATTTATAGTCAGGCATATTTTAATTGACCTCCGCAAAGTACGGCATTAGCCGCGTAACTCTGTGTTATCACCGGCTTACCAAGTGTTATCTACTGTTATCGGAAGTGTTATTTAGTCTTACCGCATGATACAGCGCACGATATAACTCCTTATATTTGCCTGCGTAAGCATTAAGCATAAAGAAACTGCCATGAAACTGCCTCTGAAATACATTGCCATACTCGTTATCCTGTCTTTGGCGGGCATCTTCTCCTACCAGGCCTATTGGCTCGGCGGGCTGTACCGTACCATGCGCAATGACCTGGAGCGCAACATCATAGAAGCCATGCGCATGAGCGACTATAATGAAATGATGCTGCGTGTGGAAAGGATGCGTAAGGACAGCACCGACCATGGAGAAGTGAGCGTATCCGCCGGATTCGAGAAAGACGGAACGCAAAACAAAGCCTATGTACGCAGCACCACCAGTATAGACCGAAACGGTGAGAAAGAAGAAACCACCACCCAGCAGGTCATCCATCAAAAGAGTGATACCATTTCGATGAATATCTCGGACAATTCTTCCGTACAAGCTATTGTCACCCGTGATGACATTGCCGCCTCGGACTCCGGCGACGTGCTTTTCATAGAACGAAACAAAGACCGGAACAAGGCTCAATGGCTGAACCCCGATTCAGCCCAAAAGAAGCTGGAAGCCGCCGTAAAAGATACCGGTAACTCGCCCCAAGCCGCCCTGAGAGCCAAAGACGGGCTGGATGTGATTCTGCGCGACCAGAACAGCATGCTGGAACTCGCCACCTATTTCCAACGAGGTCTGCACTCCGGTCTGGACATTATCTCCGACCCCGACGTCCTCGTGTACGACAGCCTGCTGAGCCTTCAACTGAAAGACCGGGGCATCACGCTGCCCTACCGTTTGGAGCATATCTACACGAGCGACAAAGACGCGCCTTACACATTCGTGGACACGCTGGCCGTTGCCGGTACTGCCGGATATACCCCCGGTCCTGACGCCAAGCAATACAACTACGCCTTCGACCTCAATACCCACCAAAGCTACCGTCTTTGGATAGAGCCCGTCACGCAACTGGTGTTGAAGCAGATGTCGGGCATACTGGCTACCTCGCTCGTCATTCTGATTATCCTTATCTTCGCATTCTGGGTACTTATCCGTACCATTCTGCGGCAAAAGACGCTGGAAGAGATGAAAAGCGACTTCACCAACAACATCACCCATGAGCTGAAAACCCCTATCGCCGTCGCCTACGCCGCCAACGATGCCCTGCTGAACTTTAACCAGGCGGAAGACAAGACGCAACGCGACAAATACCTGCGTATCTGCCAGGAACAGTTGCAGCGGCTCAGCGGACTTGTCGAGCAAATACTTTCCATGAGTATGGAACGCCGCAAGACCTTCCGCCTGCATCCGGAAGTACTGTCCGTCGGAGATATCCTCGAACCGCTCATCGAACAGCACACACTGAAATCGGAGAAGCCCGTGCATATATCGGTAGATATCGAGCCGGAAGACCTGGCTCTTACCGCCGACCGCACTCATTTCAGTAACATCATCAGCAACCTGATAGATAACGCCATAAAATACTCGCCGGGAGAGGCGGAAGTAAACATCCGCTGCCGGCAAATCAACGCAGCGGAACAAGGAAAACTTGTCGAAATCGCCATCAGCGACCGTGGAATAGGTATCGCTCCCGAAAAGCAGAGCCACATATTCGATAAGTTCTACCGCGTTCCCACCGGTAATCTGCATGACGTGAAGGGCTACGGGCTCGGTTTGTTCTACGTCAAGACCATGGTTGGGAAACATGGCGGGAGCATATCCGTAAAGAGCGAACCGGGCAAAGGCAGCACCTTTGTTGTAAGATTAAACAAGCAGGCGGATGATTGAAACCTGTATGGAACAAAAAGCTTCAACGCACGAAACAAAGTGTTTTTTACGTGTTTGAACACTTTGTTTCAAGGCATGAAAACAGAATGTTCCGCATAGCGAAACAAAATGTTCACCGTAGGGAAACAAAGTGTTTCAACGGTTGGAACAGTCTGTTTCGCCGCTGAAAACCGACATCCGCCTCAGGAGTAACAAAATTCGGCTTATAATACAGAATAAATAAAGGATTATGGATAAAATAAAAGTATTATTGGTTGAGGATGAAGAAACCCTCGCCATGATTATAAAAGACACGCTTGAAGGGCAGAACTTCACCATCCACACCGCTGCCGACGGTGAAGAGGGATTGCGCCGGTTCTTCGACCTGCGCCCCGATGTACTCGTGGCCGACGTAATGATGCCCCGCATGGACGGTTTTGAAATGGTACGCCGCATCCGCCAGACTGACAAGCATACGCCGGTACTGTTTCTTACCGCCCGCTCGGCCATCAATGATGTCGTAGAGGGCTTTGAGCTTGGCGCCAACGATTATCTGAAAAAGCCTTTCGGCATGCAAGAGCTGATTATCCGTATCAAAGCGCTGGCGGGCAGGGCTTTCAGCTTCACTGACGCCGCCCCCAAAGAAGTCACCGATTTTGAAATAGGCGATTACCGGTTTAACTCCGTCACGCAACGGTTGTCGTATATAGGGACTGCCGTATCTCCGCACACTGACACGGATATGGAACTCTCCCACCGTGAATCGGAAATACTGAAACGCCTCTGCGAAAACCGTAACCAGGTTGTCAACACCCAGAATGTTCTGCTCGAACTTTGGGGAGACGACAGCTTTTTCAACTCCCGCAGCCTGCACGTGTTCATCACCAAGCTACGCCACAAACTGGCGCTGGACGACCGAATCCGCATCGTAAACGTACGCGGAATAGGATATAAACTGATAGTATAAAGAGTATAAATGAATGAGACGAACACTTCCGATGCAGACCGCCCCTCAATATTTACTTAAAGAAATTTCGAAGAATGACCGGAAAGGTTTATCTTTGTAATCGGGAGACGGGGAATTAAAGAATGAAGGAGCGAAACCGCCGGATTGGTGAAAGCTCCATTAAGAATAGTTGAATGGAACAATGAAACGAGTTTGCTTTTTTATCATCGCACTGCTTGCAAGCATCGCTTCGCTATATGCCCAAAGCGAAGTGAAGGGCGACAGCGTACGCTCCCTGCCCGACGGTACTCCGCCCGATGGCGTATTCCTGCCCGAAACAAAGAATTACAACGGCTTTCTTTTGGATATGAGCCTGATGAAAATGGAAGCTCCCCGCCTGCCTGAGTTTACGCTGGAAATACCGGACGCAAGCAAGGATTACAGCAGCATATTCCGTCTTAATCCGGACGTTATCTACTCGCAAGGGCTTTCGAATGTATTCTCACTGACCAATTCCACCGTTTACAGCATGAATCCGTTCGGACTGACCGGATTCTGGTCGTCACCGGAGAATCTGCAGATGGGCAGCTTCAAACTGAAAAACGGTATGCGTATCAATACCTATGGCGAATATGACAAAGACGGCTGGAAAGTTCCCAACCGCTCGGCGCTGCCATGGGAGAAGAACAACTTCAAGGGTGCATTCGAGATGAAATCTTCCAACGGAGCGTTCGGCATACGCATCGAAGTGCAGCAAGGTAACAGAAGCCCGTTCTGATATAATCTTTTAAAATGTGGATAAAGCGGATACGGACTTCTGAAATATAGGCACAGCGGCATGAATAAAATAATATGGTATCAAACGGTTCTCTTGGTTGTCATAGGGCTCCTTGTCAAGAGGTTTCCCATTTTAATGGCAGGCTATAACACCATGACAGCGGAACAGAAGAAGAATGTGGACGCCAAAGGCGCGGCCGATTATCTGTGCCGTGCCTTTTGTATAATTGCATTGGTGGGAATCATTTTGTTTTATGGTTTGCAACTTACCGGCATGACGGAGAAAGTGATTACTATCCTGACGAGTACGGTCGTTCCCGTCATCGGGATATTAATCACGCTTGTGAAAATACAGAAGTTCGACCATACCCCTAAAGCATGAGTTCCGGCTCTGCCAATCCTTTCTCCTTGCGGTATCCATATACCATTTCCAAAATAATATCCCCGTACTTTTCCACTCCTTTCTTTCCGAAATAAGGGATGCGGACAAGCATGGCTTTATCGGCGGGCAGCAGGTTGCTGATGCCTAAAATGGCTTTTTGTTGGATAACCGTATAGACTGGCAGCCCCAGCCGGGACGCTTCCGAGTTTCTCCATGCCACCAGCCGGTCATAAAGTTCGGGATGTAACACGTCCGAAGGAACTTGAACAGCAGGTGTTGCCGATTCTTTCTTTTTCCGTTCCCGTATATTCTTCTCCACCGCATCTAACAGTCCTCTTCGTTTCAGGTCTTCTTTACCGGAAAGAGCGGAGTCACCGATGGAGAGTATCGCTTTCTGCCTTAAATATTCGGCTGTACGGAATCCGTGCGCTATGACGTAAGCCAAGAGGTCGTCTTTCAGCAAGAAAAGGGTGTTCAGCTCTTCTTTCGCGGTATTCAACTGTTTCTTCAATTCCTTGTTATCCGTGGCAAGAACCCGTTCTTTTATCAATACGAGATACTGAGGCTCCATTTCTTTTTTGAAGTAACCGGCTCCCGCAGCAATCCGTTCCTGCAATGTTTCGTCCGTAGCATAGTTCTGCGCGGCGTCAATCAGACGGTTGTATTGCATACCGAACTTCTGCGCCACTATCACCACCTTCTCGTGAAAACGTTCCGCTTCTGCCTTGTATGCTGCCAACTGCTTGGGATAGAGTTTATAAAGATGCTCGTCAATCAGGCGTACATAGCGCTGAAGCGATTGCTCCAACGGCCGGAAATCGAATAGTCCCGACAACAGTTCATGGAAATAGGTTCGCTGCAACGAATGGAAGCGGTCTTCATCCGGTTCGTTTCTGCGTGCTTCTTCCGTAAAGCGGTCTACCGCCCGGTCGCTGATGACGGCTTTTGCGGAGAGCGGGGCGCTAAGCACCAAACCTTCCAATGTCTTGCAACGGCTCAGAGCCACATACGTCTGTCCGTGCGCAAAGGATGAGCTGGCGTCGATAATGGCGCGTTCAAACGTAAGCCCCTGGCTTTTATGAATCGTAATGGCCCATGCCAGTTTCAAAGGGAACTGCCGGAAAGTACCTTCAATATCTTCCACAATCTCCTTGCTTTCCTCGTCCAATACGTATTTTGCGTTTGCCCACTCCTCTTCTTGCAGCAGGAAGGCAACGGTGCTATCTTTGGCACGCACTTCGATGCTGTCGGCGGAAAGGTCGGTGACTTCACCGATCATACCGTTATAGTAGCGGTGCTCGCCGGACGAGTCGTTCTTTACAAACATCACCTGAGCGCCTTTTTTCAGCTCCAGGAGTTCGTCCGTGGGATATGAATACTCGGGAAACTTTCCGTCAATCGTGGCACGAAAAGCGTAAGAACGTCCCGGAAGCTGTTCCAGTTCGTAATTGTTGATGCGCTGCGCCTGGTAGTTATGGGTGACCAGACGGATATAACCCTCTTCCTTCCGGGGTTGGAAAGCGGGAAGATAGCGACGGTTCAGGGCTTCCAGGACTTGAGGGCCGCAATGATTCTCGCGAATGCGGTTCAGTAAGTCCAAGAAAGCTCCGTCACTCTGCCTGTATACGGTTTTAAGTTCGATAGTGCAGTATTCCGTCTGCTTCAGCGCGCGGCTGGAGAAAAAATAGGGAGTATCGTAATACTTCTTCAGCATCTGCCATTCCTCGTCCTTCACTACGGGAGCCAACTGCTGCAAATCGCCAATCATCAATAGTTGCACACCGCCAAACGGCTTGTGACGGTCGCGGTAACGGCGGAGCATTTCATCTACCGCATCCAACAGGTCGGCACGCACCATACTGATTTCATCAATCACCAGCAGGTCCATACTGCGTATGATATTGATTTTCTCCTTACCGAAACGGAAACGATAGGTTGCCTGTCCATTCGTACTGAACGAGCTTTCGGGTACATAAGGCGCGAACGGAATCTGAAAGAACGAATGGATTGTTACACCGCCGGCATTGATGGCCGCGATACCGGTCGGCGCGATAACGACCATGCGCTTAGGACTTTCCCGCTTGAGTTTACGTAAGAAGGTTGTTTTACCGGTTCCGGCCTTACCGGTCAGAAAAAGATGAGTGCCTGTATTTTCAATGAACTGCCATGCAAGCGCTAATTCAGAGTTTTGCTCCATTATTCCTTTCAGTTTGTTGTAACAGGTGGTAAAGGTAGCACAAATAAATAAAGGAAAGGGGATGTTGGCGGAATGTTTTTTATGATAGGAAAAGAGGATGTACCGAAAGCGCTTCGGTACATCCTCTTATTCCTATGCAAAACTTATTTCAGGCTGCCGCCGATTATATCCAGCAATTCATTCGTAATCGCCTGTTGGCGACTCTTGTTATACTGCTTCGTCAGGTCCTGAATCAACTCGTTGGCATTGTCCGTAGCGGCCTGCATGGCAAGCATACGGGCTGCATGTTCGGAAGTATTCGAGTCCAGCAGAACCGTATAAATCTTCTGGCTCAGTACTTTAGGAAGAAGGTCGGCTATCAACCGGGCTGCGGAAGGCTCTACAATATAATCATTATTGAAGTTACTCTTTCCGGCGGTTTCCGTCGCTTCTTCGGCCACCTTATCCAAGTTGATAGGCAGATACTTATCTCTCGTCAGGATTTGCGACCCGGTAGATTTGAAATGATGATAAATCAGCTCTACCTTGTCGATGCGTCCCTCCAGAAACTCTTTCATCAAGAGTCCGGCAAGCTCGTAAGCCTGCACATACGAAGGTTTGTCGGCCATTTCCTGATAGCTGCCTTGCGGCTCGTATCCCAACTTCTTTACGGCTTCTTCCACCTTCTTGCCTACGGGATACAGCAAGATGTTCTCTTTGCCCAACGATTTATAGTCTTCCAGTGTGCGCTCCAGCATCTTCGCCACGTTGGAATTGAAAGCGCCGCATAAGGACGAATTGGACGAGAACGCCACAATCGCCACTTTCTCTACCGGACGTTCCTCGGTATAGGGTGACTCTATCGTAGCATCCGTACTCAAGAAGTTTGTCAGAATCTCATTCAGCTTCCGTTGATAAGGCAGCATATTCTCAATCCGCCCCTGCGCCTTATGCAGTTTGGCAGATGCTACCATCTTCATCGCCGAAGTTATCTGACGCGTACTCTTGACGGAGCTTATTCTATTTTTTACCTCTTTCAGTGAAGCCATTTCATATAGTGATTAGGGGTTGGTGATTGGCGATTAGTCGTTGTTGAATGCCTGACCGCCATCTACATAAATTGCTTGGCTGTCTTTGCCGCCGTCTCTTCTATCTTCTTGCAGACATTATCATCAATGACACCCGCCTTCAATACATCGAGCACTTCCATCTGATAATCTCTTTCAAGGAATTCGAGGAAACTGCGTTCAAACTCGCTCACTTTGTCCAAAGGCACGTCTTTCAACAAACCATGCGTACCGCAATAAAGAATGGCAATCTGCTTCTCTACGGGCATCGGGCTATACTGAGGCTGTACCAGCAAACGGGTATTCTTTTGCCCTTTGTCGATAGTCAGCGCAGTAACAGGGTCCATATCACCGCTGAATTTGGTAAACGCTTCCAATTCGCGATACTGAGCCTGGTCTATCTTCAATGTACCCGCAACCTTCTTCATCGCCTTAATCTGGGCATTACCGCCTACACGGCTCACGGAGATACCTACGTCGATAGCCGGACGGTTACCCTGGTTGAAGAGGTTAGTGTCGAGGAATATCTGTCCGTCGGTAATGGAGATTACGTTTGTAGGAATGTAAGCCGACACGTCACCGGCCTGCGTTTCGATAATAGGAAGCGCCGTTAATGAGCCGCCGCCTTTTACTCTGCCTTTCAGGCTTTCGGGCAGGTCGTTCATCTCGCGCGCCACCTCTTCCTGGCTGATAATCTTTGCCGCACGCTCCAACAGACGGGAATGCAGGTAGAAGATATCACCCGGATATGCCTCACGTCCCGACGGACGGCGCAAAATCAAGGAAACCTCACGATAGGCTACCGCCTGCTTGGACAAGTCGTCATAAACCACCAGCGCATGACGGCCGGTATCACGGAAATACTCACCGATTGCAGCGCCGGCAAACGGAGCATAATACTGCAATGCAGCCGGATCGCCTGCCGTAGCAGCCACAACGATGGTGTAATCCATCGCACCGTTTTCACGCAATGTGTTTACGATGGATGCTACCGTAGAGCCTTTCTGACCGATGGCTACGTAGATACAGTACACAGGGTCGCCCGCTTCATAGTTGGCACGCTGGTTTATGATAGTATCGATGGCAATTGCAGTCTTACCCGTCTGGCGGTCGCCGATAATCAACTCACGCTGTCCGCGGCCGATAGGAATCA